>JAEIGA010008896.1_pt1 | contig 15191 bp, 12 predicted proteins | sample 9270691 | NCBI WGS metagenome assembly JAEIGA01 (sample SAMN17057246, study PRJNA624740) | gut metagenome | biome: biome; isolation source: fecal sample | host: Bos grunniens | place: China: Xizang | collected 2019
GAAGGCATGGGAGTCAAGGTTACCCGTCATGAGAAGGGAGTGTACACATTCCAGGCAGACGAGATCGACAGTGACTATATCATGAGTCAGGATTTTGTCAGGAAGTGTGCAAAGCTCCGTGGCTCTGTGATGGTTGTGGGACCCCTCCTTGCCCGTTTCGGAAAGGCATATTTCCCTAAGCCAGGCGGAGACCAGATAGGCCGCCGTAGGGTAGATACCCATATCCTCGGCTTTATGAACCTTGGAGCATCACAGGCATATGACCATGACATGAAGGCCTTCCACCTTGAGGTGCCTGAAGGAAAGTCGCTTGAAGGAAAGTACATGCTTCTGGATGAGGCTTCTGTGACCGGCACAGCCAACATCGTGATGGCCGCGTGTCTTGCAAAGGGTGTGACCACTATCTATAACGCTGCCTGCGAGCCATATCTCCAGCAGCTCTGCAAGATGCTTGTCCGTATGGGAGCCAAGATCGAAGGAATTGCGTCTAATCGTCTGACGATTACCGGTGTTTCTGAGCTTGGAGGAACAGAGCATACAATTCTTCCGGATATGATTGAGATAGGTTCATTCATAGCTCTTGCCGCAATGAACAGAAGTTCTATCACCATCAAGGACGTGGCTTATGATGAACTTGGAATGATACCGGATGTATTCAGGAAGCTTGGCGTGGAGCTGGAGCGCCGTGGTGATGACATCTTCGTTCCTGAGCAGGAAAGCTATGTCATAGATTCATTCCTTGACGGCTCGATCCTTAACATTGCAGATGCACCATGGCCGGGTCTTTCGCCTGACCTCCTTAGCGTGATCCTCGTGATGGCGACCCAGTGCAAGGGTACAGTCCTGATCCACCAGAAGATGTTCGAGAGCCGCCTGTTCTTCGTCGACAAGCTGATCGACATGGGCGCCCAGATCATCCTCTGCGACCCGCATAGGGCAGTGGTGGTGGGACATGACCACAGGTATCAGCTCCGTGCAGGCCAGATGGCATCGCCTGACATCCGTGCCGGTATCGCCCTTCTCATCGCAGCCATGTCTGCAAAGGGCACAAGCGTGATCAGCAACATTGACCAGATCGACCGCGGTTACGAGGACATCGACGTCCGTCTCAACGCCCTCGGTGCCAAAATTACCAGACAGTAATAAATGAAAGAAGTAGCGCTTGAAAGCGCTACTTCTTTCTTATGACGTTAAGACCATCGCGGAGCGGAAGGATGACCGACTCGACGCGAGGGTCGGCACTGACCATGTCGTTGAAGCTGGCTATGCCTACGGTCTGCTTGTCCTGAGGAAGCGGGTCCATGCAGACTTTGCCGTCCCAGAGGACATTGTCGGCGAGGATGAGTCCGCCGGGGCGGATCATGTCGAACACAAGGTCATAGTACTCGCAGTACTCGCGCTTGTTGGCGTCTATATATACGATATCGTACATCTTGTCGGCTACAGCGGTCTTGCTGCCTTGTCCCAGACCCATCTCTGAACGAAGACGGACCAGAGTCTCCTTGCAGTCACCGATGTGAAGTTCTATGATGTCAGAAAGTCCCGCACGGTCAAATCCTTCAAGAATAAGGTCTTCGAGTTCATCGTTGAGCTCAAGTGTGTCAAGGTGACCGTCCTCAGGAAGCATGCTTGCAAGACAGATGGCTGAGTAGCCTGTGAACGTGCCGAGTTCAAGGATACGTCTGGCGCCTGAAATCTGCACAAGGATGCGGAGCAACTCTCCCTGCAGCTTGCCCGAAAGCATGCGTGCATGGTTGGTCCTGATATGGGTCTGCTTCTCCACCCAGTCCAGAGCCTCACCCTGTCTGGTGACATGCTCCTCTATGTACTTGTATATCTTTTCCATAAATTACTATGTTTGTGGTTCCGAAGGTATATGAAAAAACCATGGCCGCCCGTGGCCTTGTGAACGGGAGGGGCCCACGTAGTGGGAGGGATTTAGTTTTTTCATATACCTTCGGAACCCTCTATACGTATATCAATTTAGAAAGGTTGGAAGGGGCGAAGATGGTGCGGGCCATCTCGCGGATGTCTTCTGCCGTTATGCCTTCGACCATCTGGCGGGTCTCCTTGCCGGTGTTCAGTTTGCCATATGCCAGCAGACCCTTACCCATGGACAGACACTGTGTCTCTCCGTTATCGCCGCTTATGGCCATCTGGCCCAGCAGCTGCTTCTTGGCGGCCTTCAGTTTCCGCTCTGAAAGCATGTCTTCCTGCAGTTTGCCTAACTCCTTATATATCGCTCTGATACATTTATCAAGGTTGTTCTTGTCACATCCCAGACTGATCGCTACAATTCCGGTGTCCGAATACTGGGTGTACCCGCACTCTACTCCGTATACCCATCCGTTCTTTTCCCGAAGAACGGAGTTCAGGATGGAATTGTTAGCCGGTCCTCCGAGGATGTTGCACAGTAGTACTGTCGCAAGGCGCTCCCTTTCCTGATACAGTGACGGAGCAAGACCTCCTATGATGCAGTTCGCCTGGTGGTTCCTCTTGTTCAAGGTTATGTCGAACTGCTCTGCGATGAACTCTCCGGAATCTTGCGTCGACGGACAGTCCTGAACCATGACATTGTCAGCGAAATGCTTCTGTGCCAGCTTGATGATGCTCTTTTCCATCGCCTTCTCATCAATGTCTGCAACGATGCTGAATGCCATCTTTTCCGGACGGAACTTCTCCTGCGCGAACTTCAGGAGTTCCTGACGTGTTATCTTGCGGACCGATGCCTTGGTGCCGAGGATGTTGCCGCTGAGCGGGTGGCCCTTGAAGAGCATCTCCTCGAACCTGTCATAGATGTCCTCCGACGGGGTGTCCTTGTATGACTGTATCTCGTCGATAATGACCCCTTTCTCTGTATTGATCTCCTGGTCCGGGAATGTCGGGCAGGCAGCCAGTTCAAGCAGCAGCGATGCCGCCTTCGAAAGGTCTTCTTTCAATACGGTTGCATGGAAGACTATCTCCTCCTTGGTGGTGAATGCGTTAAGTTCTCCTCCAAGTCTGTCCAGATAGCCGTTGATTACAGCTGCGCTTCTGCGTTCTGTTCCTTTGAAGATCGTATGCTCGACAAAATGGGCTATCCCGCTGTGGAAACCCTCCTCGTCGCGGGTACCGCATTTAATGCTTAAAGCGCAGTAGGCTACGGAAGAGCCACTGCGCTTGACGGCATACTGCATGCCGCAGTCTGCTTTGCCGGTGATCATTATCTGTTTCGGTATGAGTTTATTCGCTTGATGTCCTCAGGAAGGAAGCCAGCGCCGAACTTCTTGCTGATCTTATGTCTGCTGTAGTAATATATTTCATAAGTCTCCGCATTGATCAGCATCTTGTAGCAGTATGATCCAGGGGTTGCAGCGGCAGGAGCCACTACATAGCTGACAAGCTTGCCGGGATTGTTCTCATAGATATGCACATCGGCGCTGTCCTCGTCAGTCACCACGATGTCAGAGTCGAAGTTCAGATCCTTGAACTCTGTGTTGATCGCACTGTTGAGGTCGTTCTCTGCGAAGACAATCTCCATGTTGTTGCTGCGCTCCATGTTTGTCGAATATCCGCTGAGACCCACATATCCGTGAAGATCTTTTTCCATGGACTTCAGGGTATGCGACTGAATGATGTCCAGCAGGACAGGAAGGAAGACGAACTCTCTTCCTGACGGGTCTTCTGTCGAAGCGAGAGGTATGCTCATCACCTCCATCATTGAGTTGATGGTTGCACCAGTACCTCCTTTCAGAAGGCACAGGAAGTCGAGACCTGGCTCAGACTCCTTCTCGAACTGGCTTTTGGTAGTGATCAGGAAGTAGTAATCGCTGCTGTTCCTGTCGCGCATGAATTCCTCAAGCGTGCAGAACTCATATGGCGAGACCCTCCATCTTGCCTTGACCTCATCCTGAAGAGAAAGGTCATAGAACATGTTACCTGTCAGCACTACCTTTGTTATCTTCTCAGGGAAGTCGCTGATCTTTACCTTTTTTGTGTTGATCTGTGCCTGCGCGCCGGCAATTATCGGCATGAGCGCAACGGCGAGTATTGTCAAAAGCTTTTTCATATCAATAAGTGAATGTAGATGTCCAATCGGGGGCAAAGTTACAAAAATAGTGCTATATTTGTAAGTTATGAGTCAATATATAGTATCGGCAAGAAAATACAGACCGGATTCCTTCGGAACCCTTATCGGTCAGGACAATATCGCGCAGACCCTCAAGAACTCCATTCTTAGAGGCCAGCTTGCGCATGCATATCTTTTCTGCGGTCCGCGCGGAGTCGGCAAGACCACGACCGCACGTATCTTCGCAAAGATGATCAACTGTTCCAACCCTTCCGGGGATATGGAGCCTTGCGGCGCATGCGAGTCATGCCTTTCGTTTGCTGAAGGCCGTTCCTATTGCATCCATGAGCTCGATGCCGCATCGAACAATGGAGTGGAGGATATAAAGACCCTCATGGACCAGGTCCGTATCCCTCCGCAGGTGGGAAGATACAGCGTATATATCATCGACGAGGTGCACATGCTGTCGCAGTCGGCCTTCAACGCATTCCTCAAGACCCTCGAGGAACCGCCTGCACATGCGATATTCATCCTTGCTACGACAGAGAAGCACAAGATACTTCCGACAATCCTGTCGCGTTGCCAGACATACGACTTCAACAGGATCACTATAGAGAACATAGTGAGAAACCTCCGTATGGTGGCTTCCAGCGAAAATATAACCATCGACGACGAATCGCTGCATGTGATTGCACACAAGGCAGACGGTGCGATGCGTGATGCACTTACCATCTTTGACCAGACGGTAGCCTTCTGCGGCACCGACGTGAAGTATCAGGATGTGCTCCGCAATCTCAATGTCCTTGACTATGAGTATAGCTTCTCTCTGGTGGACGCATTCCTCAAGGGAGACTACCCGGCTGCGCTTCTTGCATTTGACGAGATACTTACAAAGGGATTCAATGCGCTGCATTTCGTTGCGGCACTTTCTTCGCATCTACGTGACCTGATAGTCAGCAAGAGCGGAGGACTGGAGGCTCTTCTCGAACTGCCGGATTCGTTGAAGGCCAAGTATAAGGAGCAGTCTGACAGATGTACCTTGCCATTCCTTTATGAAGCATTGAACATCACGACAACATGTGAGTCCGGCTACAGGGCCAGTGTGAATCCTCGTCTTCATATCGAGTTTACGCTCATGCGTCTGAGCTTCATACTCACCAAGTTGCAGACTCCGGCAGTTCAACCTGCCGCTCCGGTACAGCCTGCCTCGCCGGCAGCCCCTCAGGCACAGCCGACGCCGGCTGCCGCACCGGTTCAACCTGTTCCAGCTGCCCCGGCGAAACCGGCACCAGTTCCAACTGAGCCGGTTCCTGCTGCTGCACCGGCTCCGGCACAGCCGCAGCGCCGCGAACGCGCCGCCCGTCCGGGTGCGGCCGCAGCCTCGATGAAGACTCTTATGGACAAGGAACCGGAGGTAAAGAACGAGGTAGACACAGGAGCCGCACCATCAGAGGAGTTCCTTAAGGCAAGGTGGCCAGAGTTGGCAAAGGAATATGCATCGAAGCCACGCATGGCCAGCATGCTCAGCACCACATCCCTTAAGGTTGAGGGTGATGATGCGAAGAGAACCGTGATATTCATGGTCGATAATGAGGCTCAGAAAGACTGGGTGGAGAGTAAACTTTTACATGACCTCGAGGGCAAGTATCAGAGAATCGTCGGATCCCCAAGGATCGCCCTCAGAGTTGATGTTACTCCACATGAGGAAGTAAAGCCTTTGGCATATATGCCGGAAGACAAGGCAAAGGAACTGATGGCTGAGAATGATGAGGTCAAGAGTCTTGTAAAGGATCTTGGACTTGATATAAAATAGTACGGATATGAAGCTTAGATGTGAAAATCTGGTAAAGAAATATGGCCCGAGGACGGTGGTGAAGGGTGTTTCCATGGAAGTCGAACAAGGTGAGATCGTCGGCTTCCTCGGACCTAACGGAGCAGGCAAGACAACCAGCTTCTATATGATAACAGGACTGATTGTTCCGAATGAGGGAAGGATCTTCCTTGACGATGAGGAAATTACCAAGCTCCCTATGTTCAAACGCTCCCAGAAAGGTGTCGGTTATCTCGCGCAGGAAGCATCCGTATTCCGTCATATGACAGTAGAGGACAACATCATGTCAGTGATGGAGATGTCCAAGCAGTTTACCAAGGAGGAAAGGAAACAGCGTCTTGAAGACCTTCTTGATGAATTCAACCTCCACAAGGTACGCAAGAGCAAGGGTATCCAGCTCTCCGGTGGAGAGCGCCGCCGTTGCGAGATTGCCCGCGCCCTTGCAATCGACCCTAAGTTCATCCTTCTCGATGAACCGTTCGCCGGTGTCGACCCTATCGCTGTAGAGGATATCCAGTATATCATCGCGAAACTGAAATACAAGAACATCGGAGTGATCATCACAGACCACAACGTAGGAGAGACTCTCGCAATCATCGACCGAGCATATCTGCTCTATGAGGGTTCCATCCTCCAGAGCGGCACTCCGGAAGCTCTCGCGGCAGACGATGAAGTCCGCACCAAGTACCTTGGCTCGAACTTCGTCCTCAAGCGCTCCGCCGCCTTCCTTCGTGCCGAAAAAGGTGGCCCTCAGCGCATCAACACCCAGGCTGAACACGATGCTGCAGCGCAATAATCGAAAAGGCTCTTGTGGATTTTTTGTCCCGAGAGCCTTTTTCGTTACTCGTCGCGAGCACGAAGTACATAAAAACGGCATCCTAGATATCTAGAATGCCGTTTGATGTGATTTTGTTGGTGCTATGATTACTTCACGCGCTCGCCGTATGAACGGTCAGTAGTGTTTACGCGGATTCTCTCGCCGATGTTGATGAAGAGAGGAGCCATGATGATGGCGCCAGTCTCGAGAGTAACCTCCTTCTGAGCGTTAGTAGAAGCAGTGTCACCCTTTACAGCAGGCTCAGTGTAAGTCACCTCAAGCTCTACGTATGTAGGAAGCTCGCAAGTGAGGCAGCGCTCCTCGTCAGCGAGGAACATCATCTCGACGTGCTGTCCTTCCTTCATGAGGTCTGCGTTGTCAACGAGAGCAGCATCGAGGTGAATCTGCTCGTAAGTCTCCTCATGCATGAAGTTGAATCCGTCCTCATCCTTGTAAAGGAACTGATATGGTCTTCTTTCTACATTGATAGTCTCGATCTTAGCACCTGCAGTGAAAGTGTTCTCGAGGATACGACCGTTCTCGAGGTTTCTGAGTTTGCTCTTTACGAAAGCTGGACCCTTACCTGGCTTTACGTGCTGGAACCATACGATCTGGCATGGCTTGCCGTTGTAGTTAAGATAAAGTCCGTTCTTGAAATCAGCTGTTGTTGCCATAAAAATAATAAGTTTATATTAGTTAATAAATTTCTCTTCCCATGCAGGCACATACTTGTTGAGGTCCAGTATATGTGCTGCAACTTCTTCAAGGAGCCACTTTGGAGTCGATGTCGCTCCGCATACTCCAACCTTGTCATCGGCCCTGAACCACTCTCTCTTGATCTCGGAAACCGAGTCTATATGGTAGGTTCTGATATTGAGTGACTTACAAAGATCGCAAAGTACCTTTCCATTTGAACTTGCCTTGCCCGAAACGAAGATCACCACGTCGTGCTCAAGCGCAAACCTGGACAGTCTTTCGTGCCTTGTCGCGACCTGGGAGCACACGGTGTCATGCACGCTCAGAAGATGTCTTCCTTTGAAACGCTCTACCGGCATCTCGTTGTCCGCTGCCATCATCTCTTCCAGTCTCGCACATAGTCTCGAATACTCGGCAGGACTCTTTGTCGTCTGACTGAATACTTCAGTCGGGATGTCAAGTCTGATCACTCCATTCGCAACAGCATCTTCAAGCATTGTGATGTTTTCCACTACAACTGCGTCGCCGTCGGTCTGACCTACAAGTCCGAGCACCTCGGCATGTCCTGGCTTTCCGAATATGATTATCTGTCCCTGTCCTCCTTCGATGAGCCTTTCATGAGCGTTCTTTATGCGTTGCTGGAGCTTAAGTACTACAGGACACGTGCAGTCGATGATCTTGAAGCCGAGGCTCCCAGCGGTCTCGTATGTCTGCGGAGGCTCGCCATGAGCTCGGATCAGGAGAGTCTCACCACGGGCATCAACCATCTCCTCAAGATCTTCCTTGTCGATGGTCACAAGTCCCTGCGCCACAAGACGGGAGAGCTCTGCGTCGTTGTGCACGATGGCCCCCAGCGAGTACAGGCGTCCTCCTTCCTTTAGAAACTCCTCTGCCTTGCCGATAGCCCTTATTACGCCGGCGCAGAATCCTGAATTGCTGTCTATATCAACTGTAAGCATGTCTTTCAGCTATTTTAGCATCCAAATCTTTCGGAAACCACATTCCTGAGCCATACCATCTGGTCGTCCATGGTCATGTGCGAGTTGTCAAGAACTATAGCGTCAGCAGCCTGAGTCAGCGGTGAAACCTCTCGGTGCGAATCGATGTAGTCGCGCTCCTGAAGGTTCTTCAGCACGTCCTCGATCTTCACGTCATCGCCCTTGGCACGCATTTCCGCGGCCCTTCTCTCTGCTCTGATCATAGGGTCTGCAGTCATGAATATCTTGAGCTCGGCATTAGGGAATACCGTAGTACCTATATCTCTGCCGTCCATCACGACTCTCCTTTCCTTGCCGAACTCCCTGAGCTTCATGTCCACGAAACTGCGGACTTCGGCCACAGTGGCAATCGGGCTCACCTTGCCGGCGACCTCAAGCGATCTGATTTCCTTTTCAATACACCTTTCACCAATGTATGTGCCGTCCTCACCGAAATGGAGGTCCAGGCCGGTCAGTGCCTTGTCAAGTCCGGGAACATCAATTGTGCAGTCGTCGCTGATGTAGCCGTTCTCAATGGCAAAAAGGGTTACGCCTCTGTAGAGGGCACCCGAGTCAAGATACAGGAACGAAAACTCCTTTGCTATGATTTTTGCAAAGGAACTTTTTCCTGTCGAAGAATAGCCGTCAATGGCGATTATGATATCAGGTACTTGCATGATATTTGCTTAAAATCGAGCAAAATTATAAAATATTGTCTAAACTCCCAAAAATGTCGATATTTGTAAAGTCAATACCTAACATAAAATAGAACCAAACACCTTAGAAAATATGAAGATTCTAATTATTGATGACGAGCGTTCGATCAGAAACTCCCTCAAGGAGATACTCGCGGACGAAGGATATGATGTAGATGTAGCGGAAAACGGCCAGCAGGGCTGTGAGATGGTTGAGAAGGAAAAATACGATGTCATATTCTGTGATATCAAGATGCCTGTAATGGACGGTGTGGAGACGCTCACGAAGCTCAATTCCATGGGAATTGATTCTGCAGTGGTGATGATTTCCGGTCATGCGGATGTCGATACAGCTGTAGACTGTATCAAGAAAGGAGCATTCGATTTTATCCAGAAGCCTCTGGATCTGAACAGGATCCTCATCACAATAAAGAACGCCAAGGACAAGGTTCACCTGGTAAAGGAAACCAGATCCCTCAAGAAGAAGGTGTATGGACAGGAAATGGTCGGCGAGTCTCCTGCCATAAAGGAGATAAAGGATATGATCGAGAAGGTAGCTCCGACCGATGCCAGAGTGCTTGTAATGGGAGCGAACGGTACAGGTAAGGAACTGGTGGCACGCAACCTTCATCAGAAGAGCAACCGCTCGGCTATGCCGTACGTCGAGGTAAACTGCGCCGCAATACCGTCTGAGCTCATTGAAAGTGAACTCTTCGGTCATGAGAAAGGATCCTTCACATCGGCAATCAAGCAGCATAAAGGAAAGTTTGAACAGGCGGATGGAGGTACGCTGTTCCTCGACGAGATAGGTGACATGTCACTTGCCGCCCAGGCCAAGGTACTCAGAGTTCTCCAGGAGAAGAAGCTGTCAAGGGTGGGAAGCGATAAGGATATCGTAGTTGATGTGCGTGTCGTGGCCGCTACCAATAAGAATCTGAAGGATGAGATCGCCAAGGGCACATTCAGGGAGGATCTGTACCACAGACTCAGCGTCATAGTGATCAAGGTTCCTACTTTGGATCAGCGTAAGGAGGACATTCCTCTTCTTGTCGACCATTTCATGGGACAGATATGTCAGGAGACAGGGATGCAGCCTCGCAAGGTTGAGCCAGAGGCAATGAAGCTTCTGATAGACAAGACATGGACCGGAAACATCCGAGAGCTCCGCAACGTCGTGGAGCGCCTCCTCATCCTCTCCGGCGCTTCCATCACAGCTGACGACGTAAAGACGTACGTCTACTAGAACATCCATATACATAGTGGCAGTCGCCATCTGACGGCATTGGCTCCCGAAAAGGGAGTGGACCCGCTTGCGGGGAGGATCGTCAGGTGGCGACTGTCATTGTGTTATTGTTTAGGAATGGTCACGATGAAGCTGGCACCCCCAAGTCCGAATGACTTCTGGTAGCGGATCTCGCCCTCGCACTTCTCTATGATGTTCCTGCAGATGGCCAGTCCGAGACCCGTGCCTCCTGTCTTGGTCGTGAAGTTAGGCGTAAACAGTTTGTCAAGATTCTCACCCTTCACGCCAGGTCCGTTGTCTTCTACGGTGATGTCATAGTATCCGTCCCGGCTGCTGTTCCTCAGACATATGAGGATGTTTCCGAGGAATGTCTCCTCCCCATTGTCCGCCATCTCGTTCTGCATGATCTCTACAGCCTGGACTGCATTGGTTATCAGATTGACCAGCACACGGATAAGCTGTGGCTTCGGAGCCATGATGTATGCTTCTTCCATTCCGATGTATGTGAACTTGATGTTCTCCTTGTTGTCGAATATCATCAGCTGCTCCTTCAGGGTCTTGTCAAGATCCATGAGCACAGGCTCCTCTGTATAAAGTTTGGCGAAAGTCGAGAAGTCGTTCGCGGTGTCGGACAGTATCTGGATATGCTCCAGTATCACGGCCGCCACCTGGTCGAACTTCTCCTCCCACTTAGGGTTGTTGTTCTGCTTCAGTCTTATGAGCCTCTGAATCTCCAGCTTGATAGGAGTGAGAGGGTTCTTGATTTCATGTGCCACCTGACGGGCCATCTGGCTCCATGCCTTGTCTCTCTCGGCCTGAGCCAGCTTGACTGTCGAATCCTTCAGTTCCTTCACCATCCGGTTATATGCCTTTACCAGTGTGGAGATCTCGTCATCGCCCTCATATTCCACATGCTCGAGCGTATTGATGTCTGCATTGCTCATCTTCTTGCCCATCTCTATCAGAGGCGTGAACATCGAGTTCACGATACGGGTGCTGATGAGCAGCGATACGATCAGAAGGATGATGAAGAGGTTTATCAGCAGGGAGGCATGGAACATGGCCTCGGACCTGAAGTCGTAGTTCCTGTCTGTATAAGGGATGCTCATGATGGCGATGATGTCGCCCTTTTCGTTAAGGAGAGGAGCATACAACGTCCAGAACTTGTACCCTGCCACGCTTTCCTTGTTGATATAGAATCTCTGGTTCCTGTTCCTGATCTTGAAGAACGCATCTTCATCGATTCTGCTTCCGAGGATAAGCTTCTCGAAAACCTCCGGCGATGTCGACCTGAATACCTTTCCTCCCGGAGTGTATAGAGTTATGTCGGACTTGGTAGCATTGCTCACATCCTTGAGAACTGATGCGAATGCCGGGCTTGCAAGCTCGTTCCAATCCTTGGCATATCTAGTCCTGTCTTCGATAAGTCCCTGCACAGTGCTTACTTTCGATGACATGAGGTTGTTCATGTTCTTCTCATTCCTCTTATATACGAAAGCGATGCTGACTCCGGCCATGCCCGCAAGTATGAGGAATGATGTCGCGAACAGTATGGAATTGATCCTGGCCTTGAAATAGTTGCTCTGCAGAGGGTTGCTTCTCTTCATCTTGTCAGGGAAGATGAATGTCAGAAGCAGGAGGACGAAGAAGATGTATGAGAACGATGTGAAATATGTCAGGATGTTCCTCTTCGGTCTGGTAATCACTATGGTCTCGTCAGCCCCTATCCTTGAGATGAAATGTACATCTCCCATGTGTCTCTGTACGGTTATCTCTCCATCGGGACCGGAGATGCCGTCGAAACTGTCCGGCACTGTAGGGTATGGGAAGTTGCCCTTGTATGATGACAGACGTCCGCCTTTGTACTTTGCATAAGAATAATGCGAAGGTATGTTGACGTTTCCAGGTTGGCGGAAGCGGCCCATGATCCGGCTGTAGCCGGTGTCCTCCTTGTTGGAATACGGCTCGATCTGGAGAATCATCCTGTTGACGCCCTGCCCCGGCACATAATACATGAATATTCCGGCGTAACTGTTCCTTCCATATGTGTCAGACAGGAATACGAACCTGGACCCGTCGGCGATAGGCTCGCCGTTGTTCACTATATTATATAGGATGGTCTCACCGGTGTTGTCGCCCTCCTTGAAGACCATGACTCCGATATTATATGCCTGCTTGGTGCGGTTGAGGTAGTATTCGGTGATTCTGCTCATGATCATTCCTGAAGCATTTTCCATTGCGGACAGGTATGAGATAAGCTGGTCTGATGAGATGCTTTCTTCCACGCTGCGAAGCTGAAGCTCAAGTCCCAGATCCCTTTCCACCGCGAGCCTGTTGGTCCATACCACGGCCCTGTCCTTTTCCTTTCTGAGTCCGTGTGTGGATGATGTAATGCTGAAATAAGCCGCCGCTATGAACGCAAACGCTATGAGAGGCTTGCGGGAAAGCAGATTGAAATGTCTTCCGGTAAATTCATGCACGACCGGCCGAAGCATCTGCAGCAGCATGACGATGCAAAGAAGCAGACCGGTATATGAGATGTATACGATTATGCCGTATATGATCTTGCTTCCGGCTCTGTATAGCTCCAGATTTATGTTCGAGTTCTCCAGCACGCTGTTCATCGTGATGTTGGTATAGATGCCGGTAGCTGCGATGAAGATGGTCATGATAACTCCTGCCATGGCGAGTTTCATGCGCTTGGATGACTTGTCCGAGGTAATTGCCCTTGTTATTCTTCCTTTTATGAGAAAGGTACATACGATGACCAGCGTAATGTATGTGTTTGCGATCAGCAGTGCTCCCAGGGAGAAGAACGTGCCGTCAGCAAACAGCCCGGGAGAGAATAAGATGTTGGCTCCATTCATCCGGAGTCCCCAGATATAAGCGGTGACGCCGACAATGGTGAGCAGCGGTATCACTATCAGATATGCCTTGAACGTGCGGCGGCCGGCCAGGTACACCACTATGGCTGCAACAGACAGAAGAAGGGCTATCCACCTTATTGTCGAGTGGCCCGCAAAGCGGTTCTGTCTTACCGGGTCATAGGAAATCTTGAATACTGGACGACCTCCTGTCTCCACGACGCTTCCGCTGGTCTCGCTGACAGGATTGACGGAATATGCCTGAGGTATCCTGAGGTAGGGGTTGGTCCCGTTGTCATTCCTGTTTATGTCTCCGGTCAGAGAGTTCTTTATCTCCAGGCCGGCTATCACTTTGTTGTTCCGGTCACCTTCCGCAGTCTTCACGATATACCAACGGCTTCCGAGATTCATGTATTGCAGTTCCTCGGCTATGTCTGTCAGCGGGGAAGTGATGCCGTTGTTTGTAGGCATCATCCTTTCGAAAGGAATCTTGATGGAGATGTTGTCGTTCAGGATAGGGAACTGGTTGTTCCACGACATCAGTGAATCGTTTACATAGAGGTATATCACCATGTCCTCAGGTATCCTGTCCGGTACCATCAGGCCTTCCGGTGGAGTCTGAAGTGCCTTTGCGATATGCCTGTCAAGCAATCTGAGTCTCTTTTCTACCTTGACGCCCACCTTTTCTGCAATGGCGTCGGTATCCTTCGCCTTGCCTGTTCCGGTCATTGATATGACGAACATGACCAGTGCTAGAACCAGCCCGGCCAGTGCGATTCTCTTATGTGTAAACCAATTTCTTCTCATAGGTTTATTCATGGTGGTACGGCTCGCCTCTCATGATGGTGAATGCCCTGTATATCTGTTCCGCGAATATGGCCCTTACCATCTGGTGGGAAAAAGTCATCCTTGAGAGCGACATCTTTGAACTCGCCCTCTTGTAGACCTCCTCAGAGAAGCCGTATGCTCCTCCGATCACGAACACTATATCCTTACCTACATAAGATATCTTGTCCTGCAGTACCTTTGCGAACTCTACAGAAGAGTATTCCCTTCCTCTTTCGTCAAGAAGTATCATGTCGTCTGTGGGACGTATGCTCTTGAGTATCAGTTCGCCTTCCTTCGTCTTGATCTGGTCTTTGCTGAGGGCAGATACGTTCTTCAGTTCCGGAATCTCCACTATGCTGAACGGAATATAATGCTTCAGTCTTGACGTGTAGATGTCAAGACCCTGCTTCACCCAGTCCCTGTCGGTCTTGCCGACTGTCAGTAATGTTATCTTCATCGGTACAAACTTAACGAAAATCTCGGGAAATGACAAGCCGGAGTCCTCCTGCAAAAATCCCGCCGTTCATATTTTCATATCAGGGTGTTGTGTGGTTCGGAATTTGCTGTATCTTTGCCTTGCAGAAATCACATGATTTATGAGACTTAAGGTATTTGCGGCGCTTGCTTCGGCGGCTCTGGTGTTTTTGTGCGGAAATGCTTCAGCCCAGGACAGAGGGTATGAAGTCTTCGTGCCCATATCCAAATACCTTGCGAGGGGCGATGCCGACAAACTTTCTGCCTGGTTTGCCGACAACCTGGAAATAACGATCTTCTCCAGCACAAGTGACTGCAGCCGCAACCAGGCCTGTCAGCTCCTCAAGTCCTTCTTCAAGTCCTGCACCCCTCGTGATTTCGAGATAGTCCACAAAGCCGGGCGTACAAACATGAAATATGCACTCGGCACCCTGACCGCCGGAGGAGAGCATTTCATGGTCACGATATTCGTCGGTTTCAAGGACTCTTCCTATAGGATCCAGCATTTAAAGATAGAAAGGATGGAATAATTTTCCATCCTTTCTGATATTTTGGCATACCCTTTGCAAATACAACTGACAGGTTAGTTTAGTTGTTAATAATAGGGTTATAGTTAAAGCGGGATTCCGAAGTGATTCGAAATCCCGCTTTCTTTTTTTATTTCTGTCGGAAGAATATGTGTACCGGACATCCCGTGAAGTCGAACTTCGAACGGAGC
>JAEIGA010008897.1_pt1 | contig 15190 bp, 14 predicted proteins | sample 9270691 | NCBI WGS metagenome assembly JAEIGA01 (sample SAMN17057246, study PRJNA624740) | gut metagenome | biome: biome; isolation source: fecal sample | host: Bos grunniens | place: China: Xizang | collected 2019
AAAATTATTATCTTGGTATTTATGCTTGGTGTGAGTGTATTGCTTTCATCCTGCAAATTTATGATGCCGCTTGATAAACGGGAAGAAGTTATGACCGAAATTGCAGCGGTCGTAAATGAGAATTACTCAAGTGATGAAGTGGAAACTCCGTATGATATCAGAATGACTGAAATCTATGAATTGGCTGATAAAAACAGCTATTTACATAAGGCAATTGAAAAATACGATGATGTTCAGCATTACCATGTATATCTGGTTGAAGATGATATGGTGATTATTGTCGTGGATGTTTTTTTTCAGTCAGTAAAAGGATATGTGGTTTCGGATGAAGAATTGGAAGGCACCATAATAGTTCCCGGCTTGGGCTACGATAACTCACAAATAGGCATAATCGACAGACTCGGAAAGAGTAATGTTTATTCATTTAGTGCGGGACTGTAATTTCCGGAGTAATCAGAAAAAGGTTAAGTATGGACAATCAGACAGATGTAAGTGTTAATGAATCAAAACCAAAATCTCACGGGTGTCTTATAGCGTGTTTGATCACCTTTATAGCAATAATTCTTCATATTGCAGCTATTCCGGTTCTCATAGAAATAATCGATCATATACCCCGCACGAAAGATACTCAGACCAACGGACAGTATGTTGTTGAATTGCAGGCTACTAGCAGTCCTGACTGGCCGTTTGGCTCTCAGGACGGCAGGATCGTTTTAAAGGATAACAATAATAAAAAGATATGCAGTGTTGATTTTTCTTTATCCAATGACGGAAAATCCATGTGTGAATCCAATTGGAAAGTCGATTGGAGCGATGAAAGTGTTATCGTTACCATAATGGGAGAAGAACAAAAGGATGCCGTATATACGTTGTACTATAACGGTGATGTTTCTAATTAAAGACTGATTAAGTGCGCTATAGTAAGTTGGCGAGTATGGGAATGATATCAGGGAGGAAAGTTATATGAAGATCCGTAAAGTGCTGATAGTTGTAGCGGTATTATTCTTGTCTGTCGTTCTCTTTTTCGGTATTCAAATTGCCAATTATCTTAACAAGATGGAAGAAAGCGATACTACTTTCCATGCTGAGGAAGCTTGTATGCCTCAATATGCATATGTGTCAGACAGATATGGAATGATCAATTATCACGGCAGCACCTACTATGCTTTTGAAACAAAAAAATACAGCAGCATAGATAAGCTCTGCCAGGCATTACCTGCAGGCTGTGAACAGGCTGTCAATAATGCTGTAAATAACGGTGCCGGAGAGGACGCAAAGGATATTAAGGACAAATATATCGTAAGGTGTGAAGTTTCTCAGGATGAGCTGCCGCTTGTCAAAAAGGATCCTAATAATGACACGGACTTCCACTTTTGTGTTTACGTATATCCTAACAACACTTACCGTTTTGCATTGATTATTGAAATACTGCGCATGCATTAATATGCAATTAATGCAGCTTTATTCCCAGATCATAGGAAGCTTCTCGAATTCTTCGAGTGGAACAGGTTTTGAGAAGAAGTAACCCTGGAACAGTTTGCATCCCATCTCTTTTAACATGTCGAACTGCTCTTTGGTCTCAACGCCTTCAGTGATCTGAGGCATCTCAAGATTGTTAGCCATATTTACGATGCTGTTCAGGATGATCTTTGATTTTTTGTAATCGTCAGTCTTGCCGAGGAATACCATGTCGATCTTAAGAATGTCGACCGGCATATCCTTAAGCATGTTGAGTGAGGAGTATCCGCTTCCGAAGTCGTCCATCTCAACCGTGAAACCGTATTCACGAAGTCTGTTGATCGTCTTGATGTGTTCGGTCGCGTTATTCATGACAGCCGATTCTGTAATCTCAAGGTGCAGAAGATTCGGCTTTACACCATATTTCTTTACGAGTGAAGTAACGACCTCGAAAATATCAATGAAGTAGAAATCTTTAGGTGAGATATTTATCGAGAGGCTGAGCTTCTCAAAGCCGTCCTTGCGCTTTGACCAATCAGCAAGTATCCCGCAAGCTTTCTCCCAGATATAACGGTCGATTGTAGCGATCATGCCGTTCTTTTCGAATATCGGAATGAATTTAAAAGGAGGGATGAGTCCTTCTTTGGGATGCTTCCATCTTACAAGGATCTCGCCGCCTTCAAGATGACCGTCAGCGCGGTACTGAGGCTGGAGATACGGAATGATCTGACCTTCTTTTAAGGCAGTATCAAGTTCACTGGTGATCTGCTGCTCCCAAAGCTTGTCCTTTCTGAGATTATCGTCGTAGACGGCAACGCAGCGGTTAAAATCATTTTTGATTCCTGCTATTGCAAGCTGGGCTCTGTCGACCATAGCGCTTACCGACAGGTCTTTATCAAGTTCGGAAGTCTCGAAAATACCTACGTGAATTATTACAGGAGAATTGATTATGTCTGATGAAGCCCAGGTCTCCTTGATCTGTTTTTCAAGAGCTTCAATATCCAGTGTTGATTTCTTGAGGAATGCGCAGAAGATGTCTCCTCTCCATCTGCAGATGGCAGAACCCGGATGAGCAAAAACCTTAAGATCTTCGGCGATCTTTATAAGGATCTCATCGGCTTTCTTTCTGCCGAAGACATCATTGATAAGCTTGAAGTCATTGATATCAGAAACCTGCATTATGTAGGTTTCGTTCGGATTTGCCTTTAAGATCTCCTGAACCTGTTCTTCAAAACTGAAACGGTTGGAAAGACCGGTCAGAACATCATGGGTTGCCATGTATTTTCTTTCCTCATTCTGCTTGACCAGTTCTGTATCGTCATGGATAGAGAAGAATGAGCCGACATCGAGATTTCTTTTATCTTTCATCAAACGGTGAGTGATACTGACGTAAGTGTAATCATCATCATTTTCGTTTTTGAACTGTGCGGAGATGTCAAAGTCAACACCAAGGTCACCGCCGCCCATTACATCGATCAGTTTATCTGTGCAGTTCTCGGGATTGCCGGACTTGATCTGAAGGATCTCATAAGCTCTGTCATTGGCATAAAGAGCGTTAACGTCAGTATCATAGAAAACGATGCCGTCAATATGGTTTTCGACAACGGAGTCGGCAAGCTTTCTGCGAATGAATATCGGTTTATAAATGAATGTGAATATGTATAAAAGGAATCCGCAGATGATGTAACCGATAAGAGACCTGTTTACGGGCCTGTCGGAGAATTGTGTAAACATGAATCCCATGCATGTGAAAATTGCGATCATTACGACAATATAGCGTTCGTGATAAGCGGAGGAGGTTTTTAAGCACTTATCGATCAGGATGGCGATCATGAGGACAAGATATGCTTCAAGCAGGCAGAAACACAAAAGCCTTAACCAGCCGCTTTCGAGCCCGTAATAGGAAGTGCTTTCGGAAAGTGTGATCCGCCTTATCGTAAACATGTGATGGAATATGGGGTTTGCAAGAACAGATAAAGAGATCAGTGACAGAAGCACAATGGAGATTATCTGAACTGGAGAACGCTTAAACCGTATCCCGCAGTAATCCATAACAAAGATCATTAGATTAAAGAACAGGAAACAATTACCGAGAAACATGACCGTATATCCGGCTTCGGCTATGAAATCGACATCGGAAAATAATGCAAGGAAATTACCCGCAAGAGGGATAACTATTGAAAGAAGAACGTTGAAAAGGCTGGAAGCAGTTTTCTCGAGGAATTTTCTCCGTTTGAATATCGTAGCAATTATCATTGCCACCAATATTAAGGATATTACAACCAGGTCTGCCAGATACTGTATCCTCATACGGCCCTCGTATATTGATTTATCAAGACTATTTTATCATATATGGAAACCGAAAAGATTAATTTGAGCGGACATTAGTTAAACAAATTGTAACTATTAATAATATATTATAAAAGAAATTATGATATAGAGATAAATCAAGTGACAAATAATGTCAAACCACAATATATTGATTTTTCGTTCGATAATTATGTATTTACTTCCGACTGAAGAGGTGGTATCATTACCTCAAAAGAAAACGAATGTTTGTTCTATTGTAACAGACATTGACTGCATTTAGGAGTATTTTTATGATCGAATTTAGTTGTACGGTAAAAGACATTTTCAGAAGGCCAAACATGATCGACAAGGCAGTAAGGAAGCTTGCTGATAACGGATATACTGACTACGCGGTAACATATGCGTGTATCAGGGAGAATATTTATAATGCCCTTGCGTATGCCGCAAGCAATATGAAGGACTATGAGTATGACGTTGCGGTCGCTTATCTCGAGTCCAGGGATTCAGAGCAGAAGCTGGCAAAGGAGACTTACTATACCCACAGAACCATTAGAAGATATGTGCGCAAGGCTTGCGAGCTTGTCAGCACATATTACAGGGACAATCTCGGCATCAAGCTCCTTCCTGTCGATACCAGATCGGTGGAGAGTACCGTCTGCACAGGCACATTCTGGGAGAAGATCGATTCTCTCATGAAGACCAGCATCGAGAATGCCTGTGTCGTTATCCTCCGTTGCAACGAGCATATGTCAGTCAATTACGTATGCAGCAATTACGGTATGGGCAGCGATAAGGTAAAGAAGATCGTTGAAGACTTCGGCACCGTCATTACAGTTTATGACATCCCTTCAGAAAAGCGCAGTGCTGTTTGATTTGATGGGAATCTCCGTATGAACAGGACCGGGCATAAGCGAATGCCCGGTCTTAATGTTATAATCTTCTAACGGGGATAACCCTGACAAAGAATATGGAGGATGATCCTATGACAATCACTTTCGATAAGCTTCCTGCAAATCTTGAAGAACTCATGGCTATGCCTCAGGCATCTCTCAATGAGCCTGAATACGGTGCAGCTCTCTTTCTTGCCGCAATGATGCATTACAACATAAATAAAGAAGAGACATATCAGATGCTTGAATTTCTTAAGGGACCTTACGGATTATCCACATATGAGAAGCAGTTCCTTGCAGACAGGATGGCTGACGGCGAACATGTTGTCCGTTCTTTCTTCAACGGAACATCTCCTGAAAATGACTACACTCCTTCAATGCCTTATACGGTTGAGACAGAGAGAGGATATGAGCAGGAATTGGACGGAAGAATGAAGATATTCATCTCATCTTCCGGAGCTGACACAAAGCGCCACATCCTTCTCCGTCACAAGGTGTCCACCAATCAGTGGTTTATCGAAGACCAGATGCTTCTTGCCATGATCAGAGCACCCAAATCACAGGATCCGTGGGCTTGATAAGGGACCGGCAAAGGTAATATGAAGTCAGAAAGAGCTTTCCCCAAACTCTGCATAACATCAAAGGCTGCAAGGTCTTTGAAGAACGGACATCCGTGGGTATACGGAGACGAGGTTATATCGTCCGAAGGTGATATTACGGACGGCTGTATTGTCGATTGCTTTGAAGGATCCAGTTGGCAGGGAGCAGGTTTTTATAATTCCAACTCCAAGATCGCTGTAAGGATCATCTCGCGCAACAGTAATGACGTATTCGATCAGAAGTTCTGGTACAGGCGTATCCTCTATGCCGTCCAGTACCGTAAGACTGTTATGCCCGGTGATGACTTCAAGTGCTGCAGGATCATTCACGGGGAAGCTGACCAGATGCCGGGTTTTACTTGTGACAGATATGGCGATATCGCTGTTACCCAGATTGCATGTCTCGGCATAGAGTTGAATAAAGCTGTAATTTACGAAGCGATTATGACCGTTTTTGAAGAGATCGGCGAACCGCTTAAGGGAATCTACGAGAGAAACGATCTTGCTCTGAGAAGCAAGGAAGGTCTTGAGTTAGACAAAGGCTGGTACGGCGGCAGGGATTTTTCCTGCATTACAGAGATCGTCGAGAACGGCATAAAGTATTCAGTCGATGTCGAGAACGGGCAGAAGACAGGATTCTTCCTTGATCAGAAATACAACAGAGCCGCTGCTGCCAAGATCGCAAAAGACAAAACGGTTCTTGACTGTTTTACCCATACTGGTTCATTCGGCCTTAATTGCGCTTATAACGGTGCGAAGCATGTAACGAGTGTTGACATATCTTCACAGGCCGTAGAGATGGCTAAAGAGAACGCAGTAAGGAACGGACTTCAGGATAAGATCGATTATGTCTGCGAAGATGTTTTCGAACTCCTGACAAACATGGCAGCTAAAAAAGTTCACAGATACGATTACATCATTCTTGATCCGCCGGCATTTACGAAGTCGAGAGAGACTGTGGATTCAGCGGGAAGAGGATATAAGGAGATAAATCTTAAGGCTATGAAACTGCTCCCGAGAGGCGGTTATCTTGCAACATGCTCATGCTCTCATTTCATGACGGATGAGTTGTTCAGAAAGATGCTCGCATCTGCTGCAAGGGATGCAAGCGTAAGCTTAAGACAGATCGAAGCAAGAACCCAGGCTCCCGACCATCCTATCCTTTGGAATGTTCCTGAGACTGACTATCTTAAGTTCTATATCTTCCAGGTGGTATAAATTCTTTTTCAGATTCTCTTGTAGAGTTTGTGGCCGTCAAGGATGGCCTCGCCTGTATAGTCGATATAAAGATCGGCTTCTTCCTGTACCAGTTCGTAGTTATCCCAATCCGGTTCAAACATATAAGAGGTGACTATGTAATCGAAATAGCCCTCTTCTATTAACCTGTCTTTTTCCTCTTTAATGGCGGAGAAGTTGTTTTCGAGGTTTTTACCGGGACCGAAATATCTGTTGCAGGGAAGAAGTCCGGCAGCTGTGTAGAAGCCGGCATCCATTGTGTCGTAAGTCAGTATTTTAGCATCTTCAGTCTGGTTGATCGTTTCGGCCATTCTGAACTGGGCAAGAAAATCTTTTGGCTTGAAGATGAGATACATGTTCTTACACATAAAGATGGTAATTCCATATGTAATCAGCGGAACAACAAAAACGAGTCCTTTTAATCTTGAGAGATTCTTAGCGGCTCCTTTTTCGATCAGGTTGAACAGCTTAACGGTGGGGATAAGAGCCATACAGAAGCAATAACATAAGATGTATCCGTAATAGTAAATGTATACGGGTCTTGAGAAAACGAATCCTGCAGAAATAGCAATTGCAGATAATAAAAGAATTGCAGTCTTAAGTCTGTGGTTTTTTTCTATAAAGAATAATGAAGCGAGAGACAGGACCAGCATTGTTCCGAAACCGGGATAAGTTAGAGAGGATTTCAAGAGGCAGCTGCCTGTTACAACGATGTTTTCGATAACAGGTATTCCGGTGGCCGGATTTGATTCGCCCTTTATAAGATAGAACGACATGTTGTCGTAGAAATAGGATTCAAAAAGAAACTTAAGAGAATTGGTGAAAATGAAATATAGGAATACAGGTATGGAAATGATTACTATTCCCGCAACGAATCTCCAGATAAGAGACCACAGTTTTGGAAATGCTTTTTGCTTTATTGCAAAAACAATAATGTAAAGACAGAAGCCGGCAAAAAAGCCTACGAAGGTATATTTCACCCAGAAAAGCGCGCCCGTGATTATTCCGCATATCAGGGCATCTGCTTTTTCAGGCAGCCCGTCTCCTTTAACGATTGCTCTGAGACCTTTATACAAAGCTATAGTGATAAGAGGGAAACAGAGTTCTTCTGCATTTCCGCCGAAATTAAACATCTTGGATGTATAGACGATTCCGATGAATAAAGGCATGAGGAATATGGCATTTTTAGAGGGTGTTGTAAACAGTTTGACAGTTTTCCAGGAATATACCGCAAAGAATCCTGCTGCTATGATCTCGACGATCCATGCACCGATAAACGACTTGCTTGAAATAAGAGCAGTTAAGGCATATACGAAATAAAGGAGAGGCCCCTTGTGATCGAACAGGTCTTTATACAAGATCCTGCCATTGACCATTCCGCGTCCTATGGTAAAAAAGCAGTTTGCATCATCCCAGGGGTTAAAAGGATACAGAGGTGAACATGTTGATACGAAGGTCATCGTAACAGCAGCTGCAGCCCAAAGGATGATCAGTTCGTTCCTTGTAAGCTTGTTATTGTCTTTAAGTGAAGTTTTTCCCATGAATTATCCCTGTAATCTTTTATATATTTTATAACCTTCATAAACCGAATTGCGGTTGTAATTTACATAAGGGCCGGTCACTTCTCCTGCATACTCATAATTATCCCAGTCTTCTTCAAAGAAATAGCTGACGATAATGTAGTCGAAATATCCTTCCTCGATCAAACGGTCCTGTTCTTCCAATATCTCGGGATAGTTTTCTTCTATGTTCAGATAACAGAAATATCTGTTTGCTGGTAAGATACCGGCTGCTGTGTAATAACCGCTGTCAATGGTGTCATAAACCAGGATCTTTGCGTCAGGCGTATCGTTGATTATTTCAGCGGCCTGGAATTGCAGAAGGATATCTCTTGACTTAAAGATGAGATACATGTTTTTGGAATTAATGATAGAAAAACCGTAGAGAGCTACCAAAACAACAGATAAAACCAAGGGTATGAAACGTGTGTCTTTCTTGTACATTGCCGAGAGTTTGTTCATGAGAATTACGCAGGGTATCAGGCCCATGCAGAAACCGTAGCACAAAATATAACCGTAATAGTAAACAAAAGTGCTCTTAGAGAAGATCAGGCATTCGGCACATATAAATGAGATGATGAGCAGAGCAAGTGTTTTCCTTCGGAGTTTTTTCTCGATAAAAAAAGCGGACAGAGCAGAAAAGAGCATTAATCCGCCAAAGGCAATGTCCGTTTTGATCGTGAATATCGTGCATCCGATAGGAATAAATATGTTCTTGATGACAGGTATACTTGCCCAACCCGAAGTTGACGTCTCGTGATACAAGAACAGATTAACACGGAAATAAGCATCCCAAAGATAGGAGATGGAATTATTGATCAGGAAATAAGCAATGACCGGGATTGAAAGGATAATAAATCCGGTGATAAAGCGCCATACCAGTGACCAGAGCTTTTTTAAATCTTTATGCTGTATTGAAACAATAACAATATAAATACAAAAACCTAAAACAAAGCCAAGGAATGAATACTTGATCCAGAACAGGACGCCTGTTAATACGCCGCAGATACCGGCTTCGTTGTTTTTCGGAAGCCCGTCGCCGTTAACGATAGATCTGAGTCCGAAGTAAAGGATTACCGTAATAACAGGGAAACAGAGTTCTTCGGCATTGCCTCCGAAGTTGAAGATGCCCAAAGAATAGATAATGCCTGTAAAAAGCACCATCAGAACTATATTGTGCTTTTGTACGTCTGTAAAGAGCTTAACGATCTTCCAGGAGAAAACCGCATAAACGGAAGCCGCGATGCACTCGATTATCCAGATACCGGTAAATGAACGCTCGGAGATCAGTGCTCCCAAAGCATATATGAAGTGAAGAAGAGGCCCCTTGTGGTCGAAAAGATCCCTGTAAGGGACTTTGCCGTGGATAATGCCGCGTCCCAGATCAAAGAAAACGTTTACGTCATCCCAGGGATTGTAAGGGTAAAGCGGAGAACAGGCAGACACGGCGGTAATCGTGACTACCGCCGTTAAGATCAAAAATATCAGTTCGAATTTTGTAAGTTTGCTTTTGTCCGTAAGTTGCCTGTTTTCCATATTATCCCGTTAAATCTGTTTTATGCTTCTGCCTTCCAGAGACCGTGGAGATTGCAGTACTCGTATGCGGCAATGACCTTCTCGTCAGCGCCGATCGTGAATACGGCAACAGGCTCCTGCTCAGGCTTGAGCTGTCTTATGATAGCACCCTTATCGGTCTCGATAGCGATGAAAGTAATATAATGTGCATCCATCATGGGATGAGCTACTTCGCCGACTTTGACCGTTACTTCCTGACCGTTGATGCTGATTACAGGTACGTGCTTTTCGCCTGCAGCATCAGTGGTGTTGGGAATGAGTTCCTCAAGAGGGCCGCCTTCACACTCGTTCTCGAAAAGCTTGGTTACTACAGTTCCGCACTTGCCTTTAAAAAACTTCATTGTAATGATCCTCCTGCTGAATTTTATAGTGAGTAAAGCCATTATACCATTTTGCAGAAGGTTCGCCTTTTCGGAGGTGAATTGAAAATCATTACTGAGGGTATATTTGCAAACGAGATTAAAAGTTAATGGAAACAACACAGGAACAGTCGAAAATGCTCGAAAACGCAAAGGCTTTTGATTTAATGTGGCACGGGTGCTTTTGTATAATTTCTATGGAGTTAGAAAGCTCCGGCCAAAAATACTAAGAAAAGGTGGAATAGTTATGGCTAACATTTTTGATTTAACTGGCAGAGTAGCAGTTATTACAGGTTGCTCAACAGGACTCGGTGTTCAGATGGCAAAGGCTCTTGCAAATCAGGGTTGTGATATCGTAGCCATCGCTCGCCGCCAGAACCTGCTTGACGAAGTTTGCGCTGATATCGAGAAGACATACGGCGTTAAGACACTTGCAGTTAAGCTCGATATAACAGATACGGCAGCAGTTGACGCTGCTACAGATGAGATCCTCGCAAAGATGGGCAGGATCGACATCCTCGTTAACAACGCAGGCACAGGTGCAGTTGCTCCCGCAGAAGACATTACTGACGAACAGTTTATGAATGAGATCGACATCGACCTCTTCGGTTCATTCAGAATGGCAAGAGCAATCGCTAAGAAGGCAATGATCCCCGCTAAGTTCGGCAGAGTTATCAACATTGCTTCAATGTACGGTCTCGTAGGAAACAAGGTTGCACCCGCATCTCCTTACCATGCAGCAAAGGGCGGTGTTGTTAACCTTACAAGAGCTCTCGCTTCCGAGTGGGGTAAGTACGGCATTACAGTTAACTCTATCTGCCCCGGTTACTTCTACAGCCCTCTCACAAAGGAGACACTCGATTCCGAGTTCTTCCAGGCTAATGCAAGAACAATGATCCCTCTCGAGAGATACGGCAACGACGGTGAGCTCGATACAGCAGTATGCTTCCTCGCTTCTCCCGCAACAACATATGTAACAGGTGTTAATCTCCCTGTTGACGGCGGATATACCTGCATGTGATCCGTCATTTGGATTAATTTGAAAATAACTTAAAGTTTTTGAGTTTAGAACTGCGCAAACGATTGAGATTTGCGCAGTTTTTTTGTTAGAATATTGCCGGAACGGGGGTGGGTTACTCTGGAGCCGGGCAACGGAAAATTCGTTTTCTCGCGTAAAGAACTCAAGCGCGAAGCCAGAAAGAACTTCAAGCATCATTATCTGATGTATGTCGTTGCATGCCTTTTGGCTTTGATATTCCATACGGAGTTCCTTACTTCTGATACGCTCATCGGCATAAGAAAGCAGGTTATAACAGACGCGGTTGAAGCCGTATATGAATTTACGGGCGTTCAGCATATCAAGCGTTTCGAAAATACTTACACCACGATCGACCAGGATGCGGGTTCCATTTATTACGGTGTTGAAGAGGCTCTGTACAACAAGAGTTTTGAGGACGAACGCGTCAATGCGGTGTTCGGCAGAACAAGGGGAATCTTAAATCAACTTATTAACTATGTAATCGAAGATACCATTATTTCAAATATATATTCGGTAATCGTCCAGTATGCGGGTTCTGAGAGTATCGCCCAGATATTGATAGCAACGTTCCTTTTGCTGTTTGCGGGCTTCATCTGGATCTTTGTCCGCAACGTATATATTGCCGCGAGCCGAAGGATCTTCCTTGAAGGCCGTACCTACGAAAAGGTTCCTTTCTCCAGATATCTGTACCTGATAAGAGTTAAGCGGTGGACCAGAGCTTCTATGGTCATGGCGCTTAAGACCGTGCTTGAACTCTTCGGAATGTCGACGATCGTCCTTTTTCCGGTCATTCACTGCGGACTTATCCTGGTCCCGTACATCATTGCCGAGAATCCGGATGTAAGGCCTGTTGAGGCTTTGCAGCTTTCCTGGAGAATGATGAAGGGCAACAAGAGAAAGTTCTTTGCGTTGTTCATGAGCCTTATGGGATGGTATATCCTCGGCTTCCTGACACTGGGCATTGCCAACATTCTTTATGCCAACCCGTATTTCGTATGCTGCTACAGCGAGTTCTATGCAAAGATCAGACAGTATTCAAAAGAGAAGAAGATACCCGGAACGGAACTTCTTAACGATGAATATCTGTTTGCAAAAGCTGATTCAGGCGTGCTTACCGATAAGTATTCTGACGTTATCGAAGAACTTGCCAAGCCTGAAGTCGATCTTGAAGGCATTGACACACCGCGTGAAAAATTCTTTGCAAAGAATTTCGGCGTTGTTCTCTCGAACAGCAAAGATGAGATCGAATATGAGAACAGGGAATCCAAGAAGATGAGGATGCTGGCCTATAAGAATGAGGCAGACGGTCTTGTCTATCCTTCGAGATTATCTCCGATCCTTGAACAGCGTAAGATTCCTTCGCTCGAGAATATTCACTACTTAAGACATTATTCGGTACTTTCCCTTGTAATCATGTTCTTTATCTTCTCGAATTTCGGGTGGATGTGGGAGCTTCTGTATTACTTCCTTATGAAGGGAAAGCTCATTAACCGCGGCGTTCTTCACGGACCTTGGCTGCCGATCTACGGTGTCGGAGGTCTCATTGTCCTTATACTTTTGACGAGACTGCGCAAAAGACCGTTTATCTTCTTTGTCGCCGCCGTTACTCTCTGCGGTACGGTTGAATACTTTACTGGCTGGGCTCTGGAAGAGCTTTTCGGAGCGCAGTGGTGGAACTATGACGGTTATTTCCTTAATCTGAACGGACGTGTGTGTGCCGAGGGCCTTTTCGTATTCGGAATATGCGCACTTGCGTTCATCTACGTGCTTGCGCCGCTTCTCGATAATCTTATCCGTAAAATAAACAGAAGGGTCTTGCTGCCCGTTGCAGTGACCCTTCTGCTGATACTTGCTGCTGATATCGTCTACTCAAAGCTGGTTCCGAATACCGGTTACGGAATTACGGGCAATTTTGATAACGACGAAGATCCTGTTGCCATCGAAACGGTTATCGAAGAAACCGTCTGATCTTATTCTCTGCTTCTGATTTAGAACGATTCCGCAAGTGCGGATGCAGCGCCTGTAGCCATTACGATCGCGAAGATTACGATTGCGACAAGGCATACGATGATCGTGTAGCAGAAGTAAGATCTTGCGAAGTTCTTCTTGTTTACGTTCTTGGCACCGATCGCGAAAACGATGAGGCATATAAAGCCTACGATCGGGATAGAGAACAAGATCTCATATCCGAAGTAGCCCCACATTGATATCGGACGGTACTCCTCAGGAATATTGCTGTTATCCATTTCAAAAACCTCCCTTATTTGATAATGAACGAAGATTGCTCTTCTTCATGGGTAAATATAGCACATATATCTTGTTTTTCGCCTAATAAAATGTTAATTTACCTCATATGTTTTTTTAGAGGTTATGACTATGGAAAAGAAGCCTTTTGTTACTAAGAGCCAGATCGAAGAGATCGCAAAAACACATCACACACCGTTTTATATCTATGACGAGAAGGGAATACGTGAAAACTGCAAGCGCGTAAAGGAAGCTTTTGCCTGGAATAAGGGCTTTAACGAGTTCTTTGCAGTAAAAGCAACACCCAACCCTTATATTCTGGACATCATCAACGACTACGGATTCGGTTTTGACTGCTCTTCAGAGGCAGAACTTGTTCTTGCCGATGCTGTAGGCGGCCCGATCATGTTCTCTTCAAACGATACACCCGCAAGAGAATACGCACTTTGTGCCAATCTGGGCGGCATCATCAATCTCGATGACATTACACACATTCCTTTCCTTGAGCAGATCTTAGGACCCCAGTTCCCTGAGACCATGAGCTGCAGATATAATCCCGGCGGAGTTTTCAAGCTCAGCAACGGCATCATGGATAACCCGGGTGATTCCAAGTATGGAATGACCAAAGAGCAGCTCATTGAAGCATATACACAGCTTAAGGCTCACGGTGTTAAGAAGTTCGGTATCCATGCATTCCTTGCAAGCAACACAGTATCAAATGAGTACTATCCGACACTCGCAGGACAGCTTTTCGAGCTTGTAGTCGAGATCGCTCAGAAAGTCGGCATCGAATTCTCATTCGTAAACCTCTCAGGCGGTGTAGGTATCGGCTACAGACCTGAAGATTCCGAGAATGACATCATGGTGATCGGCGAGGGCGTAAGAAAGCAGTTTGAGCGCGTTCTTGTTCCTGCAGGCATGGGTGATATTGCTATCTATACAGAGATGGGCAGATTCATGCTCGCTCCCTACGGAATGCTCATTACAAAGGCTGTTCATGAGAAGCACATTTATAAGGAATATATCGGCGTAGACGCATGTGCTTCAAACCTCATGAGACCTGCAATCTACGGTGCTTATCACCATATTACCGTTCTCGGCAAGGAAAACGAACCCTGCAATTTCAAGTACGATGTAACCGGCAGCCTTTGCGAGAATAACGATAAGTTTGCCGTAGACAGAATGCTTCCGAAGATCGACATGGGTGATTACCTTGCGATTCACGATGCCGGTGCTCACGGATTTGCCATGGGTTACAACTATAACGGCAGACTCTGGTGTTCTGAGCTCCTTCTCAGAGAGGACGGATCCGTTCAGGAGATCAGAAGAGCACAGACTCTTAACGATTACTTCGCTACTCTTGATAACACAGAGTACGCGAAAAAGCTCATCAGCGAGTAATTTCCGTAAAAAGCCCGTATTCAATGCGTTTACGGGAAATTGCATATTTGTCAGATAGATTGTTTTTAAGGCCTTGTTATGTGCAATATGCACAAAAACAAGGCCTTTGTATTATGCAAGTTGTTTAACAAATCCATTGTTTGAGAAAGTGAGAAAGTGTACCATTAGGCTGTCCAAGGGAAAAGCCTTGGGGATAAGTTAAAAGGACAAAACAATACTCTAGGAGGTATTAGAATATGAAAGCATTTGTATTAGACAACATTGACGTAGCAACACTTATGAAGGCACTTGATGAGTGCAAGGGAAACGTAATTCTTCTCACAGACGAAGGTGACCGTTTCAATCTTAAGAGCAAGCTCAGCCAGATGACTGGTATCATGAAGCTTATCGAGGGCGGTATTGTATGCAACGCAAAGATCTCCTGCTCCGATCCTGATGATGAGGCAATGCTCTTCAGACTTAACCTTTTCGGAAAGGTTGAAGATGACGCTAAGGCTTAATCGCCCGGCCGATTCATCCA
>JAEIGA010008898.1_pt1 | contig 15189 bp, 28 predicted proteins | sample 9270691 | NCBI WGS metagenome assembly JAEIGA01 (sample SAMN17057246, study PRJNA624740) | gut metagenome | biome: biome; isolation source: fecal sample | host: Bos grunniens | place: China: Xizang | collected 2019
GTTAGGTCATTAGTGATAAGTATGTAAAACGTTATAATTTAAATACAGTTGGTTCTAGCACCGGAGCTGGTAGTAAGGTTCCCGCAGGAGGCAGTCCAGCCGGCGGCGGAAAAGTTGCTGGTCAAGGAGCTAAATCGTTGTTAAAGCCTGGCACCTTAAAGGCTCTTGGTACATTTGCGGGTGGTGCATTAATGGTAGCTGGCGCTGTGGCTATCGTTGCCACTGCTATTACAGGTGCAATTGCACAATATAATTAGTATGAAAAGGCTGCACAAGATGCGGCAGCCGCAGCCAAAATTAGTGCTGATCGATATAATGAGGTTAAGTAGGCTTATGATGATTTTATTAGTCAAACTACTGACTATAAAGAATCTGTTAAAGCTATGGAAGAAATGACCAAGGGTACAAATGAATATCGAGAAGCTTTATTAAAAGCGAATGAGCAGGCTATGAATCTAATAAAAAATTATAAAGATTTAGCAACTGCTTATACGATTAAAGATGGTCTTATTTTGATTGACGAGGACGCTTTGGCTAAGGTATAGGAAAAAGAGTTGGAGAAACTTGGTCAAATGCAATCAGCTTCCATTATGAGTCAAATAACTGCGGATTAGGCCCAGGCAAAATCTGATAAGGTTGATTTAACTCGTAAAATGGACACTGATGCCGATAACAGCTGGACTGGTAAGAATGCTGCGGCAATGGGTGGCGTCGGCGCAGTTGCAGGGGCCTTGGGTACTGCCGGTATTGGTATGATGATTGGTTCATCAGTGCCTGTTATTGGAACTATTATTGGCGGTCTTGTTGGTCTAATTGTAGGCGGCATTACAGGCGCTATCGCAACAGAAGTGGCTGGTGCGACTGCGGAAGCAGAAAATCAGGCTTTAGATTCAATTTTAAAACATTATAAAAAAGATGAAAATAAAGGCATGTTCGCAGATGATAAAGAATTTGAACGAGTCTTGCGAGACGAAATTAAAGTATCTGAGGACTTAATTGAAGGCTTGGTCGAAAATAGGGAAGCTATTAAAGAACTGACTGATGCAGAATTGTAGCGCTTAGCTTAGGAGAGAGGCCAGTGGGGTGCTGCGTATAGCGCATATAATATTAACAACGCAGATTATATAAATGCTTCTAATCAAGAGTTTTTAAATAACATGAGCCATCGGTTCAAAGAGGAGAATCCAGATGTAGTGGAAAATCTCAATACTCGTGTGACAAGTATGTCTAATGAACGACTGTATAGTGAGTATTTAAAAACTTACTTGGGTGAAAACAATGTAACTGGTACTACTGGATAGAATTATCGTATTACTGATATTGGCGGGGATTCAGCTACTTTACAAAAGTTAAATGATGAGGGTGTTTGGGAAACTATCGGAGAGGCAGAGGCTCTATCTAAAGATATCGCATAGCGCAATGTAGCAAATAGTTTGTTATTGGCAGAAGCATCTAAACACATTGGCGATGACGTTCTTGTATTAGATCGATTAACTGCGGATTTAAATTATGCTGGTTTAGATAGTGATACAGATAAGGATGTTATTGCCGGTATTTTAAATAGCTATTCTGCTACTGGCAATGTAAGTCTTAGTGGATTTAATTATAATCAAATTAAAGACATTGACACTAGTAAAATTACTGATTCTGGATTAAAAGCTGCTGTTGATGGTGCGTTAGAAAATTATTATGATGGTTTATCTGAGTTAGAAAAAGAAATTGTGAAATCAGATTGGTTTGCTGGATTAAGTGAAACTGAATAGAAGATGGTGTGGACAATTGAGACTGATGAACAAAGTACCTTAGACTCAGTAAAAAGCGCACTAGAAAGTGCTTAGTCATATATTAATGCTAATAGTTTGGTCACATCAATTAAGGTGCAAAATGATATTGTATCTGCATATAAGTCAGGCGATTTAGAAAAGTTTAAAGAGTTATATACTGGTGAAAATTCTCCTTTTAAGGGACAAATTAGTTATGATGATTTAATGAAGATGACTCCCGCAGAAGTGCTGAATTTCTTAGAGAGCGGCGGCACATCTGTCGGCACTGCTTTAAAAGAAACTGAAAAAGCTTTAAAAGAAAATCAAGAAGATTAGGATGAGTAGAATAAAAATTTAGACGCTGCGAAAGTTAAAGCGTATGGACAAGACCGTAAAGCGGATGGTGTCGGCGGAACAGAGGGCGCGCTAAGAACAGCTGAAAATGCGCTCGCTACTGAAAAAACAGCTACTCAAAATCGCAGAAATCAATTTATAACAAATACTGGATATGAAGCTAATGGTGAAACCGGATGGACTGATGATAAATATACACAAATAGGCGGTAGAGTTGCAATTTCTTCTACCAATTATAATCGCGGCGTGAATTAGTTACACACTCAAGACACATTAAATAACTTAATGACAGATTTTAGTGCTCTATTGGGCACTGATAGCGAGTATTATAAATTAATTCAAGAGTATTAGAAGCGCATGGTTACCGATGACTGGGGCGATGTTAGCGAAGAAAATGCTAAGTGGATGAAAAATACTTTTGCACCGGCAATTGCAGCACGTATTGCGCAAGATCCTTCAAATACAGATTATGCAACATATAAAAGTTAGGGTTATACAGAAGATGAGATTGCTGGCATGATAGCGCCATACATTTATGATCATTTGATTCAATTTGCAGAGAGTGATGGAGTTCAATTCTCTGAAAGTGGCAATGATGGTGGTTAGCAAGTTTGGGGATTGTATGATATTATTTAGGGTGCTTTAACTGATGATTCAAAAATTGACGCAAGACGAAGTGATGTAACGAATGCAAGTAATACATTTAAAACCGATGAAATTGCGGCAGGTTCTACTGGTACAGCTCAGACTAACTTAAATAATTTAAAAACTAAAGAAGTAGAATTATATGAAAAATATAACCACTAGTTATTTGCTTTATAGCGGCAAGAAGCAGAGTCTTTAGGATTAAATATTGAATAGTATGAAGCATATAAAGAATAGCTTGCTGCAACAAACGCTATTTTAAAAGATAATCCTGGTTTATTACATGAGGTAACTAAAGCACATTTAAGAGCCTAGAGAGGTTTGGATACATTATCCACTAATTGGAATGACTGGAATGAAGTTATGTCTAATAGTGATGCAACTATCTTTGATTTAGCAAAAGTATTGCCAGAGATTGAAGAGGCTTTAGCAGATATTTTAGACATTAATGTAAATGATTTTGCTTTATTACCACATGATTTTGTATAGAAAAATTGGGATTTAATTCAAAAAGTAATGGAGGGCGTTGATGGCGCCGCCGAAGATTTATAGGGTTTAATAGCAAAGGAATATTTGTTAAATTTAGACATTGATACTACTGGTGTTACTGGACAGATTGATACAATTTTAGGTTTATTAAATGATATGCCAGAGGAAATTGAGATTAATACATCTTTAAATACTCTTGGGTTGACAGAAGCTTTAAACACTTTATTAACTGATACTGATATGACGGTGGCTCAAATGCAATCGCTATTGAATATGATAGGATTTGAACCAGAAATTACCTATAAGGAAGTTCCTGTCGCATAGGCTATTGCTCAGTCACAAAAGCAAACTGTAGAAGTTATAGATCCGGTTTCTGGCGAATATAAAACTTTAACTGCTGAAAATGCTGGTACATACGCTGAATCTGGAATGGTGAAAATTCCTGTAATTAATGGATCTACTACGCAATATAAGGGTAATGTTGGCGGATATACTCCAAAGCCATCAGGTAGTGGGGGTTCTTCAAAGCCTGCCAAGCCAACTAAAAAAGCCGATACTGTTGAACGCTATAAGGAAATTAATGATAGAATTGCGGATCAAGAAAAAGCGATGGATAAAGCTTCTAAAGCTGCTGATCGCTTATGGGGTCCTCATCGTATTAAAGCATTAAAAGATGCTAATGATGCTTTAGAGCAAAATATTAATTTATTAAAAGATAAGCGTGCTGAAGCAGAATTTAATTTAGAAGTAGATAAACAAGCTTTACAAGATGAAATTGCTAAAAATGCAGGTATTACTGTTACTGATGCTATGTTTGATGAAAATGGCAATTTTACATCTTATAATGAAGTATTAAATGGCTTATATGATGAACTTAAACGAGAAGAAACTAATGCAGGTTCTGAGTGGAATGAATCAGAGTAGAAGCGTATTGAAGCAATTCAAAAGCGTATTGATGCAGTAAAAGAGGCTATTGCGAATTATGATGAAACTAATACTTTAATTAAAGATCTTGATACTGAAATCCAAGATGCTATTTACGAATGGCAAGATAATAATTATGAAGTATTAAATGTTGAATTAGAATATGAGCTTGAAATTAATGAAAAAGAATTAGAGATTGTTGATTATTATTTAGGCAAAATGGGAGTCGATCTATACTCTTATATTGAAGCAATGGGTCAATATAATGAGCAGAGCGCGATTTATACCGATAATCTAGGACAACAAGAAGCTTATATAACTAAACTCACTGATGCTTATAATAAAGGTGAAATTTCTGAACAGGCTTATAAAGAAGGTCTGGCATCTAGTCAAAGTGCTATTATCTCTAATTTATAGTCGCTTGAAGAATCTAAACAGGCCATGTAGGATTACTATGGCAATGTTATGGAAATGGCGATTGAAGAAATCGGTATTTATACTTCTGAGATGGAACAACTCAATTCTGTATTAGATCACTATTCTAATATTATGGAAATGGTTGGCAAGCAAGATGATTTTACAACAAAGAATAAGATTTTAACAAGTAAGGCAAATAATCTTAAAAACGAATTGACTGCTCAATCTGAATTATATAATAGGTCTAGTACTGAAGCAGAACATTGGGCCAAGCAAATGGCTAATTTAGAGGCAACAATGACGCTAGAGGAATTGGCTAATAATAATGCTTATCAGACTTATAAGAAAAATTGGTAGGCCGCACAAGCTATTGCTAGTGAAGCTCAAGATGCAATGCTTTCTAAAACGGAAGAATGGGCTGAGGCTATGAAAGCTATTGTTGAAAATGAGTTGGCTGATTTTGCTGCGACCTTAGAGGAGTAGCTTACTGGTGGAGTGTCTTTTGATGAGATGCTAACATCTATGGAGCGCCGTAGTAGTTTACAAGAAGAGTATCTTACTACTACTAATAAGATTTATGAAACTAATAAACTAATGCGCACTGCATAGCAGGAGATTGATAAAACTTCTAATACAGCTGCCAAGAGACGCTTATAGAATTTTATTAATGAGACTAATCAATTACAAAATCAAACAAAATTAAGTCAATATGAATTAGATATTCAATAGGCTAAATATGATTTGCTTTTGGCCGAAATTGCATTAGAAGAAGCTCAAAATGCTAAATCCACTGTTCGCTTATCTCGTGACAGTGAAGGTAATTTTGGATATGTTTATACTGCTGACTCAGCTGCTGTAAGTGAAGCCGAACAAAATCTTGCTGATAAATAGAATGCACTTTATAATATTGGTTTAGAGGGTGCTAATGATTATTAGCAGAAATATGCTGAAACTCTTCAAGAATCACAAGAAGCTATTACTGAACTTACTCAAATGTGGATGAACGGTGAAATTACTGATAAGGAAGAATTTGAGCGACGTAAGCAAGAAATTACAGAGCATTATGGAGCAAAATTATAGTAGTATTCCGAGTTGCATGCAGTTGCCCTCAGTGCGGATAGTCGCGTTGTGGCTGACGCCTGGAGTTCTCACTTTAATAGCATGATGGCTACTACTGGTGAATGGGAATCTGCGGTAGATGGATATTTTTAGTCTGCTGCAGGTAGCATGGAGACTTGGGCTTAGGTGTGTGCAACGACTCTAGAGAAAAGTAAGTTGAATGATGTCGATACTACATTAGCAGGTATTAACGAAAAAAGTACAGCCCTGATTACTACATTAGTTGGCAAAGACGGTAAAGGCGGTTTAGTTGATGCAATGATGGATCAAGTTGATGCTGCAAATTTGATCAGTGAAAGTTAGATTACAATTCAAAATGCAATCGATGTAACTATTGGAAAATTTGAAACGCTATTAGCTTCTATTATTGCCGCTTATACAGCAATGGGTACTCCTCCCGATCCTGCAATTTCTTTTGAAGGCGGGACATACAATCCTGACGGTTCTTATAACACTTCAGGTGGTAGTGGATCTGGTTCTGGTGGAAGCGGAGGAGAGGCTGGTTATGATAATGCTGGATATGATACTGAAACAGTCAAAAAGGCTTAGAGATTTGTTGGCGCTACTGCGGATGGTAAGTGGGGTCCTAAATCTAAAGAGGCTGCTAAGAAACAGGGCTATAACAGTTTAGCCGCAGTTGTTGCTGCGATGAATAGTACTGGAAAAACCCCATCTTCTCCTACTATCGAAGATGTTGATAATATTCCTAAGGTAAATGTACCATCTTCTCCACACACCGAAGATGTTGATAGTTATGATACTGGTGGATATACAGGTTCTTGGGGATCATATGGTAAACTGGCAATGATCCATGAAAAAGAGTTGATACTCAATCCTCGAGATACAGAAAATTTCTTAGCAAGTATGAATGTACTTGAAAGAATTTTGCAGGTTTTAGACTTGCAAGCTGTAAGCTCTCAATTAGGTGGATTGCTTACTTCTCCTGGACTCCCAGGGGCTGGCGGAGTGTTAGAACAAAATGTCCATATTGAAGCTAGCTTCCCGAATGTAACTGATCATAATGAAATTGAAGAAGCCTTTGGTAATCTGATTAATTTAGCATCTTAGTATGCTAATCGTAAATAAACTTTTTAGGGTAGATTATGGAAACATAATCTACCCTTTTTCTTATTTGGCCTAATACAAATAATTGACTTTTCTAAATTTTTATGATATAATAGATTAAGGAGAGAAAGGAGATACGAGCAAATGGCTTTTACTGCTGAGGATTTATTTAATTCAATAGATACAATTGTGGGTTAGCGTTTATCTGCGCTGTCTTTTGATACCACAGTGATTGCAACTATCATTGATGATAGTAAAAAAGCTCAAGGTCATTATGTAGTATCAGATGGAAGTATTAAATTTGATGCTTACACAAATGACACTAATTATAAAGTCGATGACCAGGTTCGTGTCACTGTTCTAAACGGTGATTGGAGTTAGAAAAAGTTTATCGCCGGCAAATATGTTGATGATGAAGCTAATATGGACCCTGTTCATTATACACCTCCACTTGGTACTACGATGGGAGTGGGTTCTACTCCATTAGGAACTAAAAGTTATTGGGATCTAACAACTAACGATAGATCGTTGATGCAAACAGATCCTGTTACAATACATATTGATGCCGATAATACTACTTTACAAGTAGAAGGTATTTATAATGTTATTACTCTTTCTACTGAAGTAAAAACCAATATGGGAGCAATTGGTTCTGTAATATCTGGTAATTATGGTATTCTCGTAGAATTTGTAATGCAACCAGCACAAGGTACTACTGTTAAACGCTTTTTTACTTTTGATAGTAGTGAGATGGTTGGTAATCCTTATGCATTTGTACTTGATACTCATTAGGAGAAGAAAATTGTAGTTCCTACAATCGGTCATGTAATTGCGATTAATATTTCTGCTTATCAAGGTTTAACTTATGACGATAAAGGATTTGCGCATCCCGCTCCTTTCGTCGATAAGTCTGGAACAGAGATCGGACCGTACGATATTACATTTAGTCAAACTACTATTGGATTTGGTAGTGATTTGACTATGGTAGAAGATAATTCATTGAAGTTATATACTCTTGATTCTGCTACTTATCAATGGAATAATGGCGATGGTAAAAATAATACTAAGCGCCTTGGTTTTGTGTGGTATAATAAAGATGATAATGATGAGTATGTGGGTTATAGTGATGGCATTTGCGATCCAGACTATGATGAAATTGATTATCTGAAAACGAAAACTTTAGATTCTCGCTTGGTAGCCCAGCAGGGCAAAGAAGTGCCCAATGATGAAGAGAGCTTGCGGCTGGCGGCTAATGCGGCTGAAGCGGAGCCTTTGATGCGGAAAGCATATCAAGCTTTGACTACTAGTGTAAGTCAGGTACTGTAGAGACTAGATAACCAATTAGTTGGTGCGACGGAAATTCAAGAAGAATTAGCCAAGCTAATTAGTGGTTATACTGAAAGTCAAACTTTCTATGAAGCTAAACTTTCAGCAGCATTTACTAATGCTAAAAATGCTACTGATGAATTAGTAGCATTTTATAAAGGTGTATTGAAGTATGGTTACCATATGTCTACATAGACTACTGCAGAAGACGGCAGTGATGTGTGGAAGAGCGAATGGAATGATGCTGATCCTTATACTACATTCTTGAATGTATTTGTCGCCATAAAAAAGGACATTGCGGACTTCTTCATTTTTATGGAAGAAAAAACTGCAAAGGGCGAAGTCTTATCTGGCTATCGACCATTTTATAATGATTATAAACCAAAAATCAATACTCAACTTGCAATAATTGATAGCTATTTAGATTAGATTCCTATCACATCAGAGGATGCTACTTTATTGCATAGTTATGAAAATAAAACTGAGTATAAGAAATATGATTAGGGCGAAGAATATTGGAAACAATTCGCAAATAGATATTGTGTATATTGGTACCGATACAATCCTCATTATTTATCTACTCATACAGTTCCAATTAGTAAAGATGAATGGGAAGTATTGGCGACAAAACCCACTTCTCATGACACTTATGAAGCTTATGAATCATATATTGAGCAATAGAATATTGAGCATAAATATGGTGACTTCTTAGGTAGCTATTGGGAGCGCATTAGACAGAATGGTACTCAAATATTGCAAAATTATGGTGTGCCTCACGATACCGATGGAGATGGCGCCCCAGATATTGCAAAGGGTGAAGACCTGCCCGCGAGTTCTGATGACCCAATTATATTGGAAAGAACATTGGATCCAACAACTGATAGCGAGAGTTATCAAATTGTAATGTTCTATAATCACGAAATGATTAAGAGTAATGTAGTTACTTTTACAAATACAGAAGCTCATTTAATTCCACCTGAAGTTAAAACTGATGGTGGGGATAAACTGTTAATTGAACATGATGTCGATTCTCGAGACCATTATCAAGCATATAGTTCTGCTTATGATCTTTTGAATATTCGTGATGGTAGTTTATATAGACAAATTAAATGTACTTATGATGGTGTGCTTGCTGGTAATGAAGCAATGGCTGATGCAGAAATTTATTGGTATGTACCAGTAAATTCTACAATGATTACTTATGATTTGGCGTTCTTGAAGAATAAAGGCTTCAATACAGATGCTGAATTAGAAGCACCGACCGCATATAGTAAAGATGGATATATTTATTTCAATCGCAAGATTGGATATACTGAAAAGATGGAAGATTTATTAGATAGTGATGGTAATCCTATTTACAAGGATGACGGTACTAAACAGCAAAAATCTGTTGTTGAAATCACTGATGCTGATAGATATTTCTTCTATAAAATAAAGAATTTTTATGAGCCAAGCGCACAAAATAATACTATTTTAGTTGATGTGTATGTGCCAAACAAGGTTGAACCTACTAAGGGTGAACTTACTTTGACTTTTGGTACTTTTGGAACTAATGGTACTAAATATACTTTAGCTGTTGTTCCAGCAGGTACTTAGACTTCTTTGCAACCAAATGGGGAAGAGGAGTCTGGAGATCTGGAATTAAAAATTACATTGTATAATGCTGATGGTGAAGCTTTAGATTTAAATACTAATTTTGATGGAGAGTTTTACTCTTTATCAAAAGAATGGTATGCAAAAAGTACGGCCGCACCTGAACTTGGTGAATTAACTCAAATTATGACAGCTGACTCTAATCCTGAGGATGCTGAATAGCAAACTCCGCAATCAAGTAAAAGTTGGCTATTGACTGTTCCCGGCACTACTGGAACAAATTACGATGAAAATCGTTATGCTGGTATAGTTAAAGTATCAACTACTTTTGAAGGCGGTCCAGAAAACAATCCAAATGAAATTGAATTGTCAGCGCTTTATGCAGTGCCATATAGTTCAAGTAAAGATTTATATATATCTGGTCCTACTACTATTGTATATAATAGCCAAGGTACTATTAGTCGTATGAGTGAAGAGCCTTATAAGTTGTATCAACATAAACTAGTAAATCGTTATTTGATTAATCATGAATTAGATAATGATGCTTATATTGCATTTAAAGCTAGTGGTGAGGATGATTATGAGGAATATTTACATACTCAATATCCTGACGCAACTATTAAATTAAGTTATATTGATAGCTATGATGAAGAAGTAACTGGATAGCAATGGAAGTTGTTATATTATCAATCTAATGGTAGCATAGCTACTGATCCAGAGAATACTACTCGCTCTTACTTAGATTATATGCCAATTTTGAATTCTGATAATACCCTACGTCCTGCTCCTATGTATTATGATTACAAGGGTGCCGCAAATGAAGAATATATCTTCTATATTCCTGTTGCACAATGCAAGGATGAAAATGACAATATTTTATGGACTCAACCCATTATTATCATTTAGAACAGATATGAGTCTGCTATGCTAAATGCATGGGATGGTTCATTGCAAATCGATGAAGCCAATGGCACTATTATGAGTACTATGATGGGCGCAGGTATTAAAAATAAGGATAATACCTTTAGTGGCGTCTTAATGGGTGATATAGTAGCGGGCGCAGATTTTGATACAAATAATGCAAATGGTATTGGTTTATATGGCTTCCATGAAGGTGCTTAGAGTTTTAACTTTAGTGTGAATGGTACTGCTTTCTTAGGTAAAAGCGGTAAGGGTCGCATTCATTTTGATGGTAACAATGGTTTTATTTATTCTGCTAATTGGTGGAATAGTTTTTATAGCCAAAAAGATGATGGGAAATTAGTATTAATTGATACTAATAATCCACCTATCAAAGATGATGGTACTATTGGATAGGGAACTAATGGATTAGCTATTGATTTAACTAATGGTCATATTGATGCTTATAATTTCAAATTAACGAGTAAAAATATTTATTTGAATAGCAATCCTGATATGGATCGTGAAGAAAATGATTATTATTTCTCTATCGGCAATTTTGGTGATACAGAAGGTAATGAGCCTTCTCCTGGTATGCTAATATTTGATAGAGAAGGTAATTTAGAAATTTAGGTTAATCGATTAACTTTGACAGGTAATTTGGGTGGTACTAACTTATTATTAAATACTGCCCCTAAAGCATATCTTGGATTAACTGGTGAAGCTGAGGAAGGTACTAATCCCACCACTGGTGAAAAGTATTATACTAAAACATCTGATGAGCTATGGGATTTTGAGCCTTGGACACCAACAGATATTATCTCAGTTGCTAATGAAGATAATAAAGAAAGTGTATTTACTATTACTGTTAATACTGGTATTGCTCAAGTTATTACTGGAATTAAAGATGGCGTTGAATATATGGCCTCTGTATATGTCAAACCGACCTCTGATTAGATTATTACAATGGCTACTACTAAGGGCTCTGTATCATCAATAGGCACTGGATGGCAATATTTAACACTATTGTTTACTGCCATTGAAGGAGATACAATTAGATTTTCCTCTAATGATGGTTCATTTAAGATATGGCATCCTAAAGTTGAAGAGGGTACTATCGCTACCACTTGGGCAGAGTCTCCGCAAGATGCGAAAACTAGAGAGTCTCGTTTGGGTGCAATGTTTACCCAAGACGGTCTATGGAGTAAGTTGAGCAATAATGGTAATACTCAAGGTGTATGGTTGCAAAATGGCGAATTATATATCAATGCTACTCATATCGCAGCAGGAGCGCTATTCTCTACTAATTGGAAGAGTAGTGGTGGTACATTAGCTGATGATGGTAGTATTACAGCATATGGCACTTCAGGCATGGCTATTTCTTTAAAAACTGGTGAAATCCATTCTGCTAAATTTCATTTAGTTGCTGGCACTACTGGTAAATTAGAATTAAATAGTGATCCCGGAGTAAATAATCCTTATTTATATGTTGGAAATAATACAAACTATATTTCATTTAAACGTACAAATGAGGCTGGAAATACAAGCTTAGCGATTAAGTCTAATATTTTTACGTTAAGCGCAGGCTCAGATACAAATATTATTACAATTGATAGTCAAGCAAGCGATGATGGATATCCGTTATCTATTGCAGATAATTTCAAAGTTAAGTGGGATGGCACTTTGCAGGCTACCAATGCTGAAATTTCCGGTACTATTACCGGATCGGAAATTTATATTCCTGATAAGACATCACCATATTTTTCTGTAAACACTGATGGTATAATGAATGCCACTGATGCAGTTTTACGAGATCTCACAGTAACTAATTCTTTAACAGTGTCTAGCGGTGGAACAAATGCAGATGGTACTGCTTCTAATGCTTCTTTATCAGTATATGGAAATGTTACATTGGCTGGAGGTCGTCAAATTTATTTAAGTGATTTAGGAGATAGTGGTACTAGAATTAATGCAACTGGCGGAAAATAGTTAGTATTAGATGCAATTACTGGCATATGGTTACGAAGTGCTGGATAGGAGTATAGTAATAGTAATTTAACTGGATATTATGGTATTTATTTATAGGCTACTGGTGCAATTGGATTAACTTCAAGTACTATTAGTATTGGTAGAACAGATAATACTAGTGAAATTGTTGCCTATGGCACTTTAAAATCTAAAGCAGATATTTACTATATCGGCAATATTTATGCAGCTGCAAATGAGGCTGGTACTGTATTTAAAGATGGTAAAACTATTTCAATATAGTATAAAGATACATTGCTTGGTAAGAAAAAAACTTTAACATTTTATAAAGGTATTTATGTAGGTGACGATTCAGCAGCAGAAGGAGATACTGTTATTGATACTACTTTTACAGATATGGGTAGCCAATATGTACCAATTTATTTTGATGATGGAGGACCTCTCGCTTGCTCTGTTACTGATAATGATAAAAATACTGCTTTAAGCTCTACTAGTCAAAATTTAGTGTCTGAACGTTCAATTTATTTCGCAATGCCTTATATCAATGGCACAAAAGCAATTCCCTCTGATAGCATTTATGCTCCTACTACACATGGATCGAATGGTTAGTTCTTAAAGTCTAAATATGTACAAACTGGTAGTACATTTGCGTAGACTGGCTTCGAATGGGTAGACTTGCCCACTGCAACTGCTTCATCTTATGGAACTGTAAAAGTGTCTAGTGTAAATACTGCAGATATTACTGTCAATAGTGAATCAACTACAAGTGGAAAATACTATTATATAGAAATGGATAAAAATGGTAAGTTGATAGTAAATGTACCTTGGACAGACACCAATACTACTTATAGCGCTGGTGCTGGAATTAGTATTAGTGGCACTACAATTTCTTGTTCCGTGTCTGGCATGCCCTCCTGTGATAGTGATGATAATCAAAAGTGTTTAATGGTAGTAAATGGTTCACCAACTTGGCGACATTCTGGTCATACGCACACTATCACTCTGTATTATGATGCAGATGGTATTTATACTTCACAGAATACAGATAATACTCGTACTAAAGTGACATTTACTACTTCAAATAATAGAGTATATTAATATAAAGGAGAAAAAGGATTATGAAAATGACAAATACTGAAATTTATACTTATGCTATGAAGATGGCTGAAGCATTTACTGATGAAACTCAGCGCCTTCCTGTAAAGGTAAATTTCTATTTACAAAAGAATAAGAGCACTCTTACCTCTCTGGCTCAAGATATTGAGACTAGTCGTATAGAGATTGTTCGTAACTACGGCACACCTAATCCCGACAACGATGGACAATATATCATTGCCGCCGACAAGGTTGCCGAAGCTCAAAAAGAGTTGAATGATTTACTTTCTTTAGAACAAGAGGTAAATATCTATACTGTAAATATTGATAATATTCCCGATGATCTGGCACTTACTACTGGTCAGATGGATGCTATCATGTTTATGATTGAGTAATACAAATGGGGGTATGAAGTATTTCATACCCCAACATTTTATAAGTGAGAAAGGAGAAAACAAATGGCTAAATTGAATCCGCCTATTATAAAAAGCAAATTACCCGCTTTTTATTTAGATGAGTATCATAGAGATATCAAGATACCATTTGCCCTTGATCGAGCGGTAAGTGTCAAAGAGTTCAACTCTATGTCTATTATTTTCCGTTCCGTGCAAAGCAATATTGAAAAGGGTAAATATACAATTCTTAAAAATAAAATTACTTATAATTACAAATCACGAAATTATGAGCTATATTGTACTCCTGATTTTGAACCAGTAATAGGACAATATTATAAAGTGCAAATTGCATTTATTGATGATATTACTGATCCATCAGATCCAGTAACTGGATATTATTCTGATGTCGGTATTATTAAATGTACTTCTAAGCCAACTGTTTCTATTGCCTCATTAGTTACGTCTGAGGACAATGCTAACAGATATTCTTATACTGGTGAGTATTCTCAAATTGGTGGAGATACAACTGAGAAAGTATATTCATATATTTTCAATTTATATGATAGTACAGGTGCAGTTGTAGCTACTAGTGGAGAGCAATTACATAATAGCTCATATGATGAAATTGGAAAATCCTCTGATACTTGGACAGTAAGAAAAAGTTTGATTCCCAATGTCAAATATCAGATTGAATATAAAGTTACCACCATGAATGATTTGGAGCCAGACTCTGCGGTTTATCCGATCGTTGAAATTGAGACACTTCCTCCAAATGTTCATGCAAGTGTTATTGCTACACCTCATCCAGATGATGGTTATGTTACCATTTCCCTAAAAGGCGATAATAGTAAAACCTATGTCAATGGTTCATTCGTTTTATTGCGCTCTGGTTCTGATGAGAATTATGATAGTTGGTATGAACTAACTAAATTCTATTTATCATCTTGGGACGCACGAACCACAAAAGAAATTTGCGAAGATCATACTATCACGCATGGCGTACAATATAAGTATGCCATTCAGGCATATAATTCTGCGGGCGTGCGGTCCGACCGTCTTGAGAATCTAGGAGGCCCAGTCACCTGCAACTTTGAAGACGCTTTTTTGTGGGATGGTGA
>JAEIGA010008899.1_pt1 | contig 15188 bp, 12 predicted proteins | sample 9270691 | NCBI WGS metagenome assembly JAEIGA01 (sample SAMN17057246, study PRJNA624740) | gut metagenome | biome: biome; isolation source: fecal sample | host: Bos grunniens | place: China: Xizang | collected 2019
ACGAAGGAAGAGCCGACGGAGCCTCTTGAGCCTACCTGATATCCAAGGCTCTCGGAATAAGCAACAAGCTTTACCGCTATCATATAAAGAACCGCAAAGCCGTTTCCTATAATAGAATCAAGCTCTCTTTTAAGTCTTTTTTCAACAACGGGGGGAAGCTCCTCGCCGTACCACTCGTGGGCTCTCTTCCAGCAGGATTCCGTAAGCTCCTCGGCAGCGCCCGGGATATTCGGCTCGTATCTGCCCTCTGGGATTGGGCGGAATTTTTCGCACATTTCTGCAATTTTCTGAGGGTTGTCAATAACGACCTCCTCCGCCACATCTTCTCCGAGATAATCGAACTCTGCGAGCATCTCGTCGGTTGTGCGAAGATATATGGGAAGCGGCTTGTCCGCATCGGAGAATTTCATACCCTTAAGGAGTATTCTTCTGTATATCTCGTCCTCTTTATTAAGAAAGTGAGCGTCACAGGTTGCGCACACGGGCTTACCGAGCTTTTTGCCAAGCTGATAAATCTTGCGGTTTAAATCCCTGAGTCCCTCCTCGTTTGCAACCCTCCCCGCCTCGATAAGGAAGCGGTTGTTGCATATCGGCTGAATTTCGAGGTAGTCATAGAAGGCTGCTATATCCTCGATTTCCTGCTCACTCTTACCGTCAAGAATTGCTTTGAACAATTCACCAGCCTCGCAAGCAGAGCCTATTATAAGCCCTTCTCTATACTCTTCAAGCACTGATTTTGGTATTCTCGGGTTTCTTCTGTAATAGTTAAGATAGCTGAAGGAAACCAGCTTATAGAGGTTTTTAAGCCCTTCCTTATTTTTCGCCAGAATTATCATATGATAGCTGGGAAGCTTAAGCGGGTCGGACTTCTCACTCATAACGCTCATCATATGCTCAAAGGTTGCAATACCTTCGCTGCGAAGGCGGCTGAGCATTTCTATAAATACCCTCGCCAGAATCTCGGCATCGTCCGAGGCTCTGTGGTGGTGGAAGTCACCTAACTTATAGTGCTTTACTATGGTGTCAAGCTTATGATTTTTAAGCTCGGAATTTACGTATTTTGAAAGTCCCACCGTATCAAGATAGGTATTGTTAAACTCATATCCGCATCTTTCTGCCGCAACTCTAACAAAGCCTATATCGAAGGCGGCGTTATGCGCCACGAGCATACAGTCCCCGGCAAAATCAAGGAACCGGCGGAGAGCCTCTGCCTCCTTGGGCGCTCCCTCTACCATACTGTCATCAATTGAGGTAAGCTTGGTTATTTCCTCGGGAATTGGGCATTCGGGGTCAACGAAAATATCCATTTTGTCAACAATTTCGCCGCCCTTTATTTTTACCGCTCCTATTTCTATAATTTTACAGGTTCGGTTGGAAAGACCTGTGGTTTCAAGGTCGAAAACTACCATCTCATCGTCGAATGACGGATAGCGGCTGCCGAACATACATCTGGCGGTATCGTTTACGAAATAAGCTTCCATTCCGTAAATAATCTTAAGGTCGGGATTTCCCGCCTTTTCAAGAGCCAGCATTATCTCGGGATAGCTCTGCACGTTGCCGTGGTCTGTTACCGCAATAGCGGAATGACCCCAGCTGATAGCAGTTTTTACAAGCTCTGATGGGGTGATGAGGGCGTCCATTTGCGACATATTCGTATGTAAATGAAGCTCAACACGCTTTCTTTCAGCCTCGTCACACCGCTCAACCTTCTTAATTTTCATAATTGAAATCAAGGAGAGGAAAAGCTCGTTATCAAATTTATCGCGAAGGGGCTTACCCAAAACCGCAACATGAGCGCCAGGTTTCAGATTTTTCGAAAATTTTGAATCCTCGGGGGACATGCTTTTCTTTACGTAAACACCTGCAGAGCCGTCGGATATACCGATGGTTACGGTTACTCTATCACCGTTTCTCGACTCCTTTGTTGCAACCTCGAATACCGTTCCGAGAAAGACTCCGTTTCCGTGAGATTTGTCCATATCCGATAAGGGTATGGGGGCTTCGATGGGAAACTCCTCGCCGAAGAAGGCTTCCGCATCCTTCGTTTCATAGATGCTCGGTCCTCTTTTAAACCTGGTTTCGCCCAAGGCAGAATTATCACCTGTATCAAAGGATATTCCCGCCCTTTTCTCAAAGCCGAAATGAGGGTCATTCGCTTTAGCCTCGGCTTCTCTGGCATCTGCCGCCGCCTGCATTTCCTCACGGATACGCATACGGTTTTCTCTCTCTGCCATTTCTATTTTTTCTGCACGACGCACTTCAATTTCACGTGCTCTCGCCTCCGCCGCAGCGCTTTTGATTATATTTATTTTACGGCTGACGCCATATCTGCTCTTTAAAATATTGGATAGGATATTTTCCGTACCCGCTCCCTTGACAAAATCAATGCCCCCCTCCGCATAGGGGATAGCGACGGTTATAACATCTCCGTTATCCGAAAATTCAGCTCCGGAGAAGAAGCCGTTTGTAACAGCTCCGCAAAGCGCCGCCTCAGACGCTATTTCGCCAAATCTTCCTATATTGAACTCGCTCTCGGGGAAATGGGGTAAAATTTTAAAGCTTTCCGCACCGTAGAGCTCTCTGCATTCGTCTTCTATCTCGTATATAAGCTCCGGATCCTCGTGCTTATCAAAATCAAGCTCGACCTCTACCCTCATAGGAGCTTTGGTATAACGGAATTTAGCGCTGCGTCCTCTTTCAAGCAGCGCTCTTTTATCTTCAGCCGGAGTATATCTGCTAAAAACGTCAAAAAAACCTTTTTCCACTTATAATCTCCTTATCCCTTTGCTCAGCGGCTACTCCGCTGTTGCTTGGGGAGTTTTTTTACCCTTGTGCGAATTTTCGCACTCCTACATCTTCTTAATTTCTTCAATAAGCTCATCAATAAGCGAGCCCTCGGGGATTTTTCTTACTATTTCACCCTTTTTAAAGAGAAGCCCCTCGCCTGCGCCCCCTGCAATTCCTATATCAGCCTCTCTCGCTTCACCGGGTCCGTTCACGGCGCAGCCCATAAGCGCTACCTTTATGTTTTTGGAGAGAAGCCCTTCCCTCTCCGCACGCATCTCGAAATCTCGAAGAAGGGATATTAGGGAAATTCTCGTTCTGCCACAGGTGGGACAGGATACTATGTTCATTCCTCCCCCATCGGTTAAGTCAAGGGATTTCAGAATTTCTCTTGCTACCCTCATCTCCTCGACGGGGTCGTCTGTCAGGGAAACTCTGACCGTATCTCCTATGCCGAGGGCAAGTAGCGAGCCTATTCCTACGCTGCTTTTTACCGCCGCCGAAAGTCTTGCCCCGGCCTCGGTAACGCCGAGATGCAATGGATACTCCGTTCTCTCGGCAAGTATTCTGTTAGCCTCTATCATAATTCTCACATCAGACGCCTTTACGGACAGAGCAATATCGTGAAAATCAAGCTCCGAAAGTATATTTGCGTGATAAAGGGCGCTCTCGGCTAACGCTTCTGCCGTGGGGGCACCGTATTTTTCTAAAAGATGCTTCTCAAGGGACCCTGAATTTACGCCTATTCTTATGGGAAGTCCATATTCCGAGCATACGTCAACGACCGCCCGAACCTTACTCTTTTCCCCTATATTGCCTGGATTAATTCTGATTTTATCGGCTCCTGAGCGAGCAGCGGCTATGGCTATCTTATAATCGAAATGTATATCTGCAACCAAGGGGATTTTTACGCCCATTCGCTTAAGCTCACCGAAGGTCCTCGCCGCCTCAATATCCGGTACGGCAAGGCGGACTATATCACAGCCTGCGGCTTCAAGAGCTGATATCTGGGCATATGTTGCAGCTACGTCGTGGGTATCGGTATTGGTCATAGACTGAATACTGATTGGCGCATCGCCTCCGATATACAAGCCGCCTACCTTTATTTTTTTGCTCTTTCTTCGCACACTGTTATAATTCATTTCAAAGTCCTCTCATTTTACATTGCAAGCTGAACTATATCCTTTATCATTATCACCACGGAAAGTCCGAGGAGCAGGAAAAGTCCCACTGCGTTAATTATTCCTTCTACCTTCGGGGGCAGCTTTTTTCCGCTTACCATTTCTATAAGAATCGTGAGCAGCCTTCCACCGTCAAGGGCGGGGATAGGTAAAAGGTTCATAAATCCGAGATTTATGCTTATCAGCACCACTATATACAAAAGCGAGGTGAAGCCCTGGCTGACTGCATCTCCTATCGCCGAGGATATTCCCACAGGTCCAGATACGGCGGCGAAGGTATATCTTCCGGTAAAGAGGTCGTATATGGATTCGTAGCACATTCTGACGATAAGACAGGATTTTGAGAAGGAATATCTCATAACCGTGCCAAAGTCCTTATCGACTCTTGCCACCTTAAAATCCATAAAGCCGAAGGTCTGACCGCCCTCGCCCTGCCTTGGAAATCTTACGTCCTTAAGGGTTATGACCTTACCATCTCGCTCTACCTCAAGGTCAACGGGCTCGTGCCCCTGCCGCATAATTTCGTAGGAAAGCTCGTCAAGTATACTTACCTTAACCCCGTTTACGGAGAGTATTTTATCCTCAAGCTTAAGGCCCGAATCCTGGGAGGACACGATATAGCCCGTTTCCTCCTCGGTGTAGAACTGCTTAACGGTGGTATCCCCCACGTTAATCAGGGCTGTGAGGAGAATCATTGCCAAAAATCCGAAAACGATATTTACGAACGCTCCCGCCGCAGTGATTATAAACCTCTGCCAGGCAGGCTTTTTACCGAAGGTATTCGGGTCGTCGGCAAACTCCTCGTCCTCTCCGTTCTCCCCCGGCATTGCCACGTAACCGCCTATGGGGAAGAGGGCTATGCTGTATCTTATTTCCGTTTTCTTTGAAACCCAGCTTATAATTCTCGGTCCCATTCCTATCGAAAACTCTTCTATTTTAACGCCAAACATTCTGGCCGTAATATAATGACCGAACTCGTGTATGAATATAAGAAATCCAAACACCAGGATAGCCACTATAACCGTAACTGCTGTACTCAAGAAAATTTCTCCTTAACGTATTCCAATGCAATCCGCCGCGCCTGTCTATCAGCGGATATAATATCCTCAAGTGACGTATAGGATTTTGCGTATCCCATTTTTTCATAAACCGAAATAACGGTGTCGCTGATACCGACAAAGGGGATTTTGCCTTCAAGAAAGGCTCCGACCGCTATTTCGTCCGATGCGTTGAGAACCGCACACATAGCGCCGCCCTCGCCAATCGCCCGAGCCGCCAGAGGAAGCAGAGGGAATGCCTCGCAGTCCGGCTCCGCAAAGGTAAGCTTGCCTATTTTCACAAGGTCAAGCGCTTCTATGGCGCACTCACGCCTGTCGGGGTAATCAACGGCGTATTTTACGCACATACGCATATCGGGTACGGAAAATTCGCCAATTACACTGTTATCAATATATTCCACAGCGGAGTGCAATATACTCTCTCTGTGAATCACAACCTTAATTTTTTCGGGTCCCACGCCGAAAAGATGCGCAGCCTCTATAACCTCAAAGCCCTTGTTCATAAGAGTTGCGGAATCGACGGTGATTTTTCTGCCCATTCGCCAGGTTGGGTGAGCTAAAGTATCTTCAAGGGTCACCGCAAGAAGCTCACCTTTGCTTTTTCCGTAGAAGGGACCGCCCGAGGCTGTCAGAATAATACTTTTTATCTCTTCCCTGCGCCCTGCCTTAAGTGACTGGAATATGGCGCTATGCTCGCTGTCAACAGGCAGAATTTCAACACCTGCCGCCCGTGCCTTTTCCATAACTATATCTCCCGCTATAACAAGGGATTCCTTGTTTGCAAGGGCAAGTCTTTTCCCGCTTTCTATAACCGCAAGGGTCGGCATAAGCCCTGCCTCGCCTATTATGGAATTGACAACGACCTCCGAGGAGGAAAGGGATATTCCTTCAAGAATTCCATCACTCCCGGGAAGCACCTTAACGTCTGTATCCGCAAGGCGCAAACGAAGGTCTGCCGCCGACGCCTCGTCTGCCATAGCGGCATATTTAGCTCCAAACCTTCTCACTGCCGCCTCAAGGGCTGACGCATCCCTGTTTGCGCTTAAAAAGTCAACCTTATATCCGCTCCTCTGCGCAACGTCCAGGGCTTGTAATCCCACAGACCCCGTTGCGCCGAGAATTGCTACGGTTTTAGCCATAATCTCCTCCCAAGCTTTCTGTGCCGAGAAGAAAAGCCATAGTAAATTTGCCCTATACTATGACTTTTCTTACATATTTCTCAAGACGCCCTTACAAAACTGCAACGAAGGGCTTCACAAACATACATATTACCATAGTTACAAGAGCTACGAGCAAAATGGAATCAAATCTGTCCATAACTCCGCCGTGACCCGGGAATATAACTCCGTAATCCTTAGCTCCGTGTTCTCTTTTTATAACAGAGGCGAAAAGGTCGCCCATCTGCGATATAACGGAAAGCACTGCTCCCAAAATTCCGAGAACAAGATAATCGGGCTTCATACTCTGCACCTCGGGTATATTTTCCGTAACAACGGATACCACGAAGCCGAAGAGAATCATAAACAGAACGGCAAAAACAACACCGCCGATAGCTCCCTCTACCGTTTTCTTAGGGCTGACCTCGGGAATAAGCTTGTGCTTTCCGAAAAGATAGCCCGTGAGATACGCAAAGACGTCGGTTATCCAGGATGCTAAGAACACTATCATAATGTAATAAAGACCTGCTGAGTCATAGTGACGCATAGCGCAAAGAGTCCCGAATGCCGCCGATACGTATGTAATCATAATGAATACGCCGGATATATTGGCAAAGGTAAGCTTCCCCTTTGAGAAAACCGTAAGGGAAAACAGATAAATCATAAATACGAACACCGAGATAAAGGACACCGTCACAAAGGTGGGAAAATCCTCTCGGAGAAAATACGCCGCCTGAGGAAGAGCTGCCGCAAGAATATACGCAGGAATCCCCAGTGGGATACATTTATGAAGCTCAAACACTCTCATAATCTCGAATACTGCAATAACGGCAAGTAAGGAGAGGGCAATCGGGTATACCACGGTATGAGAGGCGAACATCAAAAGTATAAGAGCAGCAAGTATTGCCGCAGAGGTTACTGTTCTCAGCCTCATTTTTTACAAATCATCCTCCTTATCAAGTCCGCCAAATCTGCGTTTTCTCGAATAAAATTCTTTTATGCAGAAATCTATATCCTTCAGTCCGAAATCAGGCCAAAGCGTATCGATAAAAACGTATTCCGAATACGCTGACTGCCATAGAAGGAAATTGGAAATTCTGTAGTTCCCGCCTGTTCTTATTATAAGGTCGGGCTCGGGTGTGCCTGCGGTATACAGGTGAGCGGAAATGTTTTCCTCAGTCATAGGAAGCCCTTTTTCGGCAACTGCCGCAGCCGCTCTCACTATCTCGTCTCTGCCGCCGTAATTCAGCGCCAGATTGCAAACGAAGGCTCTGTCCTTCGCCATTTCCTCAACCTCGATACATTTATCTCGCAGCTTCTCGGGTAGCGCATTTTTATCACCGAGGAATCTCATACAGAAATTCTCGTCCTCTTTTATCCTCTTTATAACTACCTCATCAAGGTATTTATAGATGAGATTCATTATCGTATCGACCTCAATCTTCGGTCTTTTCCAGTTCTCCGTTGAAAAAGCGTAAAGAGTGACGCAATTTATTCCCTTTTCCTTGAATATGTTAAGGACGTTCTCTATAATACCGGCACCCTTCTTATGACCTGCCGTACGGGGCAAAAGACGCTTTTTCGCCCATCTGCCGTTTCCGTCCATTATTATAGCAACAGAACGAAGACTTCCGTCTGCCTTAATTTTTTCTCCACCTTTAGCTCCCAACGTCAAGCCCTTCCTTTTGTCTTTCAGGAGTTTTTATATCTCCATAATTTCCTTTGTTTTTGCTGCTGTTACGCTATCAATTTCTTTTATGTACTTATCGGTAAGGTCCTGAATGCTCTTATCGCTTGCCTTTGCCTCATCCTCGGTCATCTCGGAATTTTTCTTCATAGCCTTCGTCTTATCGTTTGCATCACGGCGAATGTTACGAATAGCAACCTTAGCATCCTCGCCAAGCTTTGCTACCTGCTTAGAAAGCTCTTTTCTGCGCTCCTCTGTCATAGGAGGGAACGTAAGACGGATGCATGCGCCGTCGTTCTGAGGATGGATTCCGAGGTCGGAGGTAAGAATAGCCTTCTCAATTCCCTTCATTGCGCTCTTATCCCAAGCGGTGATGGTGATTGTTCTTGCATCGGTTACCTTGATTTCCGCAATAGCGGATATAGCTGTGGGCGAGCCGTAATACTCAACCTCAATTTTCTTAAGAACATCGGGATTTGCCTTTCCCGCTCTGATTGTAGAAAGATTCTCTCTGTAAGAGGAGAGGCTCTTTATCATTTTGGATTCATATTCTTTAACGTCGAGTTTCATAACATAATCTCCTTTTGTTGTTCAGCTTTATAGGATTTAAAATATAAAATTAATACTACCCAATTCACCGCAAACGTCAACCGCCGCCCGGTGAGTTATAAAAAATTATTCGGCAAGAACCACAGTTCCCACGCTCTCGCCCTTTATTGCCTTGATAATATCTGCAGGCTCCTTAAGCCCAAACACTCTGATAGGCATACCGTTTGCCAGGCAAAAAGCTGTTGCGGTAGCATCAATTGCCTTAAGGTTCATAGCCAGCATATCTGACGCCTTAACAACGTCAAGCCTCTTGGCGTTCTTATCCACTCTGGGGTCTGCGGTGTATATGTAATCAATATTCTTCGCCATAAACATAGCGTCTGCCGAAATTTCCGCCGCTCTTACCGCACCGGTCGTATCGGTGGAAAGGAACGGAATACCGAGCCCTGCGCCAAATACTACTATCTCGCCGCTCTCAAGGTGGGAAATCGCCGCCTCGGAGGAATAATTCTCGGCAAAGGGCGCCATAGGCACCGACGTCATAACTCTCGCTTTGCCTCCTGCTCTTACAATCGCATCCTTCAGACAAATAGCGTTAATTACGGTGGCTAACATGCCCATTCTGTCAGCAGAGGTCTGATCCATATCGCCGCCCTGCCTACCGCGCCAGATATTTCCTGCGCCTACCACAACGGCTATCTCGTATCCTCCATCAACGCATTCCTTCAGAACCGACGCAACACGGTCAACAAATGACATATCGTATATGTCACCGCCTCCTGCGGCGAGGGCTTCACCGGAGAGCTTAAGTAAAATTCTTTTCATTTTTTCGTTTTTCATACGAGCCAAATCTCCCAAAGTTTAGATTCAATTTATATTTTACCTCAAACTTCTCTGTTTGTAAACACTTTTTTAGAAAATAAATAAAAAAAATAAAAATATTTACAAAATAAAAGCAACCGACTTCCGCTTGGAGCCGGTTGCTTTATATTAAATTCAAAAAATTACTTCTTCATTGCAACGGCAGCGCGCGCTTTTGCCGCAATATTTGCCGCTGTAAGACCATAAATCTCGAGAAGCTCGGGAACCTTGCCGCTTCTGCCGTAAAGGTCCTCAACGCCTACTCTCAATGCAGGAACGGGACAATTCTCAGCGAGAGCCTCGCATACTGCCGAGCCAAGACCGCCTATTACGCTATGCTCCTCCGCAGTAACAACTGCGCCGCATTTTTTTGCTGAGGAAATAATAAGCTCACTGTCAAGAGGCTTCACGGTATGTATGTTTATGACCTCTGCATTGATACCCTCGGCGCTGAGAATCTCCGCTGCCTCAAGAGCTAAATGAACCATATATCCCGTTGCTACTATGGAAACGTCACAGCCTTCCTTCATAACTACGCCCTTGCCAAGTGTGAACTTATAATTTTCCATCTCAGCGGTAAGGTTTGGAACGGCAAATCTACCAAATCGCATATACACGGGTCCCACGTAATTGATAGCAGCCTCAACAGCGGCATAAGCCTCGTTTGCATCAGCGGGGCAGATTACAGTCATACCGGGTATGGTTCTCATAAGAGCCATATCCTCGTTACACTGGTGAGTTGCGCCATCCTCGCCAACTGTGATTCCCGCATGGGTTGCGCCAATCTTTACGTTGAGGTGGGGGTAGCCTATTGAATTTCTTACCTGCTCAAAGGCTCTGCCTGCTGCAAACATTGCGAAGGTAGATGCGAATACTACTTTACCCGTTGCCGCAATACCAGCCGCAACGCTCATCATATTTCCCTCTGCTATACCGCAGTCAAAGAATCTTTCGGGATACTTTTTCTTGAAAACACCTGTTTTGGTTGCCGCCGCAAGGTCAGCATCCAGAACAAGGAAATCATACTTTTCGCCAAGCTCGGCAAGCGCCGCACCGTAGCTCTCTCTTGTTGCTTTCTTTTCTGCCATAACCCGAGCCTCCTCTTACTTAAGACTTTCTCCGATAGCCGTAAGGTCTGCTATCGCTACGTTGTAAAGGTCTTCCTTAGGAGCCTGACCGTGCCACTCGCAGGCGTTCTCCATATATGACACGCCCTTGCCCTTAACCGATTTTGAAATGATAACGGTGGGCTTACCCTTGACAGTGCGTGCTGCCTTAAAGGCGCTCTCTATCTCGTCAAAATTATGACCGTCAATTACTATAACATTCCAACCGAAGGCGAGGAACTTCTCGTCGTGAGGGGTGGGATTCATAACCTCGGTAATTTTACCGTCTATCTGAAGCCCGTTAAGGTCGAGAACCGCAACGAGATTGTCAAGCTTATAATGTGCGGCAAACATAGCTGCCTCCCATACCTGACCCTCTTCGCTCTCTCCGTCACCGAGAATCGTGTAAACACGGTAATCCTTGCCATATGCCTTCGCCGAAAGAGCCATTCCGCAGGCTGCTGAAATTCCAAGACCCAATGAACCTGTTGACATATCAACACCGGGCGTTCCCTTCATATCAGGGTGACCCTGGAGTCGGGATTCTGTTTTACGAAGAGTTTTAAGCTCACTTTTGTCAAAAAATCCTCTTTCCGCAAGTACGGAATAAAGAGCGGGAGCCGTATGCCCTTTGGAAAGAACGAATCTGTCCCTGTTCTCCATTTTAGGATTTTCGGGGTCCACGTTCATTTCTTCAAAGTAAAGGTAGGTGATAACGTCCGCTATCGAAAGCGAACCGCCGGGATGGCCGCAGCCTGCGCTGTAAACGCCCTCGATAATACCGAGGCGGACGCTGTTCGCTATGCGCTGAAGCTTCAGATTCTGGGATTTATCCATTGTTGTCTCCTTATTTTAATATCTCGTTCTGGTTTTTATCTGGAATACAGAGCCCGCTATCGCTATCACACCTATTACCGCTAACTCAAGTATCCACCAATTCTCTCCGAGAAATGCGGAATAATTAAAGAAGCCTAAGGTAATACACTTGGATACGAGGAAAGCTCCCAAGATAGACGTGCCTATCATTTCTATATATTTGAGAAGAACGAACACAAGAATTGTAACCAACAGAGCTACGACGAAGCATATGGGACCGTTACCCGACGTAACACCTTGAAGGAATGGCAGAAATGCCGCTGAGTAGCATATGTAATACACGGAGTACGCCGACGCCACTGCCACCAGCACGAAATAAAGATATTTTGATAAAACCGCCGCCACTATGGCTATCACTATACCCGATATATAATCGGGGAGAGGAAATACGTTGTTGATTGCGGGAGATACGAAATAAGCTCCCATACAGTAGCCAACCACAAAGAGGGCGATAAAACGCTGAACCGCCATAAGCTTTTTACCGAACAGAAGCTCAAGGACCGAAAGCGCCAAGAGGATAAGTGGCGTCAGCATTCCAAGGCTTAAGGCAAAGGAGAAAATAGCGTTCCACACACCTGCTATACCGGGGCTTGACTGCATTCCCGTAATTATACCACCAAAGAACTCGCCTATCGACGAAAAATCAAACGCCGCCTTGGATATATTGTCGAAAAAGGCAAAAAATCCGTCCATAACGCACCTCCTTTATTTATTTTGCCTCACTTAGGCACATAACAGTATATCATATCGAAAGCTAAAAATCAAGGGTAGGAATAAAAATTAAAAAATATTTACAATTATTCGACAAAAAAGGAAGCCTTCTTTTCCGATGCCGAAAGCTTCCCTTTCCTTTAAATTTTGCGCTGCATCAGACGGTTGACTTATGAATTTATTCCGTTTGCTCTTGCGTAAAGATTGTATACGGTTTTTCCCGCCTCCTTGGCAAAGCGCACCGTTTGCGCAGAGCCGCTTTTTTGCCGCCCCGAATAGGCTATAAGAATATCACAGACTGCGGCAAGCTTGAAATTCCGCTCCCTCATACAGCCATCAGTATAGTCGTCACGAACGTACTCTACCTCGTCTGCAACACTGAGTATATATTCGTAGCTCTGAACCTCAGAGCCACACCACTTCTCCGACTGATTTTTGCAAGGGAGAAGAAGGCAGAGCCTTACGTCAGGGTGAGATATTCTGTACAGAATAACGGCTCTTGCCGCCATAGTATCAAAGCCTCGGGCGCCGCCCGTGTAAAATTTTCTGCAACCGTTTTTATATGCGTAATCCACCGCCGCATCAATAAGCTTCGCAAGCGAGGAATATACACCGTCGGCTACTGTTCTGTGACCTGTAAAGGAGCATACCTTCAAAAAGCCCGCCTCCCTTCTCTATCCGTTTATTCAAGCTCGAAGGCTCCTGTGTAAAGCTGGTAATAAACGCCGCCCTCGGCGATAAGGTCCTCGTGAGTACCACGTTCTATTATTCTGCCGTGGTCAAGCACCATTATAACGTTTGAGTTCCTTACGGTGGAAAGCCTGTGAGCTATTACGAACACAGTTCTTCCCTCCATAAGCTTATCCATTCCCGCCTGGACTATCGCCTCGGTTCTCGTGTCGATAGAAGAGGTCGCCTCGTCAAGAATCATAACAGGCGGGTCTGCCACTGCCGCTCTGGCTATGGCTATCAGCTGCCGCTGCCCTTGGGAAAGATTTGCACCGTTGCCCGAAAGCACCGTATCATATCCCTCGGGAAGCCTGGATATAAAATCGTCTGCTCCGACAAGTCTTGCCGCCTCGCGACACTCCTCGTCAGTGGCTTCAAGCTTTCCGTATCTTATATTGTCCATAACCGTTCCGTAGAACAGGTTGGTTTCCTGAAGAACTATACCGAGGGAACGGCGCAGGTCGGATTTTTTGATTTTGTTTATATTTATGCCATCGTAACGGATTTTTCCGTCGGCTATATCGTAAAATCTGTTGAGCAGATTGGTAATGGTGGTTTTTCCCGCTCCTGTCGCTCCGACGAATGCAACCTTCTGCCCCGGCTTTGCATAAAGAGTTACGTCGTGAAGCACGGGTTTCCCCTCCTCATACTCAAAATCCACCTCAGAAAGACGAACGTCACCCATAATACGGGTGTAGGTTACGCTGCCGTCACCGTGTGGGTGCCTCCACGCCCAGATGCCTGTTCGCTCTTCACATTCGGAGAGGTTGCCTTCTTCGTCCTCTTTTGCGTTCACAAGGGTAACGTACCCTTCGTCACACTCAGGCGCTTGGTCTACAAGCTCAAATATTCTTCCTGCTCCCGCCATTGCCATAACTATGGAATTTATCTGCTGGGAAACCTGGTTTATATTTCCTGTAAACTGCTTCGTCATATTCATAAAGGGAACGATAATGCTGACTCCGAAGGCAATTCCCGATATACTCAGGTTGAAGAAGCCAGGAATAAGCATAAATATGCCGCCGACTGTGGCAATTATAACATACATTACGTTACCTATATTCATTATGACAGGTCCGAGAATGTTGGCGTAGGCGTGAGCCTTCCGGCTCTGGTCGTAAAGCTCCTCGTTGATTTTCTCGAATTCAGCGACACACTCCTCTTCACGCCCGAACACCTTAACGACCTTCTGACCGTTCATCATCTCCTGAACGTATCCTTCAAGTCCGCCGACAGACTTCTGAAGCTTTATAAAATATTTAGCCGAGCCGCTTCCCGCTTTTTTGGAAACGAAGAGCATAGCAACGACGCCTACCATAAGGACAAGGGTCAGCCATACGCTGTAATAGAGCATTATGAAGAACACCGAAAGCACTATTACTCCCGAACGTATTATCGTGGGCAACGACTGGGATATAAGCTGACGCAGAGTATCTATATCGTTGGTATAGTAGCTCATTATGTCGCCGTGCTTATGGGTATCGAAATACTTAATGGGCAGATTCTGCATTCCGTCAAACATACGGCATCTCATTTTTGACAAGAATCCCTGCGTTATATACGCCGTGAGCTGAGTATCAAGGGTGATTATGAGAATGGATACGATATAAACGGAGGCGAGAATTACGACTCTCGGCACAATTTCCGCCATAGCTCCTTCAAGGTTTCCGCTTTCAATATACGTGGTGATTATTTCGGTTATCTGCTGAATAAAAATTGCCGGAAGCACCGACACGAGGGCTCCGAAGAGAATGCATACGACAGAGAGGATAACCAACACCGGGTATGCTGAGAAAAGCTCGCCGAGAATTCTCGGAAGAACGTTTTTCGGCTTTGGTCTGTTCATATTTGAAGGATTATTCATTGTCAGCACCTCCTTCGGAGTTTCCTGTCTGCTGCTCATAAACCTCACGGTATATGGGGCTTGAAGCGAGTAGCTCTTCGTGAGTTCCACAGGACACCACCCGTCCTCCGTCAAGGACGAGAATTATATCCGCATCCTCAACAGAGGATATGCGCTGAGCTATTATTATTTTTGTGGTTTCGGGTATGAAGCTTGTAAGACCGCGTCTTATCAGGGCGTCGGTTTTAGTATCAACGGCGCTCGTTGAATCGTCAAGTATAAGAATTTTAGGCTTCTTAAGCAAGGCTCTCGCTATGCAAAGCCTTTGCTTCTGACCTCCGGATACGTTAGTACCGCCCTGCTCTATATGGGTATCGTACCCGTCAGGGAAGGCTGACACGAAGCTGTGGGCCTCCGCCAGGCGGCAAGCCTCTATTATTTCCTCGTCGGTTGCACTCTCGTTTCCCCACCTGAGGTTTTCCTTTATCGTTCCCGAGAACAAAAGGTTTTTCTGAAGCACCATTCCAACGGCGCAGCGAAGAGTGTCTATATCGTAATTTCTCACGTCAACACCGCCAACCTTCACCGCTCCCTCCGTTACGTCGTAGAGCCTGGGAATCAGCTGAACGAGAGAGGATTTACTTGA
>JAEIGA010008900.1_pt1 | contig 15186 bp, 8 predicted proteins | sample 9270691 | NCBI WGS metagenome assembly JAEIGA01 (sample SAMN17057246, study PRJNA624740) | gut metagenome | biome: biome; isolation source: fecal sample | host: Bos grunniens | place: China: Xizang | collected 2019
ATTTTTGAGAGTAAATCTTTTGGCCAGAATCAAGGAGCAGAAGCGTCCTGGAACTGGAGTTCCGACTATTATCCAACGTCTGTATGACACCCCATCTGCCGCCTTTCCGGTCATGACTGGAACAGGGAAATGGGGAGGAACGAATATCTATCAATATAATCCTGTTGCCGACTTTGCTGACAAAGGCATTGTAAAGGCCGTCAGGAGAACTCTCATGGCGGACATCACCTTGAAGCAGGAACTTGACTTCATCACGAAGGGACTATATGCAGAGGTCACGGCAGCCTATGACAACATGGCCAACTATAGTGATCAGAGGACAAGAAACTACGAATATGAAATGCTTACTCCTGTCTTCAATTCTGACGGCACACTCAACGGCTGTTACAGAACTCCTCTGGGACTCAAAAGCGAACTTGGCTGGAACTCCACCCTGAACAATCTGGAAATGTATTCCACCTTGTACGGCAGGATAGGTTATACCAGAATATTCGGAGAACATGCAGTCGACGGAAAAATTGTATATGAGCAGTTGGTCAGAATCAGAAATGGAAGAAATGCCACGGCAAAAAGACAGGCAATCATGGCCATAGCATCGTACAGCTATGCCGGAAAATATTTTGCAGATGCCGTTGTAAACTATTCAGGTTCAGCCGTGCTTCCAGAAGGCAAAAAATTCAACATCTACCCGGCTGCCAGTTTCGCCTATCTGATATCCAACGAGGATTTCATGAAAGGGAACTCTGTTGTCACCCATCTGAAGTTGAAGGCTTCAGCCGGCCTGTCCGGCAGCGACCTGTTTGGCCATGATCTTGACATCCAGTCATTTGGAGTAAACGGCAACTCATACTGGTTTGGAGACAGCAACTCCATTTCATCAACCGGACTGAAAGAGGGAGCGCTTCCTGTCGCAGTCCTTCTGGCAGAATGCTCAAGAAAAGCAGATGCAGGAATCGAACTCTCATTGTGGAACAGAATCCACATGGAAGCGACATATTTCAACGAAAGAAGATCAAATATTCTGGTAGACGGAGACCCAGTCATTTCCAGTGTCATCGGCATCGGCATCCCAAGTCTGTGTGAGGGCATAGTTGAGAATCAAGGATTTGAAATAGGATTGAACATCGGAGACAGAATCGGAGATTTCTCATACAATCTGAACGGCAACTTCACTTTTGCCAGAAATAAGATCATTGAAAACAATGAAGGTTTCCAGCCATATTCCTATCTGTCCAAAAAAGGTCACAGCCTGAATGCACATTATGGTCTGGTAAGTGACGGTTTCTATAATTCTCAAGAGGAGATAGACAATGCTGCTGTAATTCCAAACTTCGGAAAAGTGATACCGGGAGACATCAGATACAAGGATCAGAACGGAGACAACATAATCAACGAGTATGATGTCGTGAATCTTGGCTATGGCTCATTACCTGAAATCTACTATGGTTTCAATATAAACATAGCCTACGCAGGTTTCAGTATATGCGCTCAATTCCAAGGTGTCGCCAACAGGAATATCTATCTGAACACTTCCAGCGTATTCATGCCGCTCAAGAACAATACCAATATTTCGACATGGTACACTGAACACAATGTGAGATGGACTCCGGAAACAGCCGAGAAGGCAAATCTGCCACGACTTACCACCGAAGCGAATCCTAACAATTTCCAGAAAAGTGCGGTGTGGTTGAGAAACGGTAATTTCATCAAACTGAGAAATCTGGAAGTCGCATATACGTTCAGCAGAGAAATGTTGAAAGTCATGGATATGAAACTTTTTGTCAGAGGCACCAATCTGTTTTCCGTTGATGAACTGAAATATGCAGATCCAGAAAACTATGGTGCAAATTATCCTACCATGAGAAGTTTCAGCGTGGGAATCGACTTTAAATTCTAATGTAAAAAACAATGAAGATGAAAACGATATATACATCAGTTACGGTCGCGCTGTCTCTGTCAATATTCTGCTCATGCGGTTTCCTTGACTTCGACCAAAGCCTGGGATTCAAGTCTGACGAGGAAGTGTACGATTCGTGGACTCGTACTGAGCAGTCTCTGACTCAGGTCTACACTTATCTGGACCACGATTTCGGGGCATTCGAAGGAGCGACAAGAGACTGCGCCACCGATGACGCACAATACCTTTGGACTTCCTGTCAGATCCATATCTATAATAATGGAAGATGGAGTCCGATAAATACTATTGATGCTGTATGGGCAGATTATTATAGCGCAATACGCACAGCCAATCTGTTTATCAAGAATTTTTCTGAAGCTGATTATTCAAAGTACAAATGGGACTCGACCTATGAAAGTTGGCTGGAGAAATCCAGATATTGGATTGCCGAAGCCAGATTCCTTAGAAGTTATTTTCTGTTTGAACTGGCAAAGAGATATGGCGACATACCTCTGGCAACAGACATTTATACAATCGAGGATGTAAATAATCTGAAGAAGTCATCGGTTTCAGAAGTTCTGAATTATGTAGCATCCGAGTGCGAGGAAATTGCCGAAACCCTGCCGGTCAGCTTTACTTCGGTATCCGGAGCACAGACTGGAAGGGCGACAAAGGGAGCGGCTCTTGCCCTCAGAGCAAAAGCCTTGCTGTATCTGGCAAGTCCTTTATTCTCTGCTGACAGTCAGGAAAAATGGATAGTCGCTGCAAATGCAGCAAAAGATGTAATGGACATGAATCACTACCAGTTGACAGACGAGAATTCAGTGAATAATCCGAACTCAAAGGAATTGATTCTCGAAAGAAGGATGGCTGCCTCCAACACATTTGAAAAGTACAACTATCCTATCACATTCGACAAGGGAAATACGGGTACATGTCCCACTCAGAACCTGGTGGACGCATTTCAGACAAACAAGGGCTATGATGTCATTCTTACAGAAAACGGCTGGCAATGCAGCGATCCGGATTTTGACCAGACCAAGCCGTATAACAACAGGGACAAGCGATTCTACAGATCGGTGATTTATGATGGTTCAGTATTCAAAGGCAAGGAAATCGCATGCCATGAAGGAGGTGCAGAAGGTGTTCCTGCAAATGGCGCCTCCCCTACCGGATATTATTTGAAGAAATATATAATGGAAGATATTGATCTGGCTCCTACAGAGAAGACCATGATTCATACTTGGGTGATATTCCGGTATGCCGAGATTGTGATCAATTATGCTGAAGCAATGAATATGGCATACGGTCCGGATGCAAAAGGAGAGGGAGCCGGTCTTACTGCCAGAGAGGCGCTGAATCTGATCCGTGCAAGAGCAGACATGCCACCGCTGTCATCACAAATTACTTCAAAGGAAGACTTCCATGCCGCACTGATGCGTGAAAAGCGCGTTGAGTTTGCTTTGGAAGGGCACCGTTTCTGGGATGTGAGACGATGGAAGACTGCGTCCGAATCTCAAGAAGACATTTATGGGGTAAAGATCATCAAGGATGAGAACAACAGGAAGTCATACTCACGGATACTGGTCGAGAGCCGCAGGTGGGATGACAAGAAATATCTGTACCCAATCCCGATGAAAGAGCTCTATAAGAACAATAATCTATATCCACAGAATGAGGGATGGAATTAATAATTGTTGCCATGAAAAGATTTTTTATAACACTTGCAATCCTCAGTCTCTGCCTTGTCGCGTGCAATGAGGGGATGGATATACCAAAACTGACCCCCACCCCGACAGTCGAGTTCTCTACAGATGTGGTATTTACTGCTGAACAATTGAAGCTACCGGCCAAAAAGGGTGCGTGTCTTACTCTCAAGGAATCCGGCCAGGCAGGAAGTTATGCCGAGAATATGCCTAAAGTATCCTCGCTTAATGTCAGCTGGAATTACAGCTGGGGATCCAAACTGGCTCCCAATCAACTTCCGAATGTGGAATTTGTCCCGATGACATGGGGAAAATTTGACCCGACCACCGCATACAATTCCCTGATACCGGAAGTGGTGTCCGGAAATTTCAAGCGGATTCTGTCCTTCAACGAACCAGATGGTGCGGAACAGGCTAATATGACAGTGGAACAAGCTATCCAGTTATGGCCGACTTTGGAAAAGCTGGGCATTCCTATCGGCAGTCCTGCTGCCGTAAATCCACTTGGAGAATGGATGGATGACTTCATGTCAGAGGTCGACAGGCTCGGCTACAGAGTTGACTATATCTGTGTCCACAACTATGGAGGAACAAATGTCTCAAGTTTCAAGAGCCGCATGACGGAAATCTACAACAAATGGAAAAAGCCGCTCATCCTGACCGAATTCGCTCCTGCAGACTGGAATGCCAAGACTCCGGAAGAAAACAGGCTGACTGACGAAGCAGTCCTGAATTTCATGAAAGGTGTTCTCCCATGGATGGAGGAAACAGAATGGATCTATGGATATGCATGGTTTCCTTTCGGACAGGACTCTGCGCCAGGCTGCAGGTCTGCCCTGTTTGACAAGGACGGCAACTTGACAAAACTTGGGAAATACTATGCGGCATATGACCCTAATAAAGAGAATCAGGATCCCGGGACTGAACCGGATCCCGGAACTGGTAACGATCCGACACCGGAAACTGACAATCTGTTGAAAAACCCTGGTTTCGAGGACGGAAAAGTCGATTGGACATTCTACCAGTGGAACTGCAACCTTGATGACAGCGAGGCCAATCCTGATATTGCTGCAAACATCATCTCGGGAAAGAAGCAGGTGAGATTTACAGGAAACAGTTATTCTGAAGTAAAGCAGGACATAAATGTCGAAGAAGGCAAGACCTACGAATTCGGCTTTACCGGTAGAGTACAGAAAACCGGTGGTCCGGAAGGTACTGAGGCCAATGCCAATGCTCATCTGACCATGGTCGCACGTCCGGGAGGAGACAAGGCCCTGCAGGTCACAGTCCAATTGAAGGGTATTAATATGAACACAACGGTATCCAACCGCATCACAGTCCCTGCAGGGCAGACATCAATGACCATACTGGTCTGGAAGCAACCGGGTATATGCTATCTGGACGATGTGTTTGTCAAAGAAGTAAAAGAATAAACCGTAACACTATGAAAAGGATCATATCGATTTTTTGTTTAATGTCCGTGTCACTTATGTCATATGCACAGGACAATTCCATAACCTTCACTCAAGAACAGTTGAAACTGCCGAAAAAGAAGGGTGCGTGTTTCACCTTAAGTTCAAATCCGCGAAAAGGTCACTACACAAAAAACATGGCCAGAGTCATAGCTTTGAATGCCGGATGGAACTACAGCTGGGGATACAACCTTGCCCCAAATCAGCCGGAAGATATAGAGTTTGTACCGATGGCCTGGGGTCGCTACAACGAGGAAGACCTCTTGAGCAAGATGCTTCCTTTAGTAGAATCCGGCAGAATCAAGCGTTTTCTCGGATTCAACGAGCCAGACGGAAAAAAGCAGTCAGACATTACCGTTGATCAGGCAATTGCCATGTGGCCGACATTGATGAAACTAGGTATTCCTCTCGGGAGTCCGGCACCCGTACATGCAGACAAGGAATGGCTTGAGGAGTTCATGCATAAGGTTGATAGTCTCAACTACAGGGTCGACTATATATGCGTACATGCATATCCCGGCACTAGCGTGGAAAATTTTGCAAAACGTCTGACATCTATCTACAACAAATTCCAGAAACCATTATTGATTACAGAATTTGCCCCTGCAGACTGGAAAGCCAAGACAAAGGAAGAGAATCGTCTTAAACCTGAAAATGTACTGAACTTCATGAAAGGGATTCTGGACTGGATGGAAAAGACAGAATTTGTTTACGGATACGCGTGGTTTTCTTTCGAGCCGAATTCGCCGGTAGGATTTCCATCTGCTCTGTTTGATGAAAACGGAGATCTGACTGAATTGGGAAAATTCTATGCAGCTTATGAACCAAACAGATAACAAACACTTAATATTTGCATCATGAAACAGAATGTAAAGGTTTATGAATCTCCGGAATCAATGTATTTCGAAATGATTACAGACAATGTTCTATGTACTTCAAATGAATACAGATCTGGTACAAATGAATCATTTGAAAACGATGTTTTCTATAACTGGAATTAAAGGAGGGAAAATTATGAAAAGATTATTTATACTTCTCACAGCAGGTATTCTTGCTGCATCATGTGAAAAGGCAGCTGAGTCAGACAATGGCATAGAGCTGATATCTTTCAGAAGTTCGATTCTGACAAAGACCTCATTGAACGGAAAACAGGTGCTATGGAGTGTCAACGACACCATTTCCGTCTTTGCCGACAGTCAGAACAACCCGTTTACAACCGAAGACAATGGCTCCGAAGCTGTATTTACAGGAAGTGCGACAGCTGGACTTGACAAGTATTATGCCTTCTATCCATATCAGAAGACGTCTACATTTGAAGCAGGAATAGTGACGTTCCGACTCCCGATACACCAGAATTCCAAGATAAATTCTTTTGACGAAATGACCTCTCCGGCTTTCGCTGTCAGCGAAAGTGACGTATTGGAATTCAGTAATGTGGCAACAATGGTGAAGTTTACCCTCGCTCAGGATGCAGGAGACATAATGGCCGTAGCGCTCGTCGGAGGAAAAGGAGAATATTTATCAGGCAGATCAACAGTAGATGCCACAGCAGCTGTCCCTGTAGCTGTTTCTTCACATTGCAATGAGGTCAGACTTTCTGCCGGTGATGGAAATCTCCTGGAAAAGGGCAAGGAATATTGTATCGTTGTGGCTCCGACTGAGTTGAAGTCCGGCATGACAGTCAAGTTCATCTTCTCTGACTACACATCCGCCACCTTACCTGTTCCTGGCCAGATTACCCTGACAAGAAACATTCCTCTGAATCTGGGTACTATAAAGCCTGCATCCGCTGTAAATCTCGTAAAAAACGGAGATCTGGAGAACGGATGGACTTGCTGGACTAAGAACGAATGGAATACAAACCTGGACAATTCCGCAAGTAACGAAAGTCAGATAGGAAGTATCATCAACGGGGCATGTCATCTCCGCTATTCTGGAGGTAAGAATCAATGGGCCAGTGTACAGCAGACAGTTGCAGTGCAGGCCGGTTCGACCTACAGTTTCGGATTCACAGGCCGTGCCCAGACTGACACAGCAGCAGAAGGAGAATCCGCTGCGCATCCTACCGGAGGTGTGACAATGACCATTCTCCCGACAGGAAACAATAACGCGAAAAAGGCAACATCAATAAAAGCAACAAACATGAACACTTCTGCATCAGGGACAATAACCATTCCTTCCGGAGTAAGCGAAGTCACCGTCAGGATATGGAAACAGGTCAATCATGATACACCATGCATAACTTATGCAGACGATATCTATTTCATCAAGACAGAATAAATCATCCGCATGGAAAAGTTTTCCAGATATTTCTTCAGAAGAGCCATCATCCCGCTTCTTTTATGCATAGCTTGCGGACAGACAACCGCAAGCTATAACATAGAGATACCGCAGAACGATGGTTCGCCCGGATCCGGCCCCCAGATCATTACAAGCAAGGAAATAGACATCAAAGGCAAAGCCGCTTCATATTCCGGACTGAATGAGTCCAAAGTGTCTTTGAGCGAAGGTGCCTCGCTGTTTCTGACAGGAGGAGTGAATGAGGTCTTGAGTTCGTCTGTGATTATCTTGAAAGACTGTTATTCCTGGGTCTTCTTTCCTGCTGTGTCAAGAGACCAGTGGCATCTCGCCCAACTGGGAAAATATATCAGGATAGGTCACCAGCCATTTGCCGAAGGAAGCAATGCTGAACTTGTCAACTACTACAATGGCGTATATGTGCGGGCAAAATATGATTCATTCCTGATTCCAGCCGTGCTATACCGGAAAGAGGATTCGTCCGGTATCAGTCTGAACCGTATTTATTCAGGTGCAGACATTCCGGTAGGGAATGACGCGCTCACAGGCTTCATGCTAAGGCGTGGGTTCATGATGACTCTTGCAGAAAATCATGACGGCACGGGCGCAAGCAAAGTATATATGGCGACAGAGACTGACCTGAAAGTAGACCTCGATGACGAGCTTGCATCTAAAGTCTCGTTTTTGAGAGTTGTCCCTTGGAACTATGTATGCAAACGTGGCTGTGGTGGCAATTTCTCAATGAAGGAAGCAGTAGGTGCCACATGGTTCTATTCCTGGTCTATAAAATTTGAATCCACCAATTCCATGGACTATACACCGATGTTCTGGGGAGGGGTGTCTTCCACAGCTGTTGATGCGGTATTGGCAAAACACATGACAAATCATGTGCTGGCATTCAATGAGCCGGACGGAAAAGACCAGTCTGATCTCACACCGCAGAAAGCCTTGGAACTATATCCTGCCATTTTGAAAACAGGTCTGAGAGTCGGCAGTCCCGCCTGTAGAGAAGGCGCATGGCGCACATGGCTGGATGAATTCATGAACGGATGCAGGGAACATAATTACCGTGTGGACTTTATTGCCATCCATTGGTATGACTGGGGAAACTGGAGCAGTACAAAAGATCCTTCACCGGCAAATGTCGATGCCATAGTCAACAGATTCAAGAAAGACATCGATAACTGCTATGCGAAATACGGATTGCCGATATGGATAACAGAGTTCAATGCTAATAAGAACAGATTGACTCCGATACAGGTCGAGTTTCTGATGAAAGCCATACCTATGCTGGAAAGTCATCCGCATGTCGAAAGATATGCATATTTTCAGCCCAACGGAGGCAACGGAGACTTTATCATTGACGGACAGCTGACACAGACTGCCAAGGCCTACCACTGCATTCCATCCACCCCGGCAGTAAAATGACACTAACATGAGAAAGAATCTTATACTTCAATCACTGATCGGACCGGCAGCTTTTGTCGGTCTGATTCCTTCTGCCACGGGACAGGAAAGAGCAGACGGGCCGTCTGCGCCAAATTTTCTCGTAATTCTGGCAGATGACTACGGATGGAATGATGCAGGTTTCATGGGAAGCAAGGTATATGAAACCCCAAATCTCGACAGTCTGGCCAGCTGCAGCATGGTATGCACAAACGGGTATGCGGCATGTCAGGTTTCAAGTCCGTCGCGCGCAAGTCTGCTGACTGGGCTATATACATCACGCCATGGCATCACAAACTGGATAGGTGAAAAAAGCGGTGAAGAATGGAGGACAATGGGGAGGCATTCGCGATTGCTTCCAGCAGAATACAAGATGCAGCTCGACTCATCATATATCACTATCCCAGAGGTGCTCAAAGACTTCGGTTATAAGACATTCATGGCCGGGAAATGGCATCTTGGAGCCACTGTCACGCCTGAAAGTCAAGGCTTTGACATCAACATCGGAGGCTGGGATGCCGGTAGTCCGAAAGGAGGATATTTTTCTCCATACGACAATCCTGTTCTCAAAGACGGGCCTGATGGAGAGAACCTGTCAATGAGATTGGCGGATGAGACCGCAAGTTTCCTAACCTCTATGGCAGACGCTGGCAAGCCTTTCTTCATCTACCTATCCTTCTATGCCGTCCATGGGCCAATTCAAACTACTGAAGAACTCTGGTCAAAATACAGAGACAAGATTTCCGATCTGGGGCTTACCGGGAAAGATGGTTTTCATATCGACGGGATGCTACCGGTAAGGAATCAGCAGGACAATCCCGTATATGCCGGTCTCATCGAACAGATGGACAGAGCAATCGGCCGTGTGCTGCGGCAACTTAAAGATCTGGGACTGGACGACAACACTATAATCATTTTTACAAGTGATAACGGTGGTGTCGTTTCAGGTGACAGTTATTCTACCAGCCTCGTTCCTTTAAGAGGCGGTAAAGGCAGGGCATGGGAAGGAGGGATTCGCGTTCCTTTTATAGTACATCTTCCACATATGAAAGAGAAAGTGGTTTCCGACACTCCGGTCAGCGGAATCGACATATACCCAACTATCGTGGATTATGCAGGCGGTAAGGTCGAGGATGTAGAGGGAATAAGTCTCAGACCACTTCTTGATGGCAATGGGCTGAGTCGCAGAGCATTGTTCTGGCACTATCCGCATTATGGGAATCAAGGAGGAGAACCTGCAGCCGTGATGAGAAAAGGAAAGTGGAAACTGATATATTATTACGAAACAGGCAAATGTGAACTTTATGATCTGGAGACAGACCTTTCCGAGACCACATCTCTGACAGACAGACACCCCTTCAGGACTCGGAGCATGTCCGCAGAGTTGAAAAGATGGCTATCCGATACAGGAGCATTGATGCCTGCACACGACCCTATGTATGATCCTGAAAAAGAGAGGACATTTTTAGAGCGGCGCAATTCAAGATTGATGAAGAGTCTGGAGGAAAAACGTCAGAAGATGCTGCGCAAGGGCTGGCAACCGGATTCCACATGGTGGGGCAGCCAACCCTATACTATAGATTAGACTTACTCGGACGATTATGCAAAGGCCGGTCTCATTCAAGAGGAGTATCGGCCTTTTTCGGTTTGTACATGTCGCCTGCAATCAATAGGAATTTCCGTTTGAGACTTTCTAATATTTCCGGCTTATCGTTTGAAATATCTGTACGTTCTCCCCTGTCTTTCGCAAGATCGAACAAGTGCCAGTCCGGAAGATTCCCAAGTTCGTTCCGTGTTATATTCCTTTTTGCACCGTTATATGGCGGTATCAGTGCATACTGGCCATTTCGATACGACAACTTTCCCTGAGCCTCATGGACAATGTCTCTTCTGCCGGCCTTATCTTCACCCATAAATGCCTTCAGATGATCCTGACTATCGGTATCTTCAGGCATTTCTGCACCGACCAGTCTTGCAATAGAAGCAAAAAAGTCTAGTTGCGACACAAGTGATGATGATATCTGAGGTCTTATCTTTCCTTTCCAATAAGTAATCAGAGGCACATGCGTTCCCCCGTCATACAGACTATATTTACCTCCTCTTGTCCCGCCTCTTGGATCGTGGTCACCTAAACACTCCTCGGCATCGTCATAATAGCCGTCATTTATCACAGGCCCATTATCGCTGGTAAAAATCACCAATGTATTCTCCAGCATACCCTTATTGTCCAAATAAGCGATGACCTCCCCCACACACCAGTCCGCCTCTACGACAGCATCTCCCCTTGGTCCCAGACCAGTACTTCCGACAAATCTTGAATGCGGAGCCCTCGGCACATGAGGCTGATGCAGCCCGTAATACAAGAAGAAAGGCCTGTCTTGCCGCTGACTGTCTATATATTTCTTCACCTTTGCCACAAAATAGTCAGCCATATCTTCATCTACCCATTTTGCCTTCTCTCCCCCTTTCATGAAACCGATTCGTGGGATTCCGTTCACGATGGAATTGTTATGTCCATGATGCCACTTCATTTTCAGAAGTTCCGGATGTGTCAAGGCTGTCGACTCCCCTTCAAAGTTTTCCTTATAACTGACATAAATCGGATCATCAGCCTCAAGTCCTTCCACCAGGCCATTCTCCACATACACCGTAGGCACCCGGTCATTTGTTGCAGCTATCAGACACGTATAGTCAAACCCTACGGTGTTCGCACTTGGATGTATTTCCTTGTTCCAGTCTGTATTCCCATCTCCCATGCCCAGATGCCACTTTCCAATAGCAGCAGTATTATATCCGGTCTTCTGCAGCAGTTTAGGCAATGTCGGAGTATCTGTCGAAATAATCAAGGGGGCATCTCCAGGCAGAATTTTAGCGTCTGCATTTCTCCAAGGGTAAAGACCTGTAAACATACCATATCTACTCGGTGTAGAGGTTGCGGATGTCGCATAACCGTTTTCAAAGCGAATACCATTATCTGCCAGATTATCGATATTCGGTGTATTGATTGCCTTGGCTCCATACGAACTGACGTCACCCATTCCAAGGTCATCTGCCACTATCAGCAGAATATTCGGCAGCGTCTCCGGTGAATCGGCACAAGACACGCCCACAGCGGCCAAGGCCGGTATCGTAAACAATTTTCCTACTCTCATAACATTTATTTTAAGATCATTCATTTTCCAAAAGCATCTTTCAGAGTCCACTCATCCCTCCATTCCAGCACCGGCACCCCGCTTTCATCAAAAGTAACGGGCAGCCATACATAGCGTGAAGCTCTCAAATTGTGGGGATACCAGATGTCTGCCATGAAGATCCATGCGTCTTTTCTCCCATGGACAGGCAGGATAAACGTACTCTGTCCTTTGAATGTCAGTTCTTCATCCGGCCCCACACAAGGATTGGGATATGATTTCCATTCCCCCATGATGTCCGTTGTACAGGACAGTCTTGCCTTGTTAGGTTTCCAGCCGGTGCACCCGGAAGAAATCATCCAATATACTCCGTCCTTTTTAAAAATCGCCGGTGCTTCATTTGATTTTCCCGGCAAGGCGCGGGAATATTCACCGCTATGGTAAAGATAATCGTCCGTCAATTTAGCAATATGCAGGGTCTGGTTATTCTCCGATGCGAAAATATGGTACGCCACGCCATCATCATCGACGAAAATTGTCATATCTCTTGACATTTGTCCACCTTCATAATCTCTGACCAGAAAAAATCCGTCTCTGACGTATTGTCTCCAAAACGGATCTTCAGATGTCTTGTCTTTCAATGTCTGCGCATATTCGATCTGCTCCTCCGTCATATTTACCGGCCATACTCCCGGACAGGAACGACACGAATATAAGTATTTGAACGGCCCCAAAGGTGTATCACTTACAGCCACTCCATAAAGAGCCGCCTTATACCCCTGACCTTTCAGTTCAAGATGGAACCACATCACAAACTTTCCGGTCTTTTCGTTGTAAACGACCTTCGGTCGCTCGATTGTACAACCTTTCTCTATGCGGTGTCCACTGTTTTCAGGCATGACAGCCAGAGCGATGCCTTCATTTTTCCAATTATACAGATCTTTCGAAGAATACACACTCACACCATGCAACGCAGCTCCGGTATGAGGCGATTTGCACTCTCCGTAGAAATAATATGTTCCGTCATGGTACAGCACACCCCCGCCATGTACATTAAGATGTTCGCCATCAACATCTTCCCATATTTTTCCAGGCGAGAAAGAACGGTAAGGTTTCCGTATTTTCCGGTACACTCTGACATAATCTGTTTCGTATTTCATCGGCAACCGGCTTCCATCGACATTTCCCCATTCATATTCTCCCGGCGACTTCACCAATGCGAATTTTTTCAAGAGTTCACCGTCAATATACAGATGTATGGAATCATGATCCCAATCCATGGTCCATACATGGAAACTGTTCGTCCACAAAGAGTCCCGCTGAGTAAAACAGCTGTCTTTCATGACATATGTCTCTCCATATGACGGCCACTCGCCCTCTATCCCAAAAGTCAAAATCTCCGGCCATACATCTTTTGCGACAGGGATACGGGCCCTCACTTCCATTCTTCCGCTTTTGAAGGAGAATTTACCTTTTTTCTTAAAGTCATGCCCAAAATCCCGGTAGGCCGTATCAATTCTGCGGCCATTGAACTCCTCATGCCAGACCAACTCATAGCCTTCATAACTTTCTGGCACAAGGCAGCCCGTCAAGGCAAGGAAGGCGAATAATAAACATAGGCGCTTCATGATTCAGATAGTTATAAACCAACGTATCTGCAAAAGTAACATTCCGACATACATTCAAGTAGAGATTTTCTCCATTTAACTCCATATATATTTCACACAGGCGAAATGAAACAATTTTATACCTATTATAAACTTATCACACCCCATATTGAATCACACCTGTCTAAATTTGAATATTCAGAAAAATTTACCAAAAATGAAGTTCCATTTAAAGAAATTCCTCCTGCAAGTCCTTCCTATAACCGGACTGGGAGCATGCAGTCCGGCAAATCCGGAAGACAGACCAAACATCATGTTGATTGTACTTGACGATGCAGGTTACAACGACTTCGGTTTCATGGGATGCAAAGACCTGTTGACACCAAATATTGACAGTCTGGCGAAACACGGAGTAATCTTTACAGATGCACACGTATCAGCCACAGTCAGTGGCCCTTCAAGATGCGGTATATTGACCGGACGTTATCAGCAGCGTAACGGCTACGAATGCAATCTGAGTGACACTCTGGGAATGGGTCTGTCAGAAGATACTATAGCGGATATTTTCTTGAGAAACGGGTATAACACGGCGTGTATCGGAAAATGGCATCAGGGCAACACTCCTGATTATCATCCGAACAGGCGTGGCTTCGAATATTTCTACGGTTTTATTTCCGGAAGCAGATCATATTTTTACAGACCGGCACGGACAGACAAGCCTGGATTGACCAGTAATCTTCAATTCAACGGAAAACAAGAACAATTTGACGGTTATCTGACAGATGTGCTGGCAGACAATGCCAGTGAATACATCGGCAGATGTTCAAAAGAAGACAGACCGTTCATGATGTACCTTGCCTTCAATGCAGTCCATACTCCTATGGAGGCTACTGAACAAGACCTCGCCCTGTTTGCCGGTCATCCACGGCAGAAACTTGCAGCAATGACCTGGGCCGTTGACCGTGCAATAGGCGCTGTAGTCAATACATTGAAAGACACCGGAGAATATGACAACACACTCATATTCTTTCTCAGTGACAATGGTGGCGCCCATAACAATCAGTCCTGCAATTATCCTCTTAAAGGTTTCAAGGGGAACAAATACGAGGGCGGGCATAGGATCCCGTTCTTTATAAGTCATGGAGGAAGATATACTGGTACATTCAATGGTCTGAGTTCGTCCCTTGACATTCTGGCTACTGCCATGGATGCTGCAGACATCGACCTGAACAGTACAAAGAACCCCATAGACGGCACCAGCCTGCTTCCCTACCTCAAGGGTGAAAAGACAGGCGATCCGCACAACATGCTTTTCTGGAGAAAAGAAGGCATGTCTGCTGTAAGAATGGGTAACTGGAAATACATAGCTGCCAAAGGAGGAGGTGAGCGCCTCTATGATCTTTCGGGGAATTGTGATGAGAGCCTTGACCTTTACGATGACAAGCCAGAGATTGTCATGCGGATGAAGGATGCACTCAAAGAATGGGAAACGAAACTTGTCAATCCGATTCTATGGGGAGAAGGAATCTGGAACGATGTAACCAAGGAAATTCATAGTGACCTGATGAACAACAGGCCGATAAGGTACTACACTCCGGGAGAATACAGACATAGCATACTGCACAGACA
>JAEIGA010008901.1_pt1 | contig 15185 bp, 8 predicted proteins | sample 9270691 | NCBI WGS metagenome assembly JAEIGA01 (sample SAMN17057246, study PRJNA624740) | gut metagenome | biome: biome; isolation source: fecal sample | host: Bos grunniens | place: China: Xizang | collected 2019
AGTTGCTCTGATGACAACGCGTGAGTTAGTCACACTTGCAGGACCACGGTCAGCAGTAAGTGAGTATGAAGCCTTGAGCGAGAGGAATGAGAGATAAGGCCAAGCGTTCTTGAGCCACTCTTCCTCATGCATGTTCCAAGCACCTGCTACGTTCCATGTAGGGAGCCAACGAGCTGAAGTAGTCTTACCGAGACGGTTAGTACCCTCATAACGGATAGTACCGTTTACTGTATAACGTCCCTTATATGAATAGGTACCGTTTGCGAAGAAAGCGACACTGCGAGTGAGTGCATTCAGCATTGAATAGTACTGTGTATTCTCCTCAGCACCCTTCTTGAACACCTCGTATGCATATCTTGGAATCTCACCCATAGAGTACTGGAGACCCCAGCCGCGGAACCATGTCTGGCGACGCTGAACCTGGTTGAGCTCCATACCGGCGAATACATTCATGATGTGACCGCCATTGAACTCCTTGTTGTACTGACCGGTAGCACGGAAGTCATATGAAAGCATGCTGAAGTCAGTTCTCTCATAGATACCACCGTCAGGAAGAACAGTTACAGGAACTGCATACGGATTGTCCGGATCAGTGTAAAGGAATGGGTTGTTGTCACGGATAGTTGTAGTAGGCATTGCTCTATAAGCCATTGCCTGGTTAGAATAGTCAGTGATAGTGTGCTGCTGAGCAGTTGAAGAATACTTCACTGAACCGAGAGCCGAGAACTCAAGACCCTCGATTGGCTTAAGCTTGAACTCACCCTGGAACTTGAGGTCAACAACGTCGAAGTCCATGTAGTTGTTGTCAAGCTCGTGCATGATGTTGAAGTCAGTGTAGTTTCTCTTGTAGAACTCGTTAGGATCGAGAACTCGAGAAGTGTTCAACGCATAAGAGTATGGGTTGATATCGAAGTCACGGGTAACCTCACCACGTACAACGTCAGTACCTGAAGCAAGTGTTCCTGGAGCCTTCTGCTTACGATATGATGCATTTGCGATCATATTGAAAGAGAGCTTCTTGAAGATATTGTAGTTAGCGTTAAGGTTTGCAGTGTAACGGTTAACGCCGCTCTGCTTAGCCCAACCTGGATCGAGCATTGCTGAGATTGAAGCATAGTACTGTGAACGCTCTGTACCTGAAGAAAGGCTGACTGAATGGTTCTGAGAAAGAGCGTTGCTGAAGAGCAAGTCGAACCAGTCTGTGTTACGATACTCAGCCTGACGGAGATAAGCATTACGTGCAGCTTCTGTATTCTCAAGCTGGCCAGAAGTGATGAGATCATACATCTTACCGTAGATACCGCTCTGGCTTGCATTAGGCACAGCTGAATAGTTGAGCCATCCCTTCTGCTCGAGCTCACGGTAGATGCTCATCTGCTCCTGAGAGTTCATGATGTTGAACTCAGCATAAGAAGGCACGAGACGAGTTGTGAACTCACCGGTGTAGCTGATGCGGCTGCGACCTGCTGAACCCTTCTTTGTGGTTACAACGATCACACCTGCCATCGCACGTGCACCATAGATAGATGTTGCAGAACCGTCCTTGAGGATCTGGAAGCTCTCGATGTCATCAGAGTTGAGACCTGCGATAGCCGAGCTGATAAGAGTTGTAGCGTCTCCTGATGAGAGCTGGTCAGCGTCAACCTCGACAACGTCTTCCATGATTACTCCGTCCACAACCCAGAGAGGCTTAGAGCTACCGTAGATAGAGGTAGCACCGCGGACGCGGATCTTTGGAGCGGTACCGAATGTACCTGATACGTTCTGGACTGAGACTCCTGATGCACGGCCTTCGAGTGCACGGCTGATTTCCGGCACACCGTCGAGTTTAGCCTTTTCAGCATCGACCTTTGCAGTAGAACCTGTGAAGAGTCGTTTGTCCATCTTCTGCATACCTGTCACGACTACGCCTTCAAGAACACTGGCGTCCTCGTGCATCACGATATGGAGTGGCTCAGTAGACACCTTTGCAGAAGCAGTGCTCATTCCGAGGAATGTAACAATGATTTCCTTAGCATCTGCTGGAACCGCCTTGATTCCAAATCTACCCTCTGCATCGGTAATCGTACCGATTGTCGTACCGTTTACCAGAACATATGCACCGGCAACGGGCTGTCCGTCACTTTCGGCAACGACTGTACCGGTAACGGTAATAGTCTGCTGAGCCGAAGCGATGCCTATACTCGCTAAGAGAAAGGCGAACATCAACAATAAGTTTCTTTTCATAGTGTTGATTTTAGTTGTTAAACATTAGTTGTAATAGGGTGTATAATACACTACACTTAATCCTACTGCACAATTAAACGGGCGTTTAATTAAGCGCGAAAGTGCTAAGTTATAACATTAAAAATTAAATTCCAAGCATTCTTGTGTCTTAATTATAAGAGTATTAGAGTTTTGTAGTTTTTAGAGTGTTGGCAAAAATGTAGGTTTGCCTTACAATCTGTAAGTAAAATTCGAGATATTATTCCGAAATATATTTTCTTAGCGTATTTCTGTGAATTTTATAGATTTTTGCAATATCCGTTTTTGAGTAGCCTTCTTTCAGGAGTTTTATTATTGTATCCTTGTTCCTGGCGAATATTTCATGCTTTGATGAACTTCCTGGCGGTCTGCCTAATTTTTCTCCTTTCATCTTCTTGACAGCCAAGGCTTCCTTTGTTCGTTGAGAGATGAGATTCCTTTCGATTTCCGCAGCAAGTGCAAAAGCGAACGCTATAATTTTTGAATTGATGTTGTCCGACAGATCGAAGTTGTCCTTGATCGTGTGTATCGCCACCCCTTTCGAGGAACACAGGTTCAGGATGGACATTATCATGAGCATATTCCTGCCTAGCCGGGAAAGCTCCGTACAGATGAGAAGGTCGCCTTTCTTCATCCGGGAAAGACATTTTCCTAATGCGCGACGTTCATATCCTATTGTTCCCGAGACGGACTCCACGGTCCATCGGTCTACGTCAATACCGTTGCTACGGCAATATTTACATATTTCATATTTCTGACTCTCATACGTCTGAGTCTCTGTGCTGACTCTGATATAGGCAAATACTGACATTATAACTTCATTTAACAGTTCAACATTACGCACAATTAACCGCCCGTTTATTAGTGCGACATGATAAAGTGTAGTGTATTACACCCATTAATCCTATTGTTTAACAACTAAAATCAACACTATGAAAAGAAACTTATTGTTGATGGTCGCCCTACTCTTTGCGAGTTTCGGTATCGCTCTAGCGCAGAACACCATTACTGTTACTGGTAAGGTTGTATCCGAGAAGGACGGCCAGCCGGTTGCCGGGGCTTACGTGTTGGTAAATGGAACCACTATAGGTACAATTACCAATGAATCTGGTGAGTTTGGTATTAAGCAGGTCCCATCAAGTGCAAAGGAGCTTATTGTGACTTTCTTGGGATTGGCGACAACATCTGCGCCTGTTCAGGCAGATCCTTTGACAATTGTCATGCGTGAGGATCAGAACTATCTTGACGATGTTGTCGTTGTTGCATATGGTACTGTACGTAGAGAAGCAGCTACCGGAAGTGTTACATCAGTTAAGAACGAGCAGCTCGCTAATGTTCCAGCTACATCTGTCGATAAGATGCTTGCTGGTAAGATGGCTGGTGTGACCATTACTTCTGGATCAGGACAGCCTGGTTCCACTTCAACTATCCGCGTCCGCGGTATTTCATCAATCAATGCAGGAAACGAGCCTCTTTGGGTGGTTGATGGTATTCCAGTTATGTCAAATGACTTCCGTCAGTTGTCAAATGCCGGTGTAGGTGGTGGTTCGTCTTCTACCTTCCTTAATCCTAATGACATTGAGTCGATCACTGTCCTTAAGGATGCGGCAGCAGCTTCAGTTTACGGTTCGCGTGCAGCAAATGGTGTCATCCTCGTTACTACTAAGAGTGGTAAGGCTGGTAAGGCGCGTTTTACTGCAAGAGCTAAGTTTGGTGCTCAGCAGCTGATTAATGATAAGAACTGGCGACCACTTACAGGAGAGGAGCTTATCGATTACAGAAGAACTGCAGCAATCAACGCAGGACATGACCCATACAATCCAGCTGACCAGTACTATACTCCAGATTCTCTTCTTGAGAATGGCACAACAAACTGGTATGATGCTCTTACCAGGATTGGTACGCTTCAGGAGTATGAGGTTAATGCTACAGGTGGTAACAACAAGGGATCATATTATGCTTCTGCTTCATACCACAAGAACGAGGGTGTCTTTGCTGGAGTTGACTACAGCCGTTTCTCTACTCGCGTAAACGCTGACTATCAGTTGCTTCCATCTCTTAAGAGTGGTGCAAGATTCAACCTTAGCTACTCTGATTCTAATTCAGGTCAGATGGGTGACCTCTATTATTCAAACCCTCAGTATGCAATGTTCAGCATCCTTCCTTGGACTCCGTTTAAGAATGAGGATGGATCTTTCAATGTGAACATTCCTGAGAACGCAGATACAAACCCTGCAGCTGATGCATACTACGATACTTATAATGATAAGGATTATCGTCTTCAGGGAAGTCTCTATCTCGAGTGGAAGCCTATCAAGCAGCTTACTTTCAAGACAACTAACGCTCTTGAGTTTGTGTACGTAGATTCTAAGCAGTATTGGTCTGCTGAGACTAACAAGGGTACTGCAACTCTCTTCAAATATTGGACTAAGGACCTTCGTTATACTACCTCGAATACAGTAACTTATGATGATAAGTTCGGTCTTCATTCATTAAGAGTTCTCGCAGGTCAGGAGGCAATGGTTGATACATATGACTACCTCGGTGGCTATTCTCCAAATGTCAACCCGCTCATCCCATTCCCTAACACCTCTACACCAGAGTCTGACGAGGTTGCTTATAACCTTTCAGATGAGTCTATGGTATCAGTCTTCGGTGTTGCTGATTACAACTTTGATAACAAGTACTACTTCCAGGGTTCACTTCGTGCTGACGGTTCATCACTCTTTGGATCTGAGAACAGATGGGGAGTGTTCTGGTCTGTTGGTGGATCATGGAATATTACAAAGGAGAACTGGATGGCATCTACAAGAAACTGGCTCAGCCTTGCTAAGCTCAGAGCTTCTTATGGTGTGAATGGTAACAACAATATCTCTGCTTACCGTGCATATGGTATCTATTCTACTCTAACATATGGTAATTATGTAGGTATGGCACCATCTCGCCCAGCTAATCCAAACCTCTCTTGGGAGAAGAATAAGACAGTGAACGTTGGTATCGACCTCGGATTCTTCGATGATAGACTTACTGCAAGCGTTGATTGGTACAACCGTAAAACTGATGATATGCTTCTTAGTAAGCGAGTTCCTTACACTACAGGTTTCGGTTCTAACTTCATGAACATCGGTGCTATCCGCAATAGAGGTCTTGAGCTTCAGCTCGAAGGTATCCTTCTCAACACTCGTGATGTACAGTGGACAGCAGGCTTCAATGTAGCATTCAACCGTTCTATGGTTCTCGATCTTGCTGATAGCGAGTATCTTTCAGTCGGTGATGGCCGTGCGTCAAGCAACACCGGTACTCCATTGAGAATCGTTAAGGGTAAGAGCCTCTATACATTCTACCTCCGTGATTGGTACGGTGTCAACCCTTCAAACGGTGACCCTCTTTGGTATGCTGAGGACGGCTCTCTCACAAGCGATCACAACAAGGCTCGTTATGTATACGAGGGATCTCCTGAGGCTAAGGCTACCGGTGGTTTCAATACAAGTATTTCATGGAAAGGCCTTACGCTTTCGGCATTCTTTGAATTCGTATATGGAAACAAGGTATTTATGGCTTCTCAGTTCGACCTTGATGGCGCTGAAATGAATGGTAACACTACTACTGCTTCTCTTAACTATTGGAAGAAGCCAGGTGATACAGGTGTTCTTCCTAAGCCTGTTGCAGGTGCACCTAAGGCTCCATACAAGAACTCGACAAGATTCCTTCAGGATGGCAGCTATATGAGAATCAAGGATGTTACACTTTCATACTCACTTCCACAGAATGTTCTTAAGGCTATTAAGATGCAGGGTGTAAGAGTATATGTAAGCGCATTGAATCCTTATACATTCCACAATGTTCAGGGTGTTATGGACCCAGAGCTTGGACCACTTGGATATTCAATGGGAGCATCGCACTCAATGGTCAAGTCACTCGTGGGCGGAATCGAAGTTTCATTCTAAAGTCGACATGAATTATGAAGAAAGTATTAATATATTTAGGAACTGCTGTAGCTCTCATGGGCTTCACAGGTTGTGAGGATTTTCTTACAAGAGAGCCGCAGCTTGAGCAGTCTACAGAGATCACATTGTCAACTTACAGTGGACTCAATGATGCAACACATGGTGCATACTACTATATCGCTTCTTCAGGCTGGTATGGACAGAGTTGGGTAATTGACGCCGAGATGAGATCTGGTAACGGTATGAAGTCTAACTTTAAGAACTCAAACCGTTGTACTCAGGCTTATAACTGGAACTACACTGAGGACGGTACTTCAGGTATGTGGTCGACAGCATATGTAACCATCGCCATGGCTAATAATGTCATTGATAACCTTGAAGGCAAAGAGACTGGCGATGTGACAACACAGGATCTCAATAACCTAAAGGCTGAGTGTCTCTTTATCAGAGCATTTGCACATTTCTGCAATGTCCTTACTTACGGACAGCCTTACACTTATTGTTTGGCAAATGATAAGGAAAGCCTTGGTGTACCTTATGTATATCATACAGATCCTGCAGGAAAGCCAGCGCGTGAGACTGTGATTTCAAACTATCAGAATATTGTTGCTGACCTTCTTGAGGCTGAGAGGTTGATTGATCCTAAGTATTCGGCAAAATCAGTGCGTTCAGGCCTTGCAGACGAACTTGCAGCTGTGAATATTACTACAATTCAGGCGCTCCTTTCAAGAGTTTACCTTTATATGGGTGAGTGGCAGAATGCTGCTGACTATGCAACTAAGGTAATCGAGAGCGGCAAGTATAGAATGTGGACAGCAGAAGAGTATCCTACAGTATGGGGTAAGGAGCTTGGTTCAGGTGAGGTTATCTTCGAGGTTTATGGAAAGCGTACAAACAGCGCATATGCAAGCTGGGAGGATCTTTCTTACTTGACTAGTCCAAACGGTTCAGGTGACCCTCAGGCAGCTCAGCCGCTCATCGCCCTTTACGCAGATGGTGATGTTCGTCTTGATACTTACAGAACTGATGATAACAACGAGTCAGGTATCCTTTGGACAGCTAAATATCCTGGTAAGGGTGACAACGCAGCTCCAGACTGTAACAACGTGGTTATCTTCCGCCTTTCTGAGATGTATCTTAACAGAGCTGAGGCTCTTATGAGAGGTGCAACAGTTGCTGGTGCAACAGCTATCTCTGACCTCAACGTAATCACATCTAATCGTGGTGCAGCTGCTTACACATCAGTTGGTCCTGTTGATATTCAGACTGAGCGTCGTAAGGAGCTTGCATGGGAAGGTCACTATGTATATGACCTTGCTAGATGGGGACTTCCTGTTCAGCGTGCTGAGGCAGATTATCCTCTTCTTACACAGAACTTCAACGTTCCATTCCCATCAACTAAGTGGGCTCTTCCTCTTCCAAAGAGCGAACTTGATGTGAACCCTAACCTTGTTCAGAACCCTAAATAGTGAAACGATATGAAACTCAATATTAAATATTTAAGTTTTCTTCTTGCCGGAGCTGCAATGTTGGCTTCATGCGACAAGAATGAGCCGTCTGTCTTCGATGACAAGGATGCTTTCGTAGCGTTTGACGCTGTGTCTGTAAGCTATAACGAGGACTATTCAAATGAGGGCGCTATTTTCAAGATTCCAGTGACTTTGGCTTCTGTAAAGGGTCTTGAGGAGACTGTGAAGTTTGAAATTGTAACTCCTGAGCAAAAAGCTGCAGTTGCAGGTGTCAACTATGAACTCATTACAACTACTGGTGTTCTTTCTTTCGATGCTGAGCACCGTACTCAGTATATCGAGTTCAAGACTATGCCAGATGGACAGTATACAGGTGACCTTAAGTTCTCTGTGAAACTTCTTCCTAGCGAGACTCTTAAAGTTGGTGCTGAGTCTGAGTGTACTGTTACAATCTCTGACATTGACCATCCTCTTACATTCATGCTCGGTGCTTATACTGCAACTGGTGTTAACTACTGGAATGGTCCTACTACTTGGACGATGACATTCTATAAGGATGCTGAGGACGATCATAAGGTTTGGATCGACAACCTCTTTGAGAAGGCTAGCTGGGCAGCTGAGGATACTAGATACTATGGTATCGTAAGCGACGACAATACTACTCTCAACATTCCATTCGGTCAGACATCTGAGTATATTTACGGTTCAACCGGTACGCCTGTCACCCTCCTTGGTTTCAATGGCGAAAGCGGATATGACACAGGTTCGGTTGACGTTCAGATTATCGTTGACGGTGACAAGGTAACTCTTGACTTCGGTACTGAGTGGGGATTCTGGGTATGGATTGAAAATGCCGGTAACCTCAACATCGTTAACCCTGGTATTACAGCAGAGAAAAACTAAAAGCTGATTCATTATGAAAAAGATATTATTCACAATACTTGCAGCGGCAGCAGTGTCTGCCGCCTGCACTAAGTTTGAACAGGATACTGTTCCTACTTACGACAGTGTTGCAGCACCGGAAGTGACAGCAACAGTTGTGTCTGATACAGAGATTACTGTGACAGTTACAGCTGCAGAAAACACTCACTATTATGGCTATGCTGTAATGGCCGGTGCTCCAGGCGCAACTGCTGACAAGCTTGTTGCCAATGGATATGCAAAGAATGCCAATGTTGTTACTCAGGGTGAGGCCAACACACCACAGGCAGCTCAGGTTAAGTATTCAGAGCAGACTAAGACTGTGACTCTCGAGCTTTCTGGTCTTACTCCATACACCGAGTATACCGTTTACGCAGCTGCTGTAACCCAGATGGGTGTAACAAGTGAGGTTGTAGCTAAGACTGTAAGAACTACAGACGGAACTCAGCCAACATTGGCAAGCGCTTCTTTTGCAGAGGAGGAGAATGTACTTACATTCACACTCAACTTCAGCGATCCAGTTCAGCTTACTGGCAATGGTACAGCTAAGGCTTGGTTCTATGCTGAGAATTACTACGACGAGAGTGGTATGTTGATTCTTTACAAGGAAGTTGATATTCCTGCTGATCATATGGCTGCTGGCGGCAATAGCCTTCTTCTTGCAGTACCTGCATCTGAGTATATTCCAGGTGCATATGTGGCTGTAACATTCTCAGAAGGTATCGTGAAGAACGGTGCTGATGCTGTCAACGCAGCATATGAGTCACACCTTATCGGTTATGGTTCTGATGGCAAGGTGCAGAAGCAGGGTATCTTCGGATACTATGACTATGCAAGCTGGGATCTTTCTCTCGTAGATCCTGCAACTCTTCCTGACACTGAGGAAGGTGAGGGTAATATGGATGATGAGGAAGAGGAAGTAGAAGTTGAGCCTGTTTACTTCAGCGATTGGAAAGAACTTACGATGGTAGCGTACTCGACTTCGCCATATGCTTTGGCAGGTAAGACTGGTAACGGTGGTGTTGGCGTGACTACTACTGAGGCAAGCGGTAAGACAGTTTCTTATCCAGCTAAGACTTATGGTGTTGCAACAACTAGCATTGTCGCAGTGATGTTGAACGAGGCTCCTGCTTATGGCGCTTCAGTTTCATTCTCAATCGAGGAGGGTACTTTCTGTGACATCTTCGGTAACGAGAATAATGCTTTTGAGGCTGAGAATGCATACTTCTGCTCATATGGCTATACTTTGGCTGACATCGTGGGTACTTATCAGTATTCTTGCAACAGCGCTTACACAGGTGACCCAGTTGCCGGTACATGGACAATCGTTGAAAGTGACAATCCTGAGAAGGGTAATGTGATGTTCACAGAGATGTACAGCACTGAATGCATGGCAAATGTATATGCTAACTTCAATACTGTATCAGGTACATTGACAATCCCATCTCTCCAGTTGTATGGAGCTAGCGAGAAATACTACTTCGCATTCTGCTCATCAGATAATTCTGGTAATATCTCAGATGTAGATGTAGTGTTTGCTGTACCTCAGGCTGGCGTTATCAATGGTCAGAGCGGTTACTTCGGAGATGCAGCAGTTGATCCTGCTTCATACGAACTCCTCGGATTCTTCGATGTATATTATAACTTCGAGGCAGTAAGAGCTCAGCCAACAGCTGTTAAGGCTGTAGCAAGAGCTGCTGTCAGAAAAAAGTTCTAATTCTATATTAAGGTATAGGGCGGTGAAACGCCCTATACCTTCCACTTTACTGATAACCAATAAAATACAGGTGCCATGAAACGCGTCGCTTATATAGCGGCCATTCTGATATGGTCAGCATTCGGAGCATCAGCACAGACTCCGACAACTACGTACCCTTATCTTTATGACACTTTTACCGACGGAACAGTCGTTATGACCGACGGTAACAAGGAGGCCAGAAAGATGAATGTGCATCTTCGTGCAGGTCGTTTACACTATCTGGATAATGGAATAATCAAGGAGGCATTTCTTAAAGATGTTGCAGCAGTGGAAATTGGTAACGATGTGTATGTGCCGGTTTCTGCTTCTGTCATGAAGGTTGTTGCTAAAAATGATAATGGCTGTGTTGTTGAAGAACAGTTAGGAGATTTTGAGGGGGCGATTTCTGGAGGAGGCGCATATGGTACTAGTGCTTCGTCCTCTGCGACGATGAAACTTACTTCTGTTCAGGTAGATGGTCAGGTTAACCAGAATTACATGAATATCCTCAACGAGAAGACTGATGGCATGGATCTTCGCATTTTGTCGACATATTATCTGGTAACACCTAAGTATAAGGTAAAAGCAACCCGAAGTGATGTTGAGGCAGCTCTACCACAGGACAAGGTCGCTTTGCTTAAGACTTATCTCAAAGAGTATAAAGTGAAATGGAAATCACCTCAAGGATTGTTGCCTTTGCTGAATTTTCTTGCAGAGTAAATAGAAATAGATATGTTTATAAGAAATTTAACTTATACACTAATTGCAGTATTGTCTTTATTTGTGTGTGTATCATGCACAAATGAAGACGATGTCGTTCTTAAGGAGCGCACTCCTGATCCTCAGGAGCAGGTGTTTGCTTCTGGACTTTCGGGGGATCAGCTTCTATCCTCGATGAATGTTTATGTTTCAGATGATTTTTCCCTAAATCTCGAGAGCGCTACTAACGAAAATGGTGAGGTTGATCTACGTCTGTTCAGCACATTGTCAAAGCAGGGCGTGGTGAAGATGCGTCGTTTGTTCCCAGATGCAGGTGAGTTTGAGGAAAGGACTCGTGCTGAGGGACTTCATAAATGGTATGTTCTTGATTATGAGGAAGGACATTCAATGACTAAGGCATCTGATGGATTGATGCTTGAGGGGGTCGAGATTATTGAGTATTGTCCTAAAATCGAAATCATTGACAATCCGCAGGTCGTTGAAGTCGTAAATGTCGCTACCAAGGCTTCTTCTTCTGCAGGAGTTTTTGATGATCCTATGCTTGATCAGCAGTGGCACTACTACAACAATGGCAAGGCCAGCTCTTCGGTCAGCGGATGTGACATCAATGTTGTGCCTGTATGGAAGAATTATTCTACATACAATAAGTATAAAGGCGATATCATCGTTAGTGTCGTTGACGGCGGTATTGACTATAAACACGAGGATCTTATCGACAATATGTGGAGAAATCCTGAGAAGACAGGCGAGAACGTCTATGGTTACAATTTCGTAACGAACTCGTATGTGGTGACTCCTCATGATCACGGAACACATGTAGCAGGAACAGTAGCAGCCGTAAATAACAATGGAATTGGTGTATGTGGTGTTGCTGGTGGTGATAAAAAGAAGAAGATTGCTGGAGCGAAGCTGATGTCATGTCAGATCTTCGAGGGTAAGAATTCCGGATCTGGCGCGGAGGCTATCAAGTGGGGTGCTGATCATGGTGCCGTGATTTCGCAGAATAGCTGGGGATATCCGACTTTGGATGAGACTCCTGCTTCATTAAAGAGTGCTGTAGATTATTTCGAGAAATATGCCGGACTTGATAAGAATGGCAAGCAGGTCGGCCCAATGAAAGGCGGTTTGGTCATCTTTGCAGCAGGTAATGAGGGAAAGAATACATCCAGCAGTGATTATGAGAAGATTCTTTCGGTAACATCAGTCGGAGCTGACTATAAGAGAGCGTATTATACATGTTATGGTAGCTATGCTGATGTGTCGGCTCCAGGTGGAGACGCAAAGAAGGGAAATCAGGTCCTCAGTACAATCCCAGGTAATAAATACGGAAAGATGCAGGGAACATCAATGGCTTGCCCTCACGTGAGTGGACTTGCAGCTCTTGCATTGGCACGATTCGGAGGTGATGGATATACTGCTTCAGCTTTGCGCAAGCAGATTGAGGATAATGTAACAGATATTTCGTCCTTCAACCCTGGATATGAGCTTGGAAAAGGATTGATCAATGCTTATAAGACTGTCGGAGCATCAGGTGGAAAAGCTCCTGAAATCCCGACCGGTCTTACCGTGTCTGCCCAGTCAAATAATATCAGCTTTACAGTCACAGTTCCTAGGGATTCCGATGATGGAGTGCCAAGCTCTATATATGTCTACTATGCGACAGGAGACTTTACGTCAACAAAGAATAAGTCATTCGGTATGTTCTATGTAGAGGATCTGAAGACTGGTGATCAGCTTTCAGGAACGATAAGCGGTGTCGATTTTGAGACAGAGTACTATGTGGCAGCTTTGGCCGCTGATCTCGCAGGAAACAAATCATCATTGTCTTCTAGAGTGAAGGTTACAACAGGCTCAAACTCGGCTCCTGTTCTTACAACTTCTTCTCCTCTTGATATCAAGATCAAGCCTCATGAATTCACATCGGCAGATTTTGAGATTGCAGAGCCTGATGGACATTTCTATTTTATTGATCTTGAACCGGGTTCTGACGCGGCAAGACTAGATACTCTTGTGAGAAATGCTCCTAAGATCTGTCTTACTCCATCTCTTGTTTCAACAGGAAAATATACAGCTAAACTCGTGGTGACAGATATTTATGGTATGTCATGCGAGCAGGAATATAAATATGAGGTCCTTCCTAATCATGCTCCGGTAGTGGCAAGGCCAATGGAGAATCTTATATTCAATTCTAAAGCAGCTCAGGTCAAGGAGCTTATTGCAACTGACTACTTCTCGGATGAGGATGGAGAGAGTCTTGCATATTCTTTTGAATTCAGTCATCCGGATGTGGCTAATATGACCTACTCTGGAGGTAAGTTCCTGATCACTTCAATGAATTACGGAGTGTCAGATATTAAGGTTACTGGAACTGATATCCGCGGTGAAGCGGTGTCTCAAACATTTAAGGTGTTAGTTCGAAGTGACTCAAAACCACTTAGTCTATATCCCAACCCGGTGGTAGATAAATTACAGATTCGTGTAGGTGGGGATGTGGAGCAGATGTCTGTAAGCATATATTCTGCGCTTGGATCGCTTGTATATAATGGTGAGTTTACTGATGTGTCTCCATTTGAATCATTGTCAATAGATCTTTCTAAACTTGCGCCGGGTGTGTATACAGCGGTGGTTGTGATTGATGGTGTTGAATACAAACAACAGATTGTCAAGTTATGATAAAAAAATATTTACATATTATCGCAGTTGTTGTATTTCTGTTCTCTTGTTATGGACTCAACGCCCAGGTTCTGCCCTCTTTGCTTCTGAAGCACGATGCTGCATCTTTGGCTATGGGCGCTACTGGAGTATCAGCTGAATCTGGTGCATATGCAATCGAGAATAATGTTGCATCAATTGCTTTTGCTGAGCAGAAATTCAATGTTCAGGCTGGTTTTGGTTTGTGGCAGCCTTCATATGCAAACTTAAAGACTTTAGGCTTAGCTGGAATGTATAGGCTTTCTGATAAGCTGGGTGTGGCCATGGAGTTCAAATATCTGATGATGCCTTCCTATAGTGGAATCACAGGTACTGGTGCAGATATCCGGGATAGTGAATTCAAGCCTTCTGAATTTGGCATGTCTGTAGGTCTGTCATACAAGTTATTCGATTTCCTATCAGCTGGACTTGCTCTTAGGTATGCAGGATCAAAATTGGCATCTGATGCTGATGCCGGAGTGTTCGGCTCAGATTTAGGCTTGTCTTTTCAAAAGGATTCATTCTCTGCAGGCTTGTCTCTAAACAATCTCGGTACGAAGGTAAAGTATTCGGAGACAGCTTATGCTCAGCCTATGCTTGTTAAGTTTGGTGCTGGCTATGATCTAGGTTTGGGAGAGTCGGATCTCTTATTTACAGCACAGGCAGATTATCTCTTTGCTGGAGGCTTTATGGCAGGCGCAGGATGTGAATATTCATTCAAGGATATGATATTCGCTAGGGCAGGCTATCATTATGGTGATTCGACTAAAACGATACCCTCTTATGCTTCAGTGGGCTTAGGATTGAAGCTGTTTGGAGTTACTCTGGATGCCGCTTATCTGGTTGCAGGAAAGTCTTCTCCAATGAAAAACACATTAAGCATCGGACTCGGATATAGATTTTAAATCCGAAAATTGTTATATTAGCGGAAAAGTTATCCGTTATGACAATCTTCAGACTTGATGAAAAGCGAATCAAGCCTGTTGTCTTCGGGACAACAGGCTTGTTCTTATGTCTGGCAGTTCTCTTCTTTCTGCCTGCAAGCATTCCTCACAAGCTTGCATTTCCTGTATTTACCCTGTTCGTTGCCGGACTATGGCTCATTCCATGGCAGATGGCTCTTGCCATGCTTTTTTCAGCATTGGGAGACTACATGGGATCGTGCGGTAATTTCATCGGACAGATGGGATTCTTTGCGCTCGCACACGTATGGATTATAATATACTTTATAAAAAGGTATATAAATAAGGTAGAGCCAGACGGAAAGCTTACAAGCAAAGCCAAAGGCTACATGGCAATGGTATTCTTCTGCGCAGCGGCTCTGCTCTGCGTTACATTCATGAAAGTGCTGCCTGGAGCCCCAGCAGGAATTGAAAAAATCGGAGCGAGCTGCTATGCTGTAATCATCTGCACAATGCTGACACTTGGTCTTCTTCAGAGAAGCAGCCTCTATGC
>JAEIGA010008902.1_pt1 | contig 15182 bp, 9 predicted proteins | sample 9270691 | NCBI WGS metagenome assembly JAEIGA01 (sample SAMN17057246, study PRJNA624740) | gut metagenome | biome: biome; isolation source: fecal sample | host: Bos grunniens | place: China: Xizang | collected 2019
CCGTGAGGGTGCGCACCTCTCGTGGACACAGGTCGAGACTGGCTCTGCCATCACGTGGAAATACCCGAGCTGCGTGCTTCAGGGCGATAACTCTTCGGGAGAGTTCTACTCTGTGGCTATGACCAACAACTACCAGCAGGCTGATACGGGAACGAAGATGATTCATATCGGTAAGAATACCCGCTCGCGCATCGTGTCGAAGGGTATCTCGGCAGGTCGCTCACAGAATGCCTACCGTGGTCTGGTGCGTGTGGCAAAGGGCGCGGATAATGCGCGTAACTACTCGCAGTGCGACTCGCTCCTTATTGGCGACAAGTGTGGCGCACACACCTTCCCTGTTATCGACTCCTATAATGCTTCGGCGGTGTTGGAGCACGAGGCTACAACCTCAAAAATCTCGGAGGAGCAGCTCTTCTACTGCAATCAGCGAGGCTTGTCTACGGAGGATGCTGTGGGCTTGATTGTAAATGGCTATGCCCGTGAGGTGTTGCAGCAGCTGCCTATGGAGTTTGCTGTCGAGGCCCAGAAGCTGCTCGCTATAAGCCTTGAGGGCTCGGTGGGATAGTCCGCAAAATTTAGTTGATTAAAAACGAAAAACAAAACATATATGCTTAAAGTAGAAAATCTACACGCCTCGGTAGGCGATAAGGAGATATTGAAGGGTATCAACCTCGAGGTTAAGGCTGGCGAGGTGCATGCCATCATGGGCCCTAACGGCTCAGGTAAGTCGACACTGGCATCGGTGTTGGCCGGAAACGAGAAGTTCACAGTTACTGCGGGAACAGTAGAGTTCGAGGGCGAAAACCTCTTGGACCTACCTATCGAGGAGCGTGCCAAGAAGGGCATCTTCCTTGGCTTCCAGTATCCTGTCGAGATTCCTGGTGTCTCTATGGCCAACTTCATGAAGATTGCTGTCAACGAGCAGCGCAAGTATCGTGGCCTCGAGCCATTGACCGCAGCCCAGTATCTGAAGCTCATGCGCGAGAAGAGTGCTATCGTCGAGCTCGACTCTAAGCTCACCTCACGTGCCGTGAACGAGGGCTTCTCGGGTGGCGAGAAGAAGAAGAACGAGATATTCCAGATGGCCATGCTCGAGCCTAAGCTCGCCCTGTTGGACGAGACCGACTCGGGCCTCGACATCGACGCCTTGCGCATCGTGGCTACGGGTGTTACTCGCCTCAAGACGCCTGAGACTGCAACGGTTGTTATCACCCACTATCAGCGCTTGTTGGACTACATCGTGCCCGACTATGTTCATGTGTTGTACAAGGGCCGCATCATCTATACTGGCGACAAGACTCTTGCTCTCAAACTCGAGAAGGAGGGCTACGACTGGCTTATTAACGACTACAAGGAGGAGTAACGATGAGCTGTTTGGATAATAATGCTAAGCCTATTGCTACCTCGGGACGTGTAGGCTCGGGCCGCTGGTATGCCGACGGGGTGTCTGCACTCGATATTGTTGTCGAGGCGGGTGCTAAGTGCGAGCTTGTGGTTAGGGATGGCGCTAAGGCTTCGGACATAAACATCGACGTGGAGCGTGGCGCCGAGCTACGTGTTGTCCACGCTGTTAACGAGCACTCTGCCACCGACATCGCTGTTGCCTTGGCTGAGGATGCTCAGTGCCATATTACCCAGGTTGTTGTGTCGTCGTCTGACGTGCGTGTTGTTGCCAGCCTCATGGAGCGTGGCGCACGCTTCGAGCTCGATGGTGCTTTTGTTCTCGTTGGCGAGGAGCAGGGTAGTGTGTCGGTCGATGTCAACCACATATCTTCCGACTGCTCGTCCCGCACATCGTATAAGGGTGTTGCCTCGGGCAAGGCTCATGGCAGCTTCTCGGGCTTGGTCTATGTAGCCCCCGATGCCCAGCATACCGACTCGCAGCAGTCGAGCCGCAACATAACCATTGGCGAGGCCCATATCGAAACCTTGCCTCAGTTGGAGATCTATGCCGACGACGTGAAGTGTAGCCATGGTGCTACCGTTGGCCAGATGGATGCCGATGCCATCCTCTATATGCGTCAGCGAGGTTTGTCGCTTTCGGATGCCAAGCGCTTGCAGATCGAGGGCTTCGTTGCCGATGTTGTCATGCACTCGGCCTTGGAGGGTTGCAACGACGAGCTTATGGCTTTGCTCGAAACAAAACTTGAACTGTTGTAGCGATGTTCGATATTGGAAAGATACGTGCCGACTTCCCCATCTTGGAGCGTGAGGTCAACCGCCGCAAGCTCGTCTACTTCGACTCGGGAGCTACGGCGCAGAAGCCTCTGTCGGTGATTAACCTTACCGATAGGCTCTATCGTGAGTGTAACGCCAACATCCATCGTGGTGTCCACCACCTGTCGGGCCAGATGACCGATATGTACGAGGCTGCACGTGAGCGTGTCCGTGAGTTTATTGGTGCTGAGCACCGTGAGGAGGTTATCTTCACTGCTGGCGCTACTGCCTCCATCAATCTTGTCGCCTATGCTTGGAGCGAGAGGTTCTTGCATGAGGGCGATAATGTTGTTGTCAGCGAGATGGAGCACCACTCCAACATCGTGCCTTGGCAGCTTGCCTGCCAGCGTCGTGGCGCTGAATTGCGTGTGTTGCCCTTCGACGATTGTGGCGCTCTCTGTGTCGATATGCTCGATGAACTTGTTGATGAGCGCACTAAGCTCGTTGCCGTTACTGAGGCGTCGAACACCCTCGGCACATGCCCTAACCTCGAGCCTATCATCGCAAAGGCTCATAGCGTGGGCGCTCATGTCATGGTCGATGGCTGTCAGGGTATTGTTCATGGTGGTGGCCGTGTTGCCGAGCGTGGCTACGACTTCTACGCCTTCTCGGGACATAAGCTCTATGGCCCTACGGGCATCGGCGTGTTGTATGGCCGTCGTGAGCTCTTGGAGGCTATGCCACCGTTTATGGGTGGTGGCGACATGGTCGATAAGGTGACCTTTGCTAAGACCACCTACGCCCCTCTGCCCTTAAAGTTCGAGGCAGGTACATCTAACTTTATAGGCGCTGTGGGCCTCGCCGAGGCTATCAGCTATGTCGAGAACATTGGTGTTGATAATATCGAGAAGCACGAGCGCATGTTGCTCAGGGCTATGACCGAGCGCCTCAGCCGTATCGAGGGCTTGCGCATCTACGGCACAACCGACGATAAGTGCCCCATCGTGTCGTTTAGCATTGAGGGCACTCACCCCTACGATGTGGGCATGATTCTCGACAAGTTAGGTGTGGCAATCCGCACAGGCCACCATTGTGCCGAGCCTGTGATGACTCACTTTGGCGTGTCGGGCATGTGTCGTGCCTCTATCGGCATGTACAACACCTTGGAGGAGGTCGAGCTGTTGGCCCAGGGCATCGAGCGTGCTGTGGCCATGCTTCGATAGTAACTAACGTATAATATAAATAGGTATGTTTATCGTACTTGAAGGACTCGATGGCGCAGGTAAGTCGACGCAGATTGCCAAGCTCAAGGCCATGTTTTTGGAGCGTGGCATCGAGTCGGAGTATCTGCATTTTCCACGTTTCGACGCCCCTGTCTATGGCGACCTCATAGCCCGTTTCTTGCGTGGCGACCTTGGCTCAGTCGAGCAGGTTAACCCCTATCTTGTTGCTCTGCTCTATGCTGGCGATAGGGCCGACTGTGCAGCCACCATACGTCGCTGGATTGCCGATGGCAAGGTTGTCATCGTCGATAGATATGTCTATTCCAACATAGGTTACCAGTGCGCCAAGATTCAGAATGATGATGAGCGTAAGGCTCTGCGTGAGTGGATATTGCATACTGAGTTCGAGGAGTTCGATATTCCTCGCCCCGATGTGTCGTTGTTCCTCGATGTTCCCTTCTCGTTCACCGAGCGTAAACTATCAGAGGTGCGTGAAGGTGACGACCGTAGTTATTTGCAGGGTGGTAAGGATATCCACGAGGCGTCGCTCGACTTGCAGCGCCGTGTGCGTCAGGTCTATTTGGAGTCGGCCGCTGCGGGCGATGACCTACACGTTGTCGACTGCTCGGCTGATGATGGCACAATGGCCTCTCCCGACCAGATTTTCGAGCGTATCATGGCGCAGCTAAGCCCCATCCTAAAGTAGATGGCAACGTGAACAAGGAGCGAATCATATATATTTGTCGCACGGTGCTTGGTGGCGTTTTTAGCTTTGCGGGCATCGTCAAGTGTGTCGATCCTGTTGGCACGCAGGTCTTTGTCGAGAAATACTTGGCTACCTACTCGCTCGATGCGCTACTTCCTATGGCGCTGCCTATCGCTGTTGCCCTCTCTGTCGTCGAGTTCACCCTCGGAGGGCTGCTGCTTGAAGGTCGTGCTAATCGCCTTGTTGCAACGCTCGCTACGGCGTTCATGGCCGTGTTTACTATTGTTACGCTCCTCAATGCTACGGTGTTGCCCATCGGCGACTGTGGCTGCTTTGGCGATGCTCTGCGCCTTACCCCTGTGCAGACGCTCATCAAAAATTGTTTGCTGCTCCCTATGGCCGTGCTTATGTTTGTGGGTGCTAAGCGTGGGGGCATCAACTACTTATCCCTATTTTGCGGCGTTGCCATCTCGCTCGGCGTTAGCCTCTATGCGCTGCGCCATCAGCCTATCATCGACTTTATGCCCTACGACACCTCTACTGACCTGCGTCGTGGCGTTGTGGAGCAGCGTGCTAAGCTCGAAGAGTCCGCTACTAATGTCCTGATATTTAGAGATAAATCCAGTGGCGAGGAGATGGAGTTCGCTGCCACTGATGTCGATTGCTGGTCGAACCCCGAGATAGAGTATGTCGACTCACGCCGTGTCGTTTTGGACGATGCCTCGTTGCCTCTTGCCGAGCTTGTTGTTGCTGATGCCGATGGTGATGATGTTACCATCGAGCTTCTCGAACGCCAGGGACGTGTGGCGTGGATAACAATCTACGATTCTAAGGCTTTTGAGCGCCATCTATCTGCTATACAGACGTTTATCGCATCGCATGACTACGATAGTTGTGTTGTCCTCACGTCGCTTGATGCTGTGTCTGTTTTAGGTGAGCTTGGTGTCGAGTGCTACGCTGTCGATGCCATGACCTTGCGCACCATCAACCGCTCGAAGGTAGGCCTCATGCTCCTCGACGACGGCATCATCGCCGCCAAGTCCGACATCAGAGATATTTAATCAATGAGTAATTAGTAATGAGTAATGCCTATGCGTTACTCGTTACTTGTTACTCCCTCCTCATTCCCTCGCCCACGATATAGCGATACTCGGCTACGGCCATGTGGTGGTCGTAGTGCGCCGAGAGCATGTTGCGGTAGGCTTCGAGCCAGCTTATCTGCGCTTGTAGCACGTCGACAATAGTCGTCTGCCCCTCGTTGTAGGCGTAGGTGCTTATGTCGAGGTTCTCGTGGGCAATCCTCAGACTCTGGCGTGCCGAGGCCACTCGCTGCTCGGTGCGCTCAATGTTTGTCCAGCTATCTTGCTCTATAAGGCACAGATTATCAGCTATATACTCAACGTCCAACTCGCTACTTAGCTGCGCACTCTTTGCCGCATTCACCGCCTGACGACGCTCGCCAAAGTGGTAGATGAGTGTCGAGAAGTTGAGCACTGCGCCACCACCTGCTTCTATCTTGCTTGCAGCGGTGTGGGGTAGTGTGGGCTGCAACGAGCCGTAGATGCTCATGCCTATCTGTGGCAGAAATGGCGCTCGGGCAATCTTTATGTCGGCATGCGCCTGCTGGGCACGTAGCTGCGCTGTGCGGTATTCGGGATGCGACCATAGCATCGTGTCTATGTCGGTGCGTTGTGGCTTTGTGGTCGGACTTAGTATTGTTTCGGCGAGTGTTGCCGATGCTGATATGTTACTGCTATACAACGAGTTGAAGCTATGTAGTGCTATCTCGTACGCCTCCTTGGCCTCCGACAGCTCATACCTCGCAGCGCTCAGCCGTGACTCTATCTGCAACAGGTCGCCCTTTGCCGAGTAGCCCTCCTCGTAGCGATACTTAATGATGCTCCTCAGCGACTCGATGATGGCTACATACTCCTCCATCGACTTGCGATACTCCTCGGCGTGCGACAACCGCCAATATGCCTGCTCGGCACTTAGCCTCACCCCACGACACACCATCTCGTGTTGTAGGATGCTTATCTCGTGTTCGAGTTCGGCACGCCTTGCCGATGCCGAGATCTTGCCACCACGATATATACTCTGCTCGATGTCGGCACTCGTCGACCAGCTCCACCTGCGACCATCTATGTTGCGTGCGAAGTCCACCACCGCCTGTCGCCCCATGCTTAGCGTGGGGAGGTGTCCTCTCCTTGCTCGTTGCCACTCTGCCTCTGTGCGCTCAATGCTTAGCGTCGACTGTTGAAGCGCTATGTTGTAGTCCTCGACCATCGTGCAGTAGTCGTCGAGGGTTATCTGTGCATGTGCCAGGGTGTGGCCCAGCGTGAGGAGTATTGTGAGTAATGTTTTGCGCATAGCTCTATCTATAAAATAGTGTATATACTGCGGGCAGCACCACCACAACGAGCAGTGTCGCCACCACTAATCCGCCCATTATTGTCGCTGCCATCGAGCCAAACATGGCGTCAGAGAGCAGTGGTATGAGCGCCAATACTGTTGTTCCCGAGGCTGTTATCACAGGCACTAATCTGTCGGCCGCAGCCCTTGTTGCCGCCCTCGTGGGTGTGTATCCCTCGTTGCGTAGCTCGCCTATGCGTAGCAGCAGCACCACGCCACTTTTGACGTGCATGCCCACCAAGCCGAGGAGGCCGAGTAGCGAGAAGAAGTCGAACATCTTGCCGCCGACTACCAAGCCCACGACCACGCCGATGAATATCAGAGGTATTGTCGCAACGATGATTAGCATGTCACGATAGTTTTTAAAGAGCACCACCAGCAACACCACGATGAGCACGAGTGCCAGGGGTAGGCGTGAGGCCAATGCATTGTTCGATTCGGCCCGACTCTCCTGCTCGCCAAATATCTCCATGCGGTAGCCGTCGGGTAGCTCTATGTGTGTGGCTATCTGTGTGTTAAGCTCGTTGAAAAGCTCTATTGTGTTGACTCCCATTTTAGCATCACACTGCGCCTTCATCACACGGCGTGAGTCTATGTGCTTGATTTGTGGTGTGCCAAACTCGAAGCCGAAGCCTGCTGCCGCCTGCTCCATGCTGTATGCCCGCCCCTTGGTCGAGAATATGGGCATTGTGCTTAGTGCCCCGAGCGAGTGTTGCGCCATGAGGTCGGTGCCGAGTAGTATGTCGAGCTCCCTGTCGCCCTCACGTATGCTGCCTACCACCACACCCTCTGTTGCCATCTCCACACCCTCGGCCATCGATAGCCTATCTACGCCTATGCGCTGACCTTTGAGCTCGGAGTAGCGTGGCGAGTATATTGGTACACGGTTGCCCCAGCTGTTGCGTATGTTCGTGGCATCGGGATGGCTCTGCATTATGCGCATGGCATCGTGTGCGAGCCTGCTCAGCGTCTCTATGTCGCCGCCTACGAAGCCAAACTCTATCGAAGCATCAGGCACGGGCGATAGCTTGAATTGTGACGAGCGTAGCCACACGTCGGGTAGGTAGCTGTCTGCCCACTCGTTGAACCTGCGCTCTACGCCCTCGACCTCTGCTGTCGAGTGTAGCTCTACGAGGATGTTGCCATAGTTGGCCATCGAGGCATAGCTACTGCTCGCCAAGTAGTAGCGTGGTGGTGTGCCTCCCGCCGTTGTCGACACCTGCTTTACCTCGGGTTGTGCCATCAGCCACTCTGTCATCATGGCGAGTCGTTGCTCTGTTGCTGCTATGTCGTAGCCCTCGGGAAGTATCATGTCGGCACGAAACATCGGCTTCGAGAGCTTAGGAAAGAAGTTCTGGGGCATCCTGCCTATGGTTATCAGCGATAGGCCAAATAGCATGATGGTCACCGTCAACACTATCCATCGGTGACGTACGACCATCTCTATTATCGGCCTGAACCATGCCGAGCGCTCGTCGTCTGCTGCTTGATGCTGAGGACGAAGCATGCGTGTTGCCATCTCGGGTACTTGTGTTATAGCCAGCAACCAGCTCATCATCAACGATATGGCTATGACACTGAACAGCGGCTTTATTATCTCGGCTACGGACGATGGCGACAGTTGTAGCGGCAGGAACGATATTATGGCGATGAGCGTGGCACACAGAAGCCCCATGCTCGGTGCAGTAGCTCCCTTGATTGCTGCTAAGCCTATGGGCAGCCCACGCCTCGATAGCTGCGATGTGTTGTCCACCACGACTATGGCATTGTCCACAAGCATGCCCATAGCTATGATGAACCCCGCTAACGATGTCCTGTTAAGGCTCTCGCCCAGCGCCAGCATGATGAGTAGGGTAGCGCCTATGCTTAGCAGCAGCGAGCTGCCCACGACGATGCCCGAGCGCCAACCCATAGTGAGAATTATTAGCAGTATGACTATGGCCAACGACTCGGCAAGGTTTATCAGAAAGTCGTTTGTCGCCTCACGAGCTATCACATTCTCGGGATATATCGTCGCTATGCTCATGCCCGCAGGCAGCCTCTGCTCCATGTCGTGCAGTCTGCGCTCTATGATGTTGCCTATGGCCACCACATCCTCCTCAGGGTTGGTGGCTATGGCAATGCCTATCGCCCTGTTGCCGTTGTGGCGTGCTACGAAACTCTCGGGAAGGTGATGTCGCCGCTCGATAGATGCTATGTCGCCTAAGCGATACTGCTTGCCGTCGGTGGCCGTAAGTAGCTGATTGCGAATGTCGTCGATGGATAGGTAGGGGCTGCCCTCGCTTAGCTCGATGCTAATCTCATGGGCCGAGTAGTCGCCCAGCGCTATCGTGGCACTTGCGTTGTTTATAGCACGCTTTATCTCGCTTGGTCGTATGTCGAACGAGGCGAGTGTCGCTGGCGAGATTGTTATCGCCACCTCGGCCCTCTGCTCGCCGCTGAGCATCACCTTGTCGACACCCTCTATGCGGTATATCTCGTTCTGAATGTCGATGGCTCTATCTCGCAGCTCGTCCCACGTGAACCCCTCCGAGGCTGTCAGTGCGTAGTACATGCCATACACGTCGCCAAAGTTGTCGGCAACAGCTATCGTGCCAATATCGTGTGGCAGCTGTGGCCGTATGTTCTCTATCTTGGCACGTAGCTCGTCCCATATCTGTGGCACTATGCGAGCCTTGGTCTTCGGTTCGAGCTTTACCACGAGGCGTGCATAGCCAAAGTGTGCCTCCGAGGCTATCTCGTCGACAGAGCGCAACGTGCGCAGCTCACGCTCCAAGGGCTCAACCACAAGATGTTCGACAACCTCGGGTGTAGCCCCAGGGTAGGTGCATGTTACCACCGCACTCTTAATCGTGAATGTCGAGTCCTCACGCTTGCCAAGACTCAGAAACGAGTATATGCCGCCAATGATGATTATGACCACCACGAGGCGTACTACGGCACGGTTGCCTATTGCGTATTTTGCTATGTTGAGCATTGCTATTGAATTATGCGAACAAGTTGATTTTCACGAAGTTTATATACGCCAGCAGTCACCACTCTCTCTCCCTGCTCGATGCCACTCGCTATCTCCACGCCATCTTCGCCACTTAGCCCTCCCACGACCACAGGCCTTAGCTCGGCACGGCTGTCGGCGTCTACAACCCACACATACTCGCCACCGCCCAGCGGAGTATATATCGCCGTCAGGGGCACTGTCACTGTGTGGTTGTTGCCCTCGGGGGTTAGCACTATGGCTATGCAGGTCATGCCTGGCGTTATCTTGTATCGGCTGCTGTCGACGCCCACAAGCCTTAGCGACACGGGAAAGCCTAATGCGTCGGACGATGTGCGGGCAAAGCTCTTTATCTTGGCTTCGAACCTATGCTCGGGCCATGCGTCGAATACCACCTCGAAGTGTGTTGTGCTGAGGTCGAGTTGGCTTAGTAGGCTTTCGGGTGCTGTGAACCCCACTGTGGTGCTCACGGGGTTGACAATGCGCACTATCGTCTGCCCCGAACTCACCCGCTCGTATGTGTCTACGTATGTGCGCTCCACGATGCCGCTGAATGGCGCTGTAAGACGTGTGTCGGCGAGCAGGTCTACGCTGTTCTCGTATGCCGACTTAGCCTGCTCGGCGCTGCTTGCCAACGACTCGAACTCCTGCTGCGATATGGCACCATGAGCTATTAGCCTACGTCCACGCTCTAAGCGCTGAACTGCCTCTGTATAAGTGGCTTTGGCGGCGTTAACTTGTAGCTCCACATCACGCCTATCAAGCTCAGCAAGCAGCTCGCCCTGCTTTACAAGTTTGCCTTTGGCTATGGGTATGCTCATCACCCGCCCCGAGATTTTAAATGCGAGGTTTACAGCATCGTCTGCCGTTGTTAGCGCTGCAAAGTCACGCTGCTTGATGCTTTCGAGCTTTGCTGTTGTGCACTTGACGCTCTGTATCGGCTCGCTATGTGGCTCAGTGGTGTGGTTGCAGCTCTGCAAAATGATGAGAGCAAATATCAATCGTCGCATCGTCATATAGTTTTTCGTCGTTTTGTTGCTATAATCTCGAAATTTGTGATTGATCAGACAATAATCGTTCCTTTTAGTGTTGTTGTTTAGCAGAATTTTTATTATCTTTGCACGTATTTTATATATATGTTTATGCGAAAAAAGATTATATCTCTGGCACTGCTCTCGATGCTAAGCTTGGCGTCGGAGGTCTATGCTATGCCTGCCCCCCAATCGGATAACCCTAAGGCCGATATCGAGGAGCTCATCGTGCGTAACCGTTGGTCCGATGCTCGACTTTTGCTTACCGAGTATCGTGAGAAGCTAAATGCCGTTAAGGACCGCTACGAGCTTGAGTGGGTAGACTACCAGCTTGTGTTGTGTCAGGTGGAGCTCGGCTCTACCGATGCGGTTAAGTATATGCTCGACTTCATGAAGCGCTATCCCCAGAGCCAGCATGCCAACCGTATGCTCTACGAGCTGGGCTGCTACTATGCCAAGAACAACGACTTTGCGCGTGCCGAGGAGTATTTCTCGCAGGTCGACTACGAGGGATTGTCGTCACGTGAGCGTGAGAAGTACGATGTCCGCATGGGCTATATCCGCTTCATCCAGGACGACTATCTTAGTGCCAAGACACGTTTTTCGCAGATACCTGGCAAGAGCGACTTCTATCCTCATGCCCTCTACTATGTCTCCTATATCGACTATGTGTCGGGCCGTAACGACTATGCACATATAGGCTTCACAAAGCTCCAAAATGACGATTCGGACAATAATCCCTATCGTGACTTTATGCCCTTCTACCTCCTGCAACTCGACTACCGTGAGCAGAAATACGACTCGGTGATCAAGATTGGCGAGGAGCTTCTCAAAGTAGAAACCTCGGCTGAGGTTCACAACGACCTTGTGCGCATCGTTGCCGAGTCCTACTTCATCAAGGGCGAGTATGAGCAGGCGTTGAAGCATATCATCACCTATCCTACGAGCAAGTATACCCGCCAGGAGCACTACATCAAGGGTTACTCGCTCTATCGCCTTGGCCGCTACAACGATGCTATCCAGCCGCTGCATGCTGTGTGTGGCGCTATGGATGGCCTCACGCAGAATGCCTCATACCACCTTGCCGAGTGCTACTTGCAAAGTGGCGACAAGCAGAGTGCTGCGTCGGCATTCTCTATGGCCTCGACTGATGGCTACGATGCCACATTAGCCCAGAATGCGTTGCTTAACTATGGTCGTTTGAAGTATGAGCTCGATGGCGACCTCTTCAACGAGTCTATCAACGTGTTGAAGAAATATTTGGATAAGTATCCCGAGTCGGAGTATTGTGCCGAGGTGCAGACGCTGCTCATCGCCGCCTACTACAAATCAAAAGACTATGTGGCTACCTACAACGCCATCAAGGCATTCGAGAATCCCGGTAAGGATCTTCGTATAGCACTGCAAAAGGTCACCGTTATTCGTGCTCTCGATGCTGTTAAGAGCGGCAACTATAACCTCGCCAAGGAGCTTTTCGAGGAGGCGCAGTCGGGCATCAACGCCAAGTATAATGCCTTGTCAATCTATTGGCAGGGAGAGATAGCCATCATCCAGGGCTACTATGGCGATGCTAAGCGTAAGTTCGAGGAGTATGTGTCGAAGGCTGCCAAAACTGCTGATGAGTATCTCATGGCCTACTATGGCATCGGCTATGCCAACTTCCAGATGAAGGATATGAAGGCCGCAGCTACGGCCTTCGATAGGTTTGTTCGTGAGTACAAAACCGAGGATAGCTATCTGTTCGATGCCTACAATCGTCTGGGCGACACACGCTTTGCTCAGCGCCAGTTTTCGCAGGCCCGCAAGGCCTATAATGTGGCTCTTAAATCGGAGGGTGCCGAGCGCAACTATGCTCGCTATCAGTTAGCCATTATCGACGGTGTGGAGTCGAAGCACGACTCTAAGATCGAGAGGCTCAGGGGCATCATTGCCGACACCGAGGGCAACTTTGTCGACGACGCATGGTATGAGCTTGGTCGCACCTATATCGCCCTCGAGCGATTTGCCGATGGCGCTACTGCGTTGGAGGAGTTTGTGGCGAAAGATCAGACCTCGCCATACTATATCAACGCCCTTGGCGACTTGGGCCTTGCCTACATCAACCTCGACGATAAGGAGTCGGCACGCAAATACTACGAGCAGGTTGTTGCCTTCGATCCCCAGTCGTCGGCAGCTATGGAGGCTATGCGTGGCATCCGTGAGATATATGTTGCCACAGGCGATATTGACGCCTATTTCAAGTATGCCGAGCGCAGTGGTGTGCAGACCGATGTGAGTGTCGTTGTACGTGACTCGCTCACCTTTGCCTCTGCCCGCACAATATATCTCGATGGCGATATCCCTCGTGCGCAGAGCAAGTTGCGAGGCTATCTCAACGACTTCGAGAGCGGCTTTAACCGCACCGAGGCACTCTTCTACCTCAGCGACTGCTACCTACGCACCGAGCAGCGTGACTCTGCGCTGATGAGCATGGAGGAGATTGTCGAGCATGGCAACAGCAAGTATGTCGAGCGAGTGCTAACCACTATGGCGCCTATGTGCATGAGCATGGAGAAGTACGAGAAGTCGGCAAATGCCTACCGCAAGCTCTACGATGTGGCTCACGATGTCGAGAAGCGTCGCCGTGCATCGGATGGCTATGTCGATGCCACCTTGAAGTATGCCGACGACGATAGGCTCTTGGCTATGGTTGAGGATGTCGACTCGATGGCTGATGCTACGGGCAGCGCTAAGCGTAGGGCTACCTTGGCCAAGGCTCGTGTGTTGCATCGTCGTGGCGATGCTTCGGCCTACGAGATCTTCGGGTTGTTGTCCGACATGCGCTCTACGCCTGAGGGTGCTGAGGCCTACTACCGCCTTGTCGAGCAGCAATACAACCTCGGCAACTACGACGCTGCCGAGCAGATGGTCTACTACTGTGGCGAGTTCGGCTCGCTATATTGGCAGGCTAAATGTTTCTTGTTGCTTGGCGACATTATGCTTAAACAGGATAACGCCTTCCAGGCTCGTGCCACTTATCAGAGTATCGTCGATGGCTATTCTATCGAGGACGATGGTATTATCGACGAGGCTATCGCACGTATTAATTCAATGAAATAGTATGGCTATGAATAGACTTTTATATATTAGTTTGGCTGTTGTTGCGCTGCTGGTTATCTCTGGTCGTGAGCCACTTAGTGCGCAGCAGGGAAATGTCGACATTGTCACTGCGTATGATCCCTATATCGAGTCGGCATCGAAGCTTCTTGCTCCAATTACGCTTGTCGACGACGCATGGTACGAGCACGATATTAAGTGTAACATCGAGTCGTCGTTGTGGCAAATAGAACTCGATGCCCACCTCTTCAAACCAGCACGTGCTAACTTCACAGATGATATTCTTAGCACCAGCTACGAGCACTTCTTTGCTAAGGCCGCACTGGGCTATCCTCTTGGCTCGGACCTTGCGTTGCGCTATGCTATTCAGGAGGCTAAGCGTGGATATATCGGCGTAGGTGTCGACCACGATGGCGACTTCCAGCCTCGTTTGTCTGCTGCTGGCCAAAAGCGTACTATTGCCAATAGCTTTGCTATGCACAACCGAGTGTTGCTCAATGGTGGTGTGTTCATCGGCGAGAGTCGTCAGCGCATGCTCGAGGCCGCCATCATCTACGATAACGACCTCTTTAATGGCTATGCTATGACCTCGCCCGAGCGCCTTATGTTTCACGATGCCAACGTGGCTCTGCGTTTTGGCGATGACTTCATCGACCTTAGCCGCCTTAATTTTGTTGTCGATGTCGATGGTGGCGTATGGGCCCACCGCATGCCTGCAAGCGACAAGGCTGCCACCGAGGGACGTGCATCGGCCTCGTTGAAGATGGCTCGTCAGTTTGGCAAGAATCGTGTCGATGCCAATGTCGATTTCAGTTTGTGGCAGGGTGGCAAGCAGCTCAACTATCGTGACATACGTTTCGGCTTTGGTGGCGACTACTCACGCCGCTTTGGCTTTGTCACTCTCGAGGCGGGTGTCGGCTACACCTTCGACAAGATTAAGATGCAGGATAAGGCTAAGCACTATGTCCTGCCACGTGCCAAGGTTATGTTCGACTTGGAGAAGGCGTCGTTTGTGCCTTATGTCGAGGTGAATAGCACCATCGGCAACAATGGCCCATCGTCACTCTATGGCATGAACCCCTATATCGACAACGCAGCTATGGCCGATAAGTTGTGTAACATGAGGAACTCGTTTAGCTACAACCTCTCGCTCGGCTTTACGGGCACTGTGCTCAAATCACGTCTGTCGTATCAGGTGTATGCGGGTGCTAACTTTATGCAGAGCCATCTGTTCTGGTATTTGACAGCTCCTGGCATGTTTGGCGTTACTACGGCTAATAATAGCCGCATATTTGTTGGTGCTGGTGTCAAGGCACTCCCTGTGACAGGCCTCGAGATGAGTTTCGACTTCTACTACCATTTCGACGACAACAACTCGAAGTATCTGCTCTCCGATCCATCGTTGCGCTCTATGGTCGATGTGCGCTATACGCTCAGCCGCTGGTCATTCTACATCAATGGCGACCTCTGTGGCAAGCGTGCATGGTCGATTACATATACGTTGACCGACGAGGAGGGTATGGAGCAGCCTACGGAGTTTAGCAAGCCTCTAACCTTCGACC
>JAEIGA010008903.1_pt1 | contig 15182 bp, 14 predicted proteins | sample 9270691 | NCBI WGS metagenome assembly JAEIGA01 (sample SAMN17057246, study PRJNA624740) | gut metagenome | biome: biome; isolation source: fecal sample | host: Bos grunniens | place: China: Xizang | collected 2019
ACCTATTTTGGCAATTGTTATGGGGTCAATCTTATTATCGGCAAACAGTCCGTTAAGAATGGTTCCGATAAGCACCTCAAAAGCCGCTGAAGAAGAAAGTCCCGAGCCTTTTAAAACATTAGAGGTGGTATAAGCATTAAAACCCTGAAGAGAAATACCCATCTCTTTAAACTTAGCGCAAACACCTCTAATTAAGGAAATTGCTCTACCCTTCTCGCAGTCCTTCTTATTAAGGTCGGCAATATCAACCGTATCCATATCATAGCCTTCCGACTTGATACGGATTTTGCCATCCTCATTAAGAGCTACAACAGCAATAACATCAAGATTAACGCTACCTGCCAAAACGCATCCATGCTGATGGTCGGTATGGTTGCCGCCGATTTCAGTTCTTCCGGGAGCCGAGAAAATCCTGATGTTCTCGCCGCCGTGATAAAGCTTCATAAACTCATCAAGAGCTTTTTGATATCTTTCTTTGGATAAAACAGTCTCCCCATATAAAAGGGATAGGCTTTCATCAAATTTTCCGTTTTCTATAGCTAATTTTGTTTCAGTTATATTCATAATTTCTTCTCTTTACTTTGAAATAATTCTTAATGTATCACGTGCAATTGCAAGCTCTTCGTTGGTTGGAATAATATAAACATTAACCTTGCTGTTATCGGTTGAAATCTTAATCTCTTTACCTCGAACAGCATTCTTTTCCTTATCAATCTCAAGGCCTAAATAGGTAAGGCTTTCGCAAACTGTTTCACGAAGCTTTGCATCGTTTTCGCCGATACCGCCTGTGAAAACAATCGCATCAACGCCGTTCATAGCAGCGATATAAGAGCCAACGAATTTAATGATTTGATAGCGTTGCATATCAATGGCAAGCTGAGCTCTCTCATTTCCGTTAGCAGCAGCCTCGGCAACATCACGGTTATCGTTAGAAACACCCGAAACTCCGAGAACACCCGATTCCTTATTGCAAATGCGGTTAATATCTGCAGGAGAAAGATTTTCTTTCTCGGCAATAAAGGTAAGCGCTGAGGGGTCAAGAGTTCCGGTTCTTGTTCCCATCATAAATCCATCAAGAGGAGTGAATCCCATTGAAGTATCAAGGCAAACGCCATCCTTAATAGCAGTAATCGAGCAACCGTTACCAAGGTGGCAGGTGATAATCTTAATATCCTTTTTATCCTTGCCCTCAAGAGCGGCAACTCTATCACTTACAAAGTGATGCGAAGTGCCGTGAGCTCCGTATTTACGAACCTGATATTCCTCAAAATATTTATAAGGAAGAGCAAACATATAAGCCTTTGCGGGCATTGTTTGATGGAAAGAGGTATCAAAAACTGCAACTTGAGGAATTTCTTCGCCAAAGGTTTTAATGCAGGCTTTAACGCCCAAAAGATTGGCAGGATTATGAAGAGGAGCTAATGCGCCAAGCTCATCGATATCCTTAAGAACTTCGGGAGTGATAAGACAAGAGCCATTATAAATGCTACCACCCTGAACTATACGATGGCCAATAGCCGAAACCTCATCAAAGGAATCAATAACCTTAGCATCACTCTTTGTAAGAGCATAAACTACAGCCTCAAAAGCTTCACTATGGGTTGGCATTGCGGTTTCAGCAACATACTCTCTGCCATCGGCAGCTTTATGGGTTATTTCTCCCGAAACGCCGATTCTTTCGCAAAGACCTTTACAAAGAACCTGCTCATTTTCCATATCAATAAGCTGATATTTAAGTGATGAGCTTCCTGCATTAACTACAAAAATTTTCATTTAATTTCCTCCATCTTAAAACCCGCAGTTGAAATAGGCTTAAAATTATTATATAATACCTATACATAATACTATAATTAGTAAAGTTTTTCAAGTTTTTTTTGAAAAGAAGTGATAATTTGAGCGTTATCGGAATAATTGCCGAATTTAACCCTTTGCATAAGGGCCATAAATATTTATTAGATGAAGCAAAAAAGCAGGGAGAAACGGTTATTTGCGTTCTAAGCTCCAACTTTGTTCAGCGAGGAGATACTGCTATTGCCGAAAAAAGAATCAGAACCCTTTCCGCCCTTAAAAGCGGTGCCGATATGGTTATTGAGCTTCCTGTTTTATGGAGTATGTCAACCGCTCAAAACTTTGCGCTTGGTGCTGTTTCAGCGCTTAAAGAAGCAGGCGCCGAGAAGATTATTTTCGGCAGTGAAAACGGCAATATCCAAACCCTTTTAAAAACTGCCGATATTTTATGCTCTAAAGAATTTTCTGAAAAGCTTTCAAAAGAGCTTAAAAATGGCATTACCTTTGCAAAAGCCCGCCAAAAAGTTTGCGAAGCTCTTGGCGGCGAAAAGGATATTTTATCGTCTGCTAACAACAATTTAGGCCTCGAATATATAATTGCGGCAAGAAGTCTTAATTATAATGCCGAGTTTGAAACGGTTAAAAGAATCGGCGCTATGCACGATTCTTTAGAAGAGGCTCGGTTTGTATCGGCTTCTCTTCTTCGAGAAAAATTAAAATCGGGCAACTTCGGTTTTGCTCAAAAATATATGCCAGAGGAAAGCCTTGAGCTAATAACCCCCGAAAGCATTTCGGATATAAAAAGAATTGAAACGGCAATTTTAGCAGTTCTCAGAACTAAAACCGAAGAGGAGCTATCGGTTCTTCCGGATTTGAGCGAGGGTCTTGAAAACAAGCTTTATTCAGCGATAAAAACCGCCAAAAGTCTTGACGATTTATATGAAAAAATCAAGGTCAAACGATATACCTTAGCTCGTATCAGAAGACTTGTTTTATCGGCTTTCATCGGAGCCGATAATAAGTTTTTTATGGAACCTTTGCCTTATATCAGAGTTTTAGGCTTTTCAAAAAACGGCTCGAAGCACCTTAAAAATCTCAAAAATTCCTCTGTTCCCGTAATAAGCAGAACTGCCGATATAAACAATTTATCGGCTAATGCTAAAAAGGTTTTTGAAACCGAGGCTAAAGCCACCGATTTGTTCGGCTTAACACTTGAAACACCGCTTGAATGCGGAATAGAATATACACGAAAAATCATTAAAACGGAGTAATAAAAATGGTAACATTAAAAGAAATCGAGAGCTTTAAGGACTATGGAAAATGCCTTAGTATTTCAAACGGAATTATTGAAGCTTTGGTAACCCTTGATTTAGGACCGAGGGTTATAAGCTTTGGTTTTAAAGATTCCCAAAACTTTATGTGCGCCGAAAGAGAAGAGCTTGGCGGTTTGGGCGATAAGGCTTACACTGATTTCTTCGGCGAGGGCAGAAAATGGGAAAACCTTGGCGGACATAGAATTTGGCTCTCCCCCGAATCCTATCCCGAAACCTATACCCCCGATGATAAACCCGTTAAATATGAGGCGACCTCAAACGGCGCAATTTTCTATAAAGCTGATGATACCGAGATTGGCGCTAAAATATCTCTTGAGCTTAAAATGGATGATGATGACGCCAATATGCAGGTTACTATGAAGGTGCAAAACGCAAGTGATACTCCTAAAGATTTTGCCATTTGGGCACTCTCTGTTTGCGCTAAGAACGGAACAATGCTGATTCCTATGAACACCAACGATACAGGGCTCCTCCCCAACCGCTCCATTGCTGTTTGGCCCTATACCGATATGAGCGATGATAGAATTTATTGGGGCAAGAAGTATGTTACCGTTAAGCAAAACCCGAATTGCGATGGACCGATGAAATTGGGATTTGATTTGAATGGCGGAAATGCTTATTATATTTTAGGCGATGAGATTTTTGCCAAGAAATATGATACTAATCATCCGAACGGCAGATATCCTGATGGCAACTGCTCTTTCGAGGTTTATACTAATAACTGTATGCTCGAATTTGAAACCCTCGGCGAGCTTAAAACTGTTGCTCCAAACGAAATCAGCGTTTTAAAGGAAAGCTGGTCGCTTATTAAAAAGCCTTGCGAGGTTGATTTTAAAAACGATGCCTCGATAGATAATTTACTTTCGAAAATATAAAACAAAACCCCCGAGAAATCGGGGGATTAGTTTTTTGCATCTAATTCATTTATAAATTTATATAATATATTTCGTTTTTCTTGGCTCATATAACGGAAAATTTTAATTATATTTCTTTCCTTATGGCTAAGCACTTCCTCAAAGGTTGGTTTTGGAGGAGGTGGTGGCGGTGGCGGGTCAATTATCGGTTTGGGTGGCTCAAAAGTTTTGCCTGTTAAAAGAAACTCGGGCTCAACCTCTAAAAAAGGGGCAACCTTTAACAATAACTCACAGGTTATAATGCCTTCCCTTTCGGCTTGGGAATAGGTGCTTCCTTTCATACTGATAAGCTCAGCTAATTCGTTTTGAGTAAGCCCCGCTTTCTTCCTATACTGCCTTATTCTTTTATTTATTTCTTTCATATAATTTCCTCACAAAATTAAAAAAGTGCGTCCCGAGAGACGCACCGAAAAACGCATCTCTCAATGTTGCTACACATCTGCACAAAGTCAGGGAGAGAGAATACATTTTTACCAAATAGTATTCCCCTAACTAAGTGCTTATTCAGATGTGTAGCAACATTATTATATCATCATTTTTTATTTTTGTAAAGAATAAACATTTAATTACGAATTACGCATTACGCATTACGCATTACGCATTACGCATTACGAATTACGCATTAAAAAACCGAGGAGATATCTCCTCGGTTTTTATTATCTTTCTTCTCTGAAATAGGATAATCCCAAGCTTGCGGGGGGTTGATTTTCCTTCTTATCACGGATACTGATAATAACAAGAACTATTATAGTTACGAGATAGGGTAAAATCTTTATAAGCTCTTGGTCCTTATTGCTGAGCCCTAAAAGGAAGGGGCCGATAACATAAAGAGCGCCAAAGATAATCGAACCAATGATTGCAATATTGGGACGCCAAACAGCAAATATTACCAGCGCTACTGCAAGCCAACCAAATTGGTCGAGAATGTTGTTTTGCCAGTTTGCTGCCGCAAAGTCCATAACATAGCAAAGACCGCCGAGACCCGAAATCATACCGCCAAGACAGGTTGCAACATACTTATATTTATCAACATTGATACCTGCCGCATCGGCAGTTGCGGGATTTTCGCCAACTGCTCTGAGATTAAGACCGATTCTGGTTTTTGTTATAACAAAAGCAACAACAAGAGCAATAATAATTGCCAAATAGGTCATAAATCCATAGGATAAGAAAATATCTCCAAACCAGCCCAAGTTTTCGGCAAAGGGCAAGGAAGCACGGTATGCCTTACCAATTTCAGGGAAAGCGGCAATTCCTGTTCCGCCCATTTTGCTATTGATAAGACTTCCGATAAAGTTACTTGCTCCAACACCAAAGGTTGTTAATGCCAAGCCTGTTACGTTTTGATTTGTTTTAAGGGTTATTGTTAAAAAGCAATAAATTAAGGTTACAACCAAAGAACCGATAAGACCGCAAAGCAAGGTTATTAGAACGCCAAGCAGAGGGTTAACCGTTTCAACTGCACCTGTATAAAAATATGCGCCAACAATACCGCTAATAGCACCGCCCGCCATAATACCGGGTGTTCCAAGGTTAAGGTTGCCCGATTTTTCGGTTATAATCTCACCTGTTGAACCGAGCAAAAGGGTTGAACTAAGTCTCAACGACTGCTGAATAAAAGCAATTAACATTTCAAAGCTCATAGCTTAACCCTCCTTCTTAGCCTTGCGGAAATTAATCTTATATCTTGTGAAGAACTCGCAAGCAATAATTGAGAAAATAACGATAGCGGTTAAAATATCACCGATACTGTTATCAACCTTAAAGGCCGAGGTTGCAAACTTACTGCCAACACTTAAAAATACAATGAGCATTGAAACGGGTATCATAACAATAGGATTAAACTTAGACATCCAAGAAACCATTATCGCAGTGAAGCCCTGACCGCCAACAATATCAGGCTTGAGTGAATGCTTATCGCCTGCAACTATCATAAAGCCAACAAGACCGCATATAGCACCCGAAATTGCAACGGTTCTGATAATAACCTTTTTAACATTAATGCCTATATATCTTGCGGTGTTTTCGCTTTCGCCAACAACCGAAATCTCATATCCCTGCTTGCTATACTTCAGGTAGATGAACATAAACACAACCATACCAACAACTATAAGGATATTGAAAATATAGCTTCTTCCAAATAGCTCAGGCAAATAGCCATAGCCTGTTCTCTCATTGAGTATTCCAAGGTCGCTTCTTCCCGACCTATCCTTAACCATTATGAAATAGGAAACCAAGGTCATAGCAACATAGTTCATCATAAGGGTAAAGAGAGTTTCGTTGGTATTCCAATACGCCTTGCAAATAGCGGGGATAACTGCCCAAACAGCGCCAACCAAAATGCTTAACAAAACCGTTAGGATAAGCAAAGCTGTATTATCCATTCTTCCGCCAAATTCAAGCATACAAAAGGCCGAGGTTAAACATCCCATAAGCACCTGACCTTCAGCGCCGATATTCCAGAACTTCATTTTGAAAGCAGGGGTTACTGCCAAGGAAATGCAAAGAAGAATAGCGGCAATATGAATCGACTCGGTATATTTTTTATTTATTCCGATATTAGCTGCCGATGTGCCGATAACACCCTCATACATAGCCTTAAAAAGCTCAAGAGGGTTTTGACCTGTTACTGCAACTATAAGTAATGCGCTGAGAATAACGGCAACAACTATGCCTATCAAATGAACAAGAGCCGACTTTGAGAAGCTCATATCATCCCTTTTTGTTATATGAATAAGGGGCTCCTTAGCTGACTTAACTTTGATTTCAGCCATTATTCTCACCTCCGCTCGATTTGGTCATCAAAAGACCGATTTCTTCCTTGGTTGCCGTTCTTCCGTCAACAATACCTGTAATACGTCCTGAGCCGATAACCATAATTCTATCGCAAAGCTCAATTAAAACATCCAAATCTTCGCCAACGAAGATAACCGCAACTCCCTTTTTCTTTTGCTCATTAAGAAGATTATAAATGGTATAAGAGGAGTTGATATCAAGTCCTCTAACAGGATAAGCCGCCATAAGCACTGTTGGCGAAGCGGCAATTTCACGACCTACCAAAACCTTTTGAACGTTACCGCCCGAAAGTCTGCGAACAGGGGTGGTAGCACCTGGGGTTACAACCTCTAAATCCTCTATAATATGCTGAGCCAAATCCTTTGGAGCCTTTCTTTCAAGGAAAACTGATTTGCCCTTGCGATATGACCTTAGCATCATATTATCAATAATATCCATATTGCCAACAAGGCCCATACCAAGTCTATCCTCAGGAACAAAGGAAAGACGAACGCCAAGCTCCCTGATTTGCATAGGAGTTTTATTTCTTAAATTCTCAACCTGTTTGGTTTTTGGGTTGTTATAGGAAATCTCACCAAACTGAACCTGCTGAAGACCTGCAATTGCCTCAAGCAGTTCTCGTTGACCGCTTCCTGCAATACCTGCAATTCCCAAAATCTCACCTGAACGAGCAGTAAAGGTTATATCATCAAGCACCTTAACGCCCTCTCTGCTTATACATTCAAGGTCGTTAACTATAAGGCGGTCCTCAACATTCTCAGGCTCGCTTCTTTCGATATTAAGGGAAATCTTTTTGCCAACCATCATTTCGGTAAGCTCGGCTTCATTTGTTTTAGCGGTTTCAACCGTTCCGATATATTCGCCCTTTCTAAGAACGGCAACTCTATCAGAGAGGGATAAAACCTCGTGAAGCTTATGAGTGATAATGATAATTGCCTTGCCATCATCCCTCATTCTTCTTAAAACCGCAAAAAGCTTTTGCGCTTCTTGAGGAGTGAGCACTGCGGTTGGCTCATCCAAAATAAGAATATCAGCACCTCGATAAAGCACCTTGATAATCTCAACCGTTTGCTTTTCCGAAACGCTCATTTCGTGAATTTTCTTAGCTGGCTCAACCTCAAAGCTATATTTATCGGCAATTTCCTTAATGCTCTTCTCTGCCTTTTTGATATCATATTTTCCCTCTTCATTAAGGCCTAATATGATATTTTCAGCAGCTGAAAAAACATCAACAAGCTTGAAATGCTGATGTATCATACCAATTTTAAGGTCAAACGCATCTTTGGGCGAGCGGATAACAACCTCCTCGCCATCAACAAAAATTTGGCCCTCATCAGGAAAATAAATTCCTGAAATCATATTCATAAGGGTTGTTTTTCCGCTTCCGTTTTCGCCAAGTATAGATAAAATCTCGCCTCGGTTAACGGTTAGGTTAACATTCTTATTTGCAACAACACTGCCAAAGGTTTTGGTTATATTTTTAAGTTCTATAGCCGCCTTTTTCAAAGTTTAATCTCCTTTCGTTGCAGTTATAGCCTATGCGTAACCATATTTATGCACACGCTATAACTGCACTTTAAAAATGGAAATAAGGCGGAGCACTTATGCACTCCGCCTTAAAATCAGTTAATTATTCAGCCGGAACAGTGATACCGTCAATAATTACATTGAAGTAAGGAGCAGATCTCTTTTCAGACTCAATAAAGCGTCCATCTACGATAGCCTCAGTGTCAGGAGCGAAGTCGCCCAAATCAACAACGTCAGCAAGATAGGTGGTGAGCTCTTTGCCGCCAACTGTGAAGGTCTTGGTATCGAATACCTTAAGCTCATCGTTATCGAGCTTAGCCTTTGCAGCATCAATAGCAGCCTGAGTGCCGGGAGCGGCATTCTTGGTAAGAGCGGTTAACTGAACTGCATCCTCTTTAAGGGTTGCGCAGTAGTCAGCAGGGATGGTTGTTCCCTCTAAAACAGCCTTAATCATCATGGTCATATAAGGAACCCAAGAAATCTTGGAAGAGATGATAGCGGTGTTAGGACCAATGTTAGAAGTATCAACATTGTAAGCAACGTTGGGGATACCAGCTGCTTCGCAAGCAGAAGGAGCACCCGAAGAGTCAGCGTGCTGGCTTATAAGTTTGCAGCCGTTAGCGATAAGAGCCTTAGCAGCGGTATTCTCTTTCTCGATATCAAACCAAGACTGAGTATACTGAACTTCCATAGTAACGGTGGGGCATACGGACTTAACGCCGAGATAGAAAGAGGTGTAACCCGAGATAACCTCAGCATAGGGGAATGCGCCAACATAACCGATTTTAGCTTCTTCTTTGGTGAATTTGCCTGCATCGATTAACTCATTGAGCTTCATACCAGCAGCAATACCTGCAAGATAACGGCCCTTGTAAATCTCAGCAAAAGCAGTGTGATAGTTGCCAACGCCTTCGATTTTACCACGAGTGCCTGTTGCATGGCAGAACTGAACCTTGGGGAACTCTTTAGCAGCCTTAATCATATAGGGCTCATGACCGAAAGAGTCAGCAAAGATTACCTGACAACCAGCGGTAACAAGCTCTTTTGCAGTTGTGTAGCACTCTTCGCCTTCGGGGATACCGGTTTTCATGATAACCTGGTCTTGACCGATTCCGAGAGCTTCACAAGCAGCATTGGCAGCATCAATGAAGTTCTTGTCATAAGTGGAGTTTGCATCGTGCAAGAAGATGAAACCTACCTTGAGGTCCTCTTTTGCAACCTTTTCAATCTGAGAAGGAGTTGTTAATGTAACTTCGTCAATAGATTGAACCTTGGCAGCATCGCCGCCGTTTTCGCCGCAACCTGCAAAGCATACGAGCATTGCAACTGCGAGAAGAATTGCGAGTAATTTTTTCATTTTGAAAATCTCCTCTTTTTTTAATTTATGTAAATTTAAATTACATACTACTTTCGGAAAGTTAGCGAATCATCGCTCATACTTTCAACTATGGCTAAGGATTCAACCTTAATGCCTTTTTCTCGGAGCTTGTCCCCACCCTGCTGGAAACCTTTCTCAATGGCACAGGAACAACCGATAACCTCGGCTCCCGCCTGGCCCACAATATCAATAAGACCTTCAAGAGCCTTGCCGTTAGCAAGAAAATCATCAACTATTAAAACCCTATCATCAGGAGAAATATATTCCTTGTTAACAACTATTGTATAATCAACGCCATGAGTATAAGAATGAACAACGGCGCTTAAGGTTTCACCCGAGATATTATGGCTTTTATGCTTTTTGGCAAATACAACCGGCAAATGCATATCGGCGGCTGCCGCCATAGCAATAGCAATACCCGAGGTTTCAACCGTTAAAATCTTGGTTGGTTTTTCCGTTTCAAAAAGCCTTGCGATTTCTTTTCCCATTTCCATAAGAAAATCAACATCAAGTCTATGATTTAAAAAAGAAGTTACCTTCAGAATGTTCCCCGGAAGAACAACACCCTCTTTGAGAATTTTATCTTCTAAGGCTTTCATAAGGCAACCCCTCTCACTTGGAATTTCTATTAAAAACTATATTGATATAATAACACAAATCGACATTATTGTCAATAAAACCTGACAATATTTTTGGAAAAAATAAGGGAATAGTTTTTACTATTCCCTTATCCCTTATTTTGTTATGCAATCCGCAACATAAATACCCATAGCACCCGATTGAGAAAGGCCTCGGCATATACCGCTACCATCTCCAATTATATAAACTCCATCGGTAAGCTCGAATTTATCATTGATAAATTCAGGTCTTATCGAATAGTATTTACTTTCGCAGCCATAAAGCAAGGTATCGTCATTAGCGCAACCGGGGGCAACCTTATCAAGCGCATAAATGGTTTCAATTATGTTGGTTAAAATTCTATGCGGAAGCACTAGCGAAATATCTCCCGCAGTAGCCTTTAGGGTTGGCTCAACGGTGTTTTGAGAGAGTCTATGGTCGTTAGTTCTTCTGCCTCTTATCAAATCGCCGAAGCGCTGAACAATAACATTACCCTTGCCTATCATATTTGCAAGTCTTGAAATACTCTCAGCATACTCGGTTGGCTGATTAAAGGGCTCGGTGAAACGGATTGAAGAAAGAATTGCAAAGTTGCAGTTTTCGGTTCTCTTTTCATCCTCGGCAAAGGAATGGCCGTTTGCAGTTATGATTCCGTGGTTATTCTCGGCAGATACCAAACCACCCTTATTAAAGCAGAACATACGGCATCTATCTTCAAAGGTTTTGGTTTTATAAAGAATTTTCGGCTCATAAATCTTATCGGAAAATTCCTTCCAAATGATATCCTTCATTTCAACACGAACGCCGATATCAATATGATTAGAATGCATTTTAACACCGAAGGAACGGCAAAAATCAGCAACGAAATTAGCGCCGCCTCGACCTGTTGCGATGATGATTTTTTTCGCTTCAATTTCCTGTGAGTTGGTATACTTTAAAATATATCCACCATCGGTTTTTTCAACCTTTTGGCAATCATAAAAGCTGAACATATCAACGCCAAGCTCACCGATAGCATTGATGAGATTTTGCATTGTAACATAGTTTTTATCGGTGCCGAGGTGTTTAACATTCATATCAAGAAGTCTTAAATTATTTTGCAAGCACTTAAGCTTTAAATCCTCGTTTGATTTATAAACCTTAACCTCGCCCGAGGTGCAATATTTATTAAGTATCTTATCAACCTCGTTGATATATTCGTTTGCCTTAGCCTCGCCAAGCTCCTCGCCAAGAGTTCCGCCATATGCAGTTCCAAGGTTAAATTTACCATCCGAAAAAGCGCCCGCTCCCGCATATCCGCTTGTTATACTGCAGGTTTTGCAATGAATACAGGTTTTTTCTCTTCCTGCGGGACAATGCCTCTTCTCAAGGGTGTTACCCCTCTCGGTTATAACGATTTTAAGCTCAGGGGAATTTTGTTTCAAGCGATAAGCCGCCATAAGACCGCCTATACCTCCGCCGATAATAGCAACATCATAATTTTTAATGCCGCTCATTTTCATCCATCCTTTTAAATGTTTTAGGCACAAAATAGGACCGCATTTTCTATTTTGAAAATGCAGTCCCTACTGCTTTCATATTATAATGATTGTAGTTAGTCGAAACGCACTAAAAACGTTTCGACAAGCCACTTGTTAAGTGGCTTTAGCAAAATTAAATTATAATATTTAATTTAATTTTGCACGACATTCATTGCAATGGAAAAGGACAAATTTTTATTAAAAATTTGTCGCAAAATCAAAGATTTTGTGGCGAAACAGGTTTGTTTCGCCTAGCCTATTTCATTATAAAGCAAAACGCCTTATTTGTCAAACATTTTTTAACCTCTAATAATCTTTTCCCATATACTGAAGCAGGGGGTGAAAATCGTGAAAAATAATTGCAGTTCAAATATTGAATGCACCTTTTTAAGCATCGCTGCTGCTATTATAGTTGGAATAGTTACTGCCATCTTGCAGTTCACCGCTATAATAACCGTAGGCACCGTATTCCCTTGGGTTGCTTTAGGCATTGCGATAGTTTACTTGTTAGCTTTGGTGGTCTTTGCACCTTTCTTTAGAAAGGCCGCTCGTGGCTGTTGCGTTTGCAGAGTTATCTCGGTTATAATCGCAGGTTTACTAGGCACTATTATAACCGCATTGATTCTTTTGGCTGTTACCTTTGCCGCAACCAGCGTTTTAGGCGCTATATTTGCAGGCTTGTTGCTCGGCTTCTTTACCCTTTTTGTAACCGCCGCCGCTTGCCTTTTAAAATGCGCTGTAAACTGTGATGACGAAGAATAAAAAAATTAAAGCTCCGTTTTATCGGAGCTTTAATAATTTTTTAGCATTTAATGAGAATATCTTTTCTTTTTCGGTATCACTCAAAAGGCTATCGTTCATAACCCCACCGATATACATGGCAGGATTACAGGTTGGATAATCGGAACCAAATAAAATTCTATCCGCTCCAAATGTATCAACTGCTCTTCTAAGCATACCGTATCTGAAAATACCATAACCCGAAACATCAAGATAATAGTTTTCGCTATACTTCATTCTTTCGATATGGCGCATAAATTCATTGTATTCACCCGGATGAGCCGCAACAAATATAACATCCTTATGCTTTTTAACCATCTCATCCATCGCATCATCGTTCATCGAATGAAAGCTAACTATCATATTTCTTTTGCCCGCTTCTTTTAAAAGCAAGGAAAATTCTTCGCTTGCAAAGTTCCTTTGCCAGCCATCAATATAAGGCACAAGCTCGCCGATAAGCTTTATCCCCTTTTTATCCATCCTCTCTATTTCCGATAAAGAAAACTCAACATAATCAGGACTTATATGAAAACCGGGGATATAGAAATCGCTATATTGCTCTTTGAGCTTTAAGGCTTCATCATTGTTTTTTTTAAGCTTTGCCGGAATATCCTCGTTATTGCCAACCTCTATTACTGAGCCGCATATCCTTGAAACCCCAAGTTCTTTCATAACCTCAAGGGTTGTTTCGGCGGTCATATTTATAACATCTTTATGGGCACAAATATTATTTTCCTTTTTTATAAAAGGATGCGTGTGAAAATCTATAATCTCAAAGCTCATTTTATCACTTCCTATTTTCATTTTAACATAAAAACCTAAAAAATAAAACTATATTTTTATTCCGTATTTTTTAAGGTCTATATGCCCATCTTTTTCAAAAACTATTCCCTCGTTTTCAAGCATAGCTCTCTGAGCATCACCGCCGCCAAAAACGAAGGCTGCGGCAGTTTTGCCCTCTCTATTTACAACCCTATGGCAAGGAATAATTCCCGGAGCGGGATTATTATGAAGAGCGTAGCCAACAACCCTTGCCCATCTTGGATTTCCCGCAAGAAATGCCACCTGACCATAGGTTGCAACCTTACCCTTTGGAATTTTCATAACAACATCATAAATCTTTTCAAAAACTGTCATACCATCTCTCCTAAATCTATATTATCATTTTTCTCAAAGTTTAGCAAGTTATTGCAACTTGAAAAATTTTATGATAAAATAGCCGAAAGGGAAGTGAAACCAAATGGAATTTAAAAGCAAAAAAGAATCTTTTCTCTCCCTCTTAAAGCTTTTGCCTTTAAGCTTGCTTGCGGGAGTTTTATCGGGAGTTTTGGGTGCTCTCTTTTTAAAATGCATATCCTTTGTAACCGAGTTTAGAAGCCAAAACAATTGGGTTTTATTTTTTCTTGTTATCGGCGGTTTGCTAACCGTTCTTCTGTATAAGCTTTTAAAGGTTGAGGGTGTTGGAACAAAAAGTATTTTAGATGGTTTTGCAAAAACAAAAAAAATTCCAATTTTGATTATCCCTGCCATTTTCCTTTCAACCCTTTTAACCCATCTTTTTGGGGGAAGCGCAGGAAAAGAGGGCGCCGCGCTTCAGCTTGGCGGCGGAATTTCGGCACTTTTAAGCCGAATTTTTAAATTGAAGCAGCCTTTAAGCCGTGTTTTAATCCTTTGCTCAATGGCGGCATTTTTCTCGGCAGTTTTCCTGACTCCATTGGGGGCTTTTGTTTTTGTTCTTGAAATAGTTTTCATTGGAAAGCTTTTATGGTTTTCGGTTTTGCCCTGTATTTTAGCATCCTTTTCGGGATATTTCATATCCCTTTCTTTAGGCTCTCACCCTGAAAGATTTAATTTTATCTATGATTTTCAGTTTGCTGATATTTGGAAAATTATAATCATAGCCATTCTTTCAGGCCTTGTTGCCTTCTTGTTTTGTTTTTGTTTGCATAAAGGCGAGCATATAGCTCGAAAATACATAAAAAATCCATATTTGAGAATATCAGCAGGTGCGGTTATTGTTATAGCCCTAACCCTTTTAATCGGAACTTATGATTATAACGGCGGCGGAATGGAATATATCGAAAACATTTTTGAGCATTCAAGGGTTGCTCCCGAGGCATTTATTTTAAAACTGCTTTTAACCGTTATAACCGTATCAGCAGGTTTTAAGGGCGGCGAAATTGTTCCAACATTCTTTATAGGCGCAGCCCTTGGCGGTGCAGCCGCTATATATTTGGGACTTCCGGCACCTCTCGGTGCGGCAATAGGTATGGCATCACTCTTCTGCGGAGTTACCAAATGCCCCTTGGCAAGCCTTGTTATAGCATTCGAACTATTTGGCTTTTCTCCCGCTTTGATTTTCATAGCATTAGCAATTATAATCGCATATTTCCTTTCGGGAAAAATAACATTATATGAAGAAAAAAGAGTTAAGGTTTAAACCTTAACTCTTTTATTTATTTTCTCCATTAAGATAAATACTATATGCGATGCTATTCCAACCGCAATAGCAACAACCAGGTCGAAA
>JAEIGA010008904.1_pt1 | contig 15181 bp, 12 predicted proteins | sample 9270691 | NCBI WGS metagenome assembly JAEIGA01 (sample SAMN17057246, study PRJNA624740) | gut metagenome | biome: biome; isolation source: fecal sample | host: Bos grunniens | place: China: Xizang | collected 2019
GATGTCTGGCAAGGTATTCACTTTATCTTTAGAGATCTCTTTCGCATCCGCAATCATCTGTGCCATCAAGTCATCGGCATCTACCACTGTTCCCTCACGGCTCTTCATCTTACCGTTTGGCAACTCTACCATACCATAGCTAAAGTGTACTAACTCTTTGCCGAATGGGAAACCTAGGCGGTCGAGTAGGATACTCAATACTTTGAAGTGGTATTCCTGCTCGTTACCTACTACATACACCATCTTGTCGATAGGGTAGTCCTCAAAGCGTAACTTAGCTGTACCAATATCTTGGGTCATATATACGGATGTACCGTCTGCACGAAGAAGAAGCTTTTCGTCCAAGCCGTTTTGTGCCAAATCAGCCCAAACACTACCATCTTCGCGACGATAGAAATCACCCTTTGCCAATCCGCGTTCTACTTCGCCTTTACCAACGAGGTAAGTGTCACTTTCGTAGTAGATCTTGTCAAAACCTACACCCATCTGTTTGTAAGTCTCGTCAAAACCTGTATATACCCACTCGTTCATCTTTTGCCAGAGGGCACGCACCTCAGGGTCGTTTTGCTCCCATTTTACGAGCATAGCTTGTGCCTCTTTGATGAGTGGAGCCTCTTTCTTCGCGGTCTCCTCGTCCATGCCTTGTGCCATAAGCTCTTTAATTTGAGCTTTGTACTCTATATCAAAGCGTACATAATAGTCGCCAATCAAGTGGTCACCTTTCTTTCCGCTATTCTCTGGTGTCTCGCCATTGCCGAACTTCTGCCATGCGAGCATAGACTTGCAGATGTGAATACCACGGTCGTTCACGATATTGGTCTTCACTACGTTCCAACCGTTTGCCTCTTGAATCTTAGCAATAGAGTAGCCAAGTAAGTTGTTGCGCACGTGACCAAGGTGAAGTGGCTTGTTCGTATTTGGAGATGAGTACTCTACCATCATAAGTGGTTTCTCACCATCACCGCGTGAGAGTTGGCCGTACTCTGTGTTCTCTGCAATAGCTTGAAGTTGCTCTACCCAGTAGCTTTGTGCTATTCTGAGGTTAAGGAATCCTTGTACAGCGTTGAACTTCTCAACAAGTCCGCCTACAAGCTTCTCGCCCAACTCTTGTGCCACCATTGCTGGTGCTTTGCGTGCAGCTTTCACGAATGGGAACACCACGAGAGTGATGTCGCCCTCGAATTCTGCACGTGTTTTTTGCAACTGCACTTGCTGAGCAGTTATCTCGATTCCATAGAGGTCTTTGACAGCCTCTTGTACCTGTGGAATAAGTATTTCTTCTAGTTTCATATTCGTGTGTATAAATTAGCGTGCAAAGTTACGAAAAATCTTGTATATATGCAAGAGGTGGATGGCATAATCTCAGTTTTTTACAAAAAAACTCCATCGAGTTTGTATTCGATGGAGTCTTCTATATTGTGATTGTATACTCTTAGTTTACCTTTGGTGTAGGGAATATTCTTTGTCAATTACGGGTTTATTACGGGTTCGTACAATACCCTTTAAGAAATGATACTTACACCCAAATTTCTTCAGGATAGACTATTTTAGTCAAGTACAAACCTTCCGCTGGGGCAGAGTCTCCTGCTGCGGTGCGGGTGTGTTGTGTAATAATCTCTGCGAACTGCTCAATGGTTATCTTACCACGACCTACTTCAAACAATGTACCCACTACAGCACGCACCATGTTGCGCAAGAATCGGTCTGCCGTAATAGTAAACACTGCATGACCATTCTCCTTAATTTCCCAATGGGCATAGGTCAAGTCACAAATCGTAGTTTTTACATCCGTATTGCTGCGGCAGAATGATGCAAAGTCTTGTTTGCCAATAAGATACTTTGCTGCCTTGTTCATTGCGTCAAAGTCCAATCCTGGACGAACGCGAGTAGCCAAATCGTGTATAAATGGATCTTTGTGATCCACTATATGATATTCATATGTGCGACTTTTAGCGGTAAAACGGGCATGTGCCTCATCAGTTACTGGCACAATATCGTAAATAGCAATAGAGTTGGGGAGGATTCCATTGAGACGGAAAACGAGATTATTGGCTATTGGCAATTTACTATCAGCTAGGTCAAAATGCGCATACATCTCACGGGCGTGGACGCCAGCATCTGTGCGACCAGCGAAAGTGAGAGGAACCTCCTCGCGGAAGAGCATCTTGAGGGCCAGCTCCATAGTCTCTTGCACCGTAATCCCATTAGGCTGGCGTTGTGAACCATGAAACTCTGTTCCTAAATATGAAAACTTAATAAAATAACGCATTATTCTTTGCCTTTAACCTTTAATTTTTTACCTAAATTACGCACTTGTTGGGTAATTTCTGGGGAGAGATTCTTGAACCATGCTACAGCACAAGCTCCGCCCATTAGTATTGTTGTTCGGAGGATACAGCTAGTCCATATATTGTTGATTGGCAGGTAGTTCTGCCATAGATAATTCAAAATAAATACCGTCACTAATAGAAGAATAATCTTCAAGTGTTGAGTAGTAAATGTTGGTGTATGAATGGTACCACGGACTGTCACTACAATCAGTAGGAAATACACTGCATAAGATATCAAATTACTCAATGCTGCACCATCCATTCCGAACTGTGGAATGAGAGCATTGTTGAGCAAAATAGAAGATATTGTAAGGATTACTGAAAACAATAATGAGAAAGCGTAGAAACGCGAGTAGTTAAGGGTGCTTAAGGTAAACGAACAAGTAGCTATAATCAATTGACTTACCCCTAACATCATCACCACTGAACGCGCTTCGGCATAGGTGGACCCATTGGGTAGGATGTGGAAAATCAAGTCAATATTGAGCCAAATAGCACATAATATCATACCACCAATAAGTAGCAGGTTACTACTGACTTGTTGCATGAGGTGGGTGATTTCGGTTTGGTTATTATTCTTGATTGCATTTGCCAATTGTGGCGCAGCGATAGCTGTCACAGAACGATAAGGAATACTAACCATCACTGCGATATAGGTAGCTATGGCAAAGATACCTGTATAATTCAGTCCCATCTCTGCCGTAATAAAGAAACTAGATAGAGTAGGAGCTAGTACAGAAGTTACTGCCGAAACGAGCAAGAAACCGGTATATAGTCCGTATTGCTTGACTAGTTGAGGGTTATCTTTAATGTATTGCCAATCAGGACGTAGCGATACTTCGCCTAACGAAAATAAATAAACGATATTGCAGAGCATCGCTATGGCATACACCGCACACAAGGCAATGACGAAACCATCAATATCCACAACGCGGAAAGAGTAGAGTAGATATGCTGCCAATAGTCCAATGCGTGTTATTAGCTCGCGAACAGCTCGTGGAACAACGATATGCATACGAACATTGGCGTTAGTCTCAAATACCGTTTGATAGAGCATGAAGAATGCCATTGGCAACACCATATAATAGTACTCAACAAAACGCGGAGACTTCTCTCCAAACCATTGACTAAGAGGCGTATAGCATGCGCAATAGAGTGCAGCGAACAAAGCAAATCCCACGAGCGGAATAAGGATCGTCCAGAAGAAGAAACCGTGTTCAGATGCGCTTTGCGCTGGTTCAGAAGTACCTCCTGAACTCCTAAACTCCTGACCTCCTGAACTCTTAAAGTGCGGATAAAAGCGAATGATTGAGGACGAAGTGCCCAACTGCGCCAATCCGATAAAGAGTGTAGCAGCATCCACCAATACACGTGCAAGACCTATCTCCTCGGCAGTGAGGAAACGAGTCAGCACAAAGAAGGTAGTAACAAAGCCCACCGCCACCCCTAAATAGGTGACGATGGTACCTTGTATACTTTGTTTGGCTATGATGCCCATGTCAATTTAAATGATTATTCGATTCCAAGAAGTTCAACTTCGAAAATTAGGGTAGAGTATGGAGGTATTGAGCCTGCAGGTTGGCTACCATATCCGAGGTGTTGTGGAATGTAGAATTTGAATTTACTGCCTACCGGCATAAGTTGCAAACCTTCAGTCCAACCAGCAATAACTTGATTCAAACCGAAAGTGATAGGTTCGTTGCGCTCAACGCTGCTATCAAATACAGTGCCATCAATGAGTGTGCCGTGATAATGTACTTTAACATAATCAGTAGCGGATGGTTTTTTGCCCTTGCCCATTTTGATAACCTCATATTGTAAACCACTTTCAGTAACTTTTACGTTTTCTTTCAAGGCATTAGCAGCTAGGAATTGCTCTCCTTCTGCTTTACCTGATCCATATTTAATTGACATCATGGTAGATTGGATATATTCGCTCGCTAATTCGCTATCCCATTGAACGGTATCGCCCAAAAGACCATTAATGAAACCTTTTTTGATCAGTTCGAAGTTGGTAGTCAAACTAGGTTCGCCAATAAGACCTTCAGACTCTTGCTCTTTGATGCTTCTGCCGATTTGTTCGCCCATATTTACAAGTTGTGGATTGCTGATGTTGCTCTTTACTCCCTTGTTAAGGTATTGGATAAACTCTTTCTTATCCTCACCTGTTGTATCCATTGTAAATACATATTGAGCAAGCTCACTACCATTGAGATAACCAAAAGCATAGTTTACACTATCACTAAAGTTTTTAAGGGTAATTGTTTTAGTTCTTGAAGGACATTTTGCTTTAATAGGTTTACCTGCCTTGGTGGTGTCATTAGACATGGCAGATAGTTGGTATTGGGTTTGGAAATAGCTGTTAGCTGTAAGGAAATCCATAATAGTGGTATCATTGTAAAGTCCGTTCACCAAACCTTGAAAGAGTACTTTTTCGTTAAGTGTCCATGCAGGATTGTCTGCAAGACCTGTTTTTTCAGATGCTTTGATGGCTTGACCAATATTTTTACCAATGGCAGCAGCATCGCTGAGTTCCTCTACTTCACCATTATAACCACGTTGAAGTGCCTCAATAAACTCGTTAATTGTCTCTACTGAAGAGTCATTACGTAATTGATAATACTTGAGTTGTGTACCATTGGTAAGACCCAATGCATAGTTCATACTGTCAGATTGGTTGGTGAGATTAACAGTTTGAATGCTGCAATTATTTGACTTGTAAGATTTAACGTAGAATATTGTTCCTGCTGTGGCACCAGCAGTGCATAGTAATGCCAAGATGGCAATAGTAAAAATTTTGTTCTTTTTCATAATGATATAAATAAGTTATTTTTATTCAATTCCTAGTAATTCTACGGTGAAGATAAGTGCTGCGTATGGAGGAATATTAGCACCTGCACCGCGCTCACCATAAGCTAATTGGTATGGCAAATAGAGTTTGTATTTGCTACCAATAGACATGAGTTGAAGACCCTCTGTCCAACCTTTAATAACTTGGTTGAGACCAAATGTGATAGATTCTCCACGTTTGTAAGAACTATCAAAAACAGTACCATCGATGAGTGTTCCCTCATAATGTACACGTACTTTATCTGTAGCTTTAGGCTTTTGACCTAAAGTTGCCTCAAGTACTTCGTATTGCAAACCGCTCTCGGTCACTTTTACACCTTCGCGCTTAGCGTTCTCTGCGAGGAATGCCTCGCCTGCTGCTTTTGCTTCGCCAGCAATTTTTTGCTCCAATTCGCTAAAGAACTTACCCAACACTTGTTGTGCTTCTTGGTAAGATATTTGTGGTTGGTTTTTCTCCAACACGTCTTTAATACCTGCTGCTAGATCAGCATATTCAAGGGAAGTAACACCACTTCCCAATAGGTTTTGACCCATGCTAAGGCCAATTGCATAACTAATTTTGTCCATGATTTATAAGTTTTTAATGTTTGTTCTTATTTATATAGTTGATTCATGCGTGCAAAATATTTGCCGATGATATCAAATTCTAGATTGACAATAGTATCTACTTTAATATCACGAAAATTCGTGTTTTCATAGGTGTAAGGAATAATACATACACTTACGTATCCTTTATCACCTTTTACCTCTGGATCGCATACGGTCAAACTGACACCGTTGATGCATACTGATCCCTTATCAACACAGAAATATCCTCGTTCAGGCATATCTGGGGTGTGCTCGTATTCAAAGCGGAAGTACCAACTTCCTTCTGTCTCTTTTACTTCAATACAACGTGCAGTTTGATCCACATGTCCTTGTACAATATGTCCATCAAGACGATCACCAAGTACCATGGCACGTTCTAGATTCACCCAATCACCTTCTTTGATAACGCCAAGATTGCTGCGGTTGAGAGTCTCTTGCATGGCGGTTACAACATAATTGTCTCCTTCGTTACGTACCACAGTTAGGCACACACCATTGTGTGCTATAGATTGGTCAATACCCATTGTTTTTGTATATGGGTTACGTAGGACAAAATGTTTATTGCTTTGCTCCTGCTCAATCTTGATGACTTGAGCCATTGCGTCCACGATTCCTGAAAACATAAAAGTCTAATTTATAAAATATAATACAATATATAATAAATAATAGGGTACCCACTCCCATTTTACCCCAACTGCTGAGTGAAATGAGATGGTTCATACCGTAGTATATAGCCAATAATGTTACGACAACCACTGTATAGATACCTATACGGCGCATATCGTATGGTATATATAGATGCTTACGTCCAATAACGTACGATAATGTCATGATAATAAGATAGCAGATAGTGCTGCTGGCTGCAGAAGCTATGTATCCAATTCGTGGAACGAATATTGCTTGTAAGGCAAATGTAATGATTACACCAATGATGGAGAAATAAGCTCCCCATTGAGTTTTATCTGTTAGTTTGTACCAAAAACTCAAGTTGAAATAAACACCTTGGAAAATATATGTCCATAGTACTATAGGTACAATTCGTAATCCATCCCAATACGAAGGATAAATAATAAATTTCAATAGGTCAAGGTAGAATATCATTCCTAGTAATATCATATATGAAAATATGATATAGTATTTCATCGCATCGGCATATGCTTCTACGGATTGTTTATCTTTGTGTTTTGCAAAAACAAAGGGTTCGTATGCATAACGGAATGCTTGCGTAAACATCATCATGACCATTGCCACTTTAAAGCAAGCACCATAAATACCGAGTTGTGTTTCAGCATCATCGCCAACATAAAACACTGGGAACAAGATACGATCCAATGTTTGGTTCATTATTCCACACACTCCAAGGACGAGAAGTGGTAATGAATATTTCAGCAGCTGTTTGAGTAATGACCACGAAAACAAGTTTGTATGTTTTATACCTTTAAATCCGTCAAAAATAGCAGGTAGTAAGAAGAGCGTTTGTATACCTGTAGCTAGGATATTGGCTATAAATACGTATCCGACTCCGTATTCTGGAACATACCATGAAGCAATGATACTCCAATCCTGAATCTTTGGGCAGATTACGAGGAAGAAGATATTCAATGCGATATTTAAAAATACAAACAGTAATTTTAGTCCTGCGAACTGCAATGGACGCTTTTTATAGCGCAGGTATGCAAACGGAATACTAGCAAAAGCATCTATTGCCACAGTTGTTCCTAATAGAGCAATAAATTCGCTATGATTTGGATAACCCAATACCTCTGCTATTGGAGTTTGCCATACCACACATACGATAGCAAAGAGGAGTGAGGTGGTAAACAGGGTTATTAGCGAAGTGCTATATACGGTTTGTGGATTCTCGCCTTCTTTATTAGCAAAACGGAAAAATCCTGTTTCCATTCCATAAGTTAAAATGACTAGCAATAAAGCTGTCCACGCGTATAGATTAGTCACTATACCATAGTCAGATTGGTGCTGTAATACATATGTATACAGCGGAACCAACATCCAATTAAGGAATTTTCCTATAATGGACGATGCACCATAAATGGCTGTCTCTTTTGCTAGAAGTTTAACTTGTAAGTTACTCATATTGTTAAATGTATCTTATGGCAGACTATTCGTTTAGTCTTTTAGTCCTTCTACTATAAGTACGATCTCTCCTTTGGGCGGTGTTTGCTTGTAGTGCATAGCTAACTCTGCCAATGTGCCTCGTTGTGTATCTTCGTGCAACTTGCTAATTTCACGACTGACACTAGCTCTGCGTTCATTACCCATGAATTCTGCTAGTTGTTCTAGGGTTTTTACAAGACGAAATGGCGACTCGTAAATAATCATCGTATGTGTCTGCTCCGCAAGTATTTTCATGCGTGTTTGACGACCTTTCTTTTGTGGCAAAAATCCTTCGAAATAGAATCGGTCATTAGGCAAGCCTGAATTTACTAGCGCAGGTACAAAAGCTGTAGCTCCAGGAAGACATTGTATCTCTACTCCTTTTTCAACACATGCGCGCACGAGCATGAAGCCTGGATCGGATATACATGGGGTGCCTGCATCTGATATTAATGCTACACTCATACCCGCCGCTATGCGTGTTGCTATATCGTCACTCGTTTCATGTTCATTAAACTTGTGATGGCTTTTGAGCGGTGTGTGAATATCAAAATGCTTGAGTAACACAGACGACGTGCGCGTGTCTTCTGCAAGTATAAGATCCACCTCTTTTAGTATGCGAAGTGCACGAAAGGTAATGTCTTCGAGGTTACCGACCGGAGTAGGGACTACGTAGAGCATATGATTGTTTGGTTTTTAGAATCTGCGTTTTAGGACGTTATCAAATAGTTTAACAGCTGTAGATTCTATATCCCAACTGAATTTCTCTTGTATGTATGCTAACGCTTCTTCGTATGATGCTAGTTGGTTCAAATCATCTAGTGTATGCTGCATCAACTCACCATTTCCCGCGAATAATTCACGTTGGAATAAGAAACGGTCGCCTAGTGAAATAGCTTGGCGTATATCTGTTACTGCAGGGCCGAATAATGTTGTTTGAGTAGGAATTGTATGTTGAACGGGAGTAGTATGCTCTTCTTTAGCAGGCTCCTCTTTAACTGTTTCCTCAATAGTTGGCTCTTCAATAGTTGTTTCCTCAATAGTTATCTCTTCGGAGGTAGGTTCTGCGATAGTTTCCTCTTCACTCGTTTGCTCTATTGTTGGAATTTCCTCTGTAGCTGTTTCTGGAACTATTTCTTCTGTTGTTTCCTCGATAGCCTGCTCAATTGTTTCTTCTACGGTAGCTTCTATTGATGCTGCAGTCTCTTCTATTTCTTCAGTTTCATCATCAAGGATAAGTTCGATTTCTACTTCAGGTTCTGCATTTTGCGCTGTTGCTTGAGTAGCGGACAATGCTTCTACTTGCGTTTGAAGCACTCCAATTTGTAGGTTTGCTGCAGTATTAAGTGCTGTGACGTTTGATAGTTGCTCCTCGAGTTGTGCTACACGTGCCTCTAGAGCAGCCAATTGCTGCTCCAGAGTACTTGTGTATGCATTGAGAGCTTGAATCAAATTTTCATTCATGGCTCTAAATGTTATTTAGTTACTTTTTCAAGTTTCTTCATTACTGCAAACATGAATATAGCTGATAGCAAGCAGCAAGCTACGAAGATAGTCCATACACCCCACAATGGCATATCACCCCAGAACATTGATCCAATCTTGGTGAGGTAATTACCTATTGCGGTTGCTACGAACCATCCACCCATCATCATACCTTTGTATTTAGCAGGAGCTACTTTACTTACAAATGAGATACCCATTGGGCTCAACAATAGCTCGGCAAAGGTCAAGATGAGATATACAATGATTAACCAATATGGAGAATTTTTATCCAAAGACTTTGTATTGGTAATTTCTGCGAGATTGAGTGTGGCTAAATCCTCGTTGTTTGCAAGGGCAGTTGTAGTGGCCGCATAAGATTTATTAAAGTATGCGATTTGTAGATCTTGCAAATCAATGCTATCGCCTTTTGCCTCTGCCAAACGGATAGAGTCGTTCTTTTGGAGTTTTACGATGTATTTTTCCTTCTCAATGTTTACATTTTTGATGATAGAATCTTGCACAAGAAGAATGGAATCTCTTTGGATAGAATCTAGTTGAAGAGCAAGTGTTCTAGCGTTATTGAGTGAATCCAATTGGATAGCGAAATTACTAGCATCTGCAACGATTTGTGATTTCTTTTGTTCTGCAGGAGTGTTTAAGCCCATAGAACCGTAAGTCAATACTCCAAAACCAATACCTGCAACCAACATACCCAAAGCGATTTTACGTGGTGCAGAAGGCTCCTTACCGCGGTTAGCAAGCCAACCGAAGATAGCCATGGAAACAGGAGTCAATGCTACCACATAGAATGGGTTAAATTGTTGGAACATCTCTGCTGTAATCGCTTTCTCTGGTGAGTTGTAGATGAAAATAGCCACAAGACCTGCAACACATGCTAGTACAGCTAGTGTAGACATAATTTTTGACTTAACACTCTCTGATTGTACTACAGAGAAACCAGCGTAGACAGCTATGATTACTAGCACAAGGTTCCATACATTGAAGGACATACTTAGGAAACCTTCTGTAGCATTTAAGTTGGTGAATTGCTCTGCAAAGAAGGTTAGAGTCAAACCGTTTTGGTGGAATGCCATCCAGAAGAATATAACTACTGCAAACACAAGGCATAGTGCGATGATACGTGATTTGGTGTCTTTTTCTTCTTCTTGTTGACTGTTAGTGTTAGCAGTTTTAGCTTTTGGAGTGCCGTTCTCAACGTGCTTGAATGTGCGACGTGTTAATAGGTATATCAAAATAGAGAAAATCAATGATACACAAGCTACGGCAAAAGCAAAGTGATAAGCTTCACCAAGGGTTTCTGCCCATCCCGCTTCTTGTGCATATCTTGTCATGGCACTTGCTGCTGATGGGGCAAACAACGAACCTAAGTTAATAGCCATATAGAACAGCGAGAAGGCTGCATCTCGTTTGTGTGAATACTTAGGATCATCATACAAGTTACCTACCATCACCTGGAGGTTACCTTTGAATAAACCTGTACCAATAGAAATCAAAGCTAATGCTCCGTACATAGCATACAAACCTGGGTCACCTGTACCCAATGGCCATGCTAGTAGTACATAACCAGCAAACATAGTAAGGATACCAGTAGTAACCATCTTGCCGTAACCAAATTTGTCAGCAAGGATACCACCAATAAATGGCAGGAAGTATACACAAGCAAGGAAGGTCGCATAGATGTCACCTGCTTGGTCTTCGCTAAGTCCAAAGTTTTCTTTTAAAAACAGCACAAATACGGCCAACATGGTGTAGTAGCCGAAGCGCTCACCAGTATTCGCTAATGCCAATGCGAATAGGCCTTTAGGTTGATTTTTAAACATAAGATTTTTTTTTAATTGTTATTATTGATTTTACTTATAGTTCAAGTATGGTTGTCCAATGATGATGGTCTTCTACACGTCCATATTGTATGTCTTGTAGCGCATGGTATAATTGGGTCAATATTGGACCAGGCTTGTTGCCAAATTCATATGTAATACCGTTATCTGGATCAAGAACCTTTGTGATGGGCGAAATCACACAAGCAGTACCGCAGGCAGCTGCCTCACTCATTTCGGCCAACTCTTCCACACGAATGCGACGTCGTGCCACCTTCATCCCCATTTCACAAGCTAAAGTCATCAATGAATCATTCGTGATACTTGGCAATATAGCACTACTGCGAGGAGTGAGATATTCTATCTTATCGCCTAATCGCTTTATTCCAATAAAATTGGAAGCCGTACACTCATCTATGTATTTATGTGTTTTGGCATCGGTAAACATACATTCGTATCCCATGGCATGTGCTACTTCACTAGCGCGGAAAGATGCTGCGTAGTTACCGCCTACTTTCCAACAACCTGTACCTTGTGGTGCTGCGCGATCAATATTGCGGTTCACAATGAATGGCATCCCCTTGAATCCATTTGGAAAATAGGGGCCAATAGGTGTGGGTATAACGATAAATTCGCAATCCTTACCTGGCCCAACACTAATCTCTGGTGTAGTGGCTACTAACACTGGGCGAAAATACAAAGTCGCTCCAGTTTCGTGGGGTGGAAGAAAATCGATGTTTTTCTTCAATGCCAACAAAATTGCTTCGCAGAATATTTCGGTAGGAACTGGTGTCATTAATAGACCTTCTGCTGAACGCTGCATGCGTTTAGCATTCTCTTCCATACGGAAGATGCGTACCTTACCATCTACTCCACGAAATGCTTTTAAGCCTTCAAAACATTCTTGACCATATTGTAAACCAGTTGCAGCTACGTGAATAGACATATGTTTGTCGCGAGTAGCATATGGCTTTTCCCATATGCCATTATGGTAAGCAGAGCGAACAATATAGTCCGTTTCTGTATAATGAAATGTCAGCTCTTTCCAGTTAATATCTCGCATAATTTTACTTCTGCCTTTAAACTTTCAACTTTAAAATACTCTCTGGTCCATACTCAAACAGCATGTCTAATATACTTTGTCCATTTCCAAAACTCTCTTCCAAGTTTAAGCCTTGCCAATGGGTTGTGAATGCTGTTTTTTGTTGCATAATTGTTGTGTTGTTTAGTAATGCCTCAATTGTGTTGTGTAATCCGTCATTCAAATCTACCAAGAATTTGGTCTCTTTCTCGTAAAACGGACGGAAAAAATCAGCGTAATAATCAAAGTATGGTGTGCGTTTGTATGCGCTTACTAATGCAATCCAATGTTGATGTTGCCAACGCTGTTGATAGCTGATTTCTACATCGCGGGTCAATTGCTTGCTGTCTGCTCGCTTCACCGGCACCGATAGCGTCAGCTGCTCCTTGCCTTTCAACTTTAAACTTTCAACTTTCAACTCATTGCAAGGCAATGTAATAGTACAGCGATTGCGGTAAGTCTGCTTTGGAAAACTCTCCATTACCTCAATCTGCATTTCTGATGGATTGGTCAAATATTTTCTATACCAATCCACACTACCCAAATATGTTGTAGGCAATAAATTCAAATTTCCTAAATTACTCAAAATTGCTCAATCCAATTCTATTCCAACGGATACGACCTGTAGTCCATGATTTATCTTTGTCTATGCTTAACCAAACGAACATTGGTCTACCGACAATGTGATCTTCTGGAACAAATCCCCAATAACGGCTATCCAATGATAGATGACGATTATCACCCATCATCCAGTAGTAATCCATTTCAAAAACATATGGTTCGCCTATTTTCATTGACTTAAATTCATAGGCATCCGCAATACGCTTGTATACCCAGAAATTCTCCTCGGTAATTACTACCGTATCTCCTTTGGCTGGAATGTAAATAGGGCCGTAGTTATCGCGTGTCCAGTTGTTATGTCCTAGAGGATAAACAGAACCTCCGTCTTCCTCAGGTGTGATATCTATGCTAACAATATGGCTGTTTCTTTTCAATTTAGATACCATATCCTTGGTTAGCGGAAGTATATAAATGCCTATATTTGCATTTTGGGAGCCTGCCATGTAGTCATCTGCTGAGATGCCAAGTTTCTCTAAGTAGTTATACGTTAGTATGTATCCATCAGTTTGAACGATGTAGTTGTATTGCAGATATGGATGATTAGGTTCTGCTACTCCATCAATATAAATCACATTGTCAATAATTTGCAATGTATCTCCAGGTGTTCCTACGCAACGTTTAACGTAGTTTTCACGTCTGTCAACAGGACGAGTCTTAATCTCACCGAAGACATCAGTTCTGTTTTTGACAACGTCTTGTCCATAGCGGTGACAATATCCATAGTAGTTCATGGGATCATTGTCAATCTTGTTGCAGATGGTATCGTCTGCTGGATAATTGAAAACCACGATATCTCCTTTCTCAACTTTATCCCATCCTTTGAGACGTTTGTATTTCCATTGTGGTTTTTCAATATAACTTTTGCTACCCCAAGGCATCGTGTGTTGCACCAATGGCATGGATAGTGGTGTGTTAGGCACGCGAGCTCCGTAGCACATCTTGTTTACACACAAAAAATCACCTACACGCAAGGTCTTTTCTAACGACGATGTAGGAATTTGGTAGTTTTGGAAGAAGTAAATGTTGATAAAATATACTGCTACCAACGCAAATAAAATAGCGTCAATCCATGAGAATATGGTATACAAAACCTTGTTTGCTTGTGGACGCTTAATGCCCTTGGCTTGTTCCTCTTTTGTAATGGGTTTGTATTTCTTCCACCAGCCCCAATTGATGTATTTTGTGGTGAATGCATCGATGATGACGGGAAGAAGTACTATCCATGCTAGACTTTTCCAATCACCCCATGCTACCCATACGATAAATGCAATATACGCTATACTTGATACTGCACAACTAATCCAACCTTTGATGGTGACATTTTTAATTCTTTCTTGAAAACTTTTCATATTTATGCGTAATATATCAAAAAACGTGCAAAGGTACAAAAAAAAATGCATATATGCAAGAAAAGTGTGAAAATAATATTTTCAGATGCAAAAAACTACTGAAAAATACAAAAAAACGACAACTTGCAAAAGATGCCGTTTTTTAAGATATTTCGCTCTAAACAACAAAAAACAAACGCTATGTTTTTATCAAGAAGATACCGAGAAGATGCGCTGATGATAGCGAGTAGATAAAAAGTGTCAAATTTTAAGAAAGCACTTCGCTGAAATCGTGCCAACCTGTCTTTCCTTTCATCCATTCAGCAGCAATGACTGCACCCAAAGCAAAACCCTTGCGGCTTTTGGCAGAATGACTAATGCTGATGGTGTCAATCTCGCTATCCCATGTCACGGTGTGGATACCTGCTATTTCGCCTTCTCGGATGGATTCTATATCCTTGATTTTCAGTCGGTCATCGCTAATCGCTTCTTGTAGAGTTTTGGCTGTTCCGCTAGGTGCGTCTAACTTGTGAATATGGTGCACTTCGGTCATGTGAGGAGTGTACTCTGGATATGCCTCCATGAACTTGGCTAGTTGCCTATTCAATGCAAACAAAATATTGACGCCAATACTGTAGTTGGATGACCACATAAGTCCGATTCCATCGCCTTCTCGCCCTATCGCTTCTTGCCTCATTGCATCTATATTCCATCCCGTTGTACCACACACCACAGGTATACCTGCTTTCCATGTTTGAAGGATGTTGTCCGCTGCGGTTTGAGGGGTGGTAAACTCGATGGCTACATCAGCAGATGCAAAGGCATTTGACTCGAATTCATCGAGATTATTTTGGTCTATGATACTCACAATCTCGTGTCCTCTCTCTCTTGCAATGGACTCGATCATATGTCCCATTTTTCCGTATCCAATCAATGCAATTTTCA
>JAEIGA010008905.1_pt1 | contig 15181 bp, 11 predicted proteins | sample 9270691 | NCBI WGS metagenome assembly JAEIGA01 (sample SAMN17057246, study PRJNA624740) | gut metagenome | biome: biome; isolation source: fecal sample | host: Bos grunniens | place: China: Xizang | collected 2019
ATGCATGTATCGCCTCCATTGTAATAAACCCCAAATCCCATTTCAAGTAAATTCCCCATCACCTCCCCCACACGTAATAGCCTTCACTTCTAATTTAAAGTTTTCAACTGTGATGTGGTGCGCCTTACGCAAATCTGGCGACGAGCGTAGACTTACCGTAGAAATCAATAAAACTACACTCTGGATACAATGCATGCGCCTCCATGCTATGTGCACCAGAGCGGCGAGGTTAAGGGAGAGACGCGATAGCAGAGATGAAATTTCTAATCAGAAGTGAATTGAGGCATTTTGCTAATAAAGCACATGCTTTGAGTTGATCTTCGGTGGGGTGACGCGCAACATGGGAGTTTGTGATAAAATGCCCCTTATTTGCTTTGGGTTACTGCAATGATGTGAGTAGCATCATCGCATTGAGCTAATATCGCAATATTGGAAGGTTTTTAAGAAATGAGATGGTATCAGTGGACAAAATTGTTTTGGTTTAGTAGGTGCTTGATTGTCTTGCTCATTGTGTTGACGTTGGCTATGATGTTTTTCTGCTTTAAATATTAAAGGGTTTTGATGCGTAAATTCTTAGAAAAACTTCGTGTAGTCTTACGGTGCGGCATTTTCCTTTTGGCACTCTATGCTGGCGCAATGCTCTTAATGAAGTTGGACTGCGTAAACCTGTGGTTGGCTCAAATATTCTCCACCCAGAGCGAAATCGCCAGTGAATTGCTTGAGAACAAACAAGTCGCTGAACTTGCCACACGCAAAATTAAGTGGAAGGTCTTGACGGTCAAAGAGTCCATGCATGAAAGCTTGGTGATGGAGACGGTCTATACGTTGAAATTTGGCTTTGATCTCTCGGAAATCACCTCGCAGGACATCGCGGTGGATGATGTGAATCAACGCATCACAATCATCTTGCCGCCTGTGCGCCTCCTCTCCATTGACACCTTTGGCGATAGGAAGACATTGGTCAGTAAAAAGACCGCCTTTGCGCGATTGGCGTCTGCTTCCGCTCATGATTTAGGCATAGATGAAGCCGCCGAAGCACGTCAACTCATGGAAGAACTCAAAACGCAGCATCTCCTAAATGCTACCGAGCTCGCCGACGACTTCTCGACCGCCCTCATGCCTCTCTGGAACCTCCTCGGCACCTACACGCTCATCGTCGCGCCTCCCTCCTCCGAAATTGATATTGAAGCTCTCTTCAAAGATTATCGTCAAAAGAAATAATGACAAAGTGCAACCGCAATTCATCGTGCTTTTAAGCGATTTAAGTTAAAGTTTTCAACCCTCTACACCATTAATATTAATAGGTACACAAGGGCGAAAGCGTGTGATGTTATTGAAGTGTGATTATCCCCCTTGTGCCCTGCGAGAGAGCTCTTTCAGAACTATTATAAAGAGGCAAAGAGATGCGTTTTCAGGGTTAGCCTGACACCCCTTTCGTACCTAGAAGGTCAATGGGGGCGACACCCGGTGGGATACGCGATAGAGCTCACTCACCCCGTCTATCATTTATCGCCTTGTCTGGACTATGGGAGTCTCTACTTTAAAAGCAGTTTTATTCTCTCCATTCAGCGTCATAAAACGCACACAACTTTAATGAATTCTACCCAAAAAAAGAGTCCCTTTTAAACTCAAATAAACCGTAGCATTTCACATTAAACCACCATCTTTCTCAAGCAAAATATAATCCCCATAAACCATTATTAATCAATTAATTATTTCAAAATCACCTACATATACAGAAGAGATATTAGTCATCTCAAAAAAACAGCATCCTCTCGATGTATTAGCCCTCTACATTACCCCCTTACAACAGGCTCGTCCAATCGCCCCAAGACACACGCCTCCACCCCCTCACCTACACGCCCTCTTTGTTTCATTTTCTCGTTTTTGTAGAATTTTTTCCTTTACGCGTGCATATGCGTGTGGACGTGCGCATTATTTTTTGTTAGAATACTTAGCAATATGGCATCACAAAAAAGCAATAAAATTTGGACTTGTCGGGGGCGAACCATCACCTTTGGTTCGCCACTTGTTATGGGCATTCTCAATGTGACGCCAGACTCTTTTTACGCAGAAAGCCGCCTCGCTTCGCTCCAAGATGCAGTCACTCGTGCACAAACCTTCTGGCAAACTGGCGCAACCCTGATTGACGTAGGGGCCGAATCTACTCGTCCAAGTGCCATGCCCCTCACGCCAGAAGCCGAGTGCGAACGTTTAATTCCCGTCTTAAAGGCCTTACGTGACGCACTCCCTGAAGCAATTCTCTCTGCAGATACACGTCACACCCTCACGGCTAAGGCGGCACTTGAAGTGGGGGTCGATGTCATTAACGATGTTTCTGGCTGTGCGCCCGACGAAGGCATGCTCCAAGTGATTGCCGCCTCTGGCGCCGGCTACATCCTAACGCATGCCACTGGCTTAGCAACCGTAAACGAGCCTCTCACAGATGTGACGCACTGCACGAAGACGGTCATCACAGATTTACTTGCGGCTGCCCAAGTCGCCCAACGTGAAGGTGTTTCCCCAGCGCAAATCATGCTGGACCCAGGACTTGGCTTTGGTAAGAGTGCCGCAGTCTCCCAACGCCTCCTTGCCGACACAGCGCAGTTCGCGGCGCTCCCCTATCCGCTTTTGGTGGGCGCCTCACGCAAACGTTTTTTAGGCGATCTCACTGGACAAGCTGATGCAACGCAACGTGGCGCAGCCAGTATTGGCGCAGCGCTTTTAGCGGTAGCCGCAGGAGCAGATGTCGTACGTGTGCATGATGTACGTGAGACGATTGACGCACTCAAAGTTTTTTCACTCTTGAACTCAAACAAGGACAACGCAAATGTTTGAAGGTTGGTGGCCGAGTTTAATGGACGCAGTCCAAATTCTCCTTCTGGCGATTGGATTTTACTATCTCCTGCGCTACTTGAAAGGCACACGCGCAGCGCAGATGCTTTTAGGCGTCGCATCCGTTTTCATTATCATCTTTTTAACCACCACCTTCTTGGAACTGGACGTCTTAAGCGTGGTGTTGCGTTGGCTCTCGATCTTCCTCTTATTGGCGCTCTTGGTGGTCTTCCATCCGGAACTTCGCCGTGCGCTCTCGATGTTGGGGCGTAACTCCTACATCCAGTTGCTTCAAGGCCGCATTCCCGAAACCCCCGCTGAACGCGTTGTACGTGCAGCACGCAGTTTAGCCTTGCGTCGCTTGGGTGCGCTCATCGCAGTGGAACGTGCGGTTTCCTTGGACCGTTGGTGCGAAACAGGCGTGGAACTTGACGCCCGCCTCAGCGAAGAACTGATGATTTCAATCTTCACCCCACCCCTTCCCCTTCACGATGGCGCAGTCATCTTACGCAAGGATCGCATTCGTGCGGCACACTGTTTCTTCCCATTAGACAACGAATTGAATGTGGGCGGCGTCGGCACCCGCCATCGTGCGGCACTCAGTCTTTCTGTGGAATGTGACGCCATCATTCTTATCGTTTCCGAAGAACGCGGCCAAATCTCTGTGGCGCGTGATGGTTATTTGATTCGCAACCTCTCAGATCGTCAGTTGGAACGTATCCTGCGTGCAGCCTTTGTTCCCGAGAGCGAACAACGTAATTTCTTTAAGGCCGTCTTTGGTCCACGCTTCCACATTCCATGGTTGTTGCGTCCATTCATTTCCCTGAGCTCCGCCCAAAAGAAGGAAGAGGCAGATGCGTAATCCATTTTCATTTTTTACATCTAACTGGCTTTGGAAACTCCTTGCCTTAGGGTTAGCGTTAGTTGTTTTCACAGCCATCCGACGTACGATCAGTTATCGCCAAACGCTCACCTTGACGGTGGAGGCGGAATCCATTGAAGGTGGACAGGCCTTAACTGGATTTGAACCCGAAGTGGTCAGCGTGACCTTTCGCGGTTCCGATGCCGCCATTCGTAAGTTAGCGCTCTCTGGAACCGATGTGCCTCGCGTGCGCGTCAAATTGCGCCAACCGCAAAACAACAGTTCGACCATGCAGGTCAAGCTCTCCCGAAGCAACATCTCTTGCGACAGTGGTCTTCGCGTGGTTTCCATTGAACCCAATATCATTGAGGCGGCATTTGATACCAGCGCCACGCGTGAAATGGATATCGCCGAACCCATCGTCAATGGCACACCCCCCAATGCCTCGGTGATTGTGGAACTTGAACCCAAAACAGTTGAGCTCACAGGTTCACGTATCCTTTTGGAAGAATTGGTAGCAGCCCAAACCCAATTGACCACCGCACTCTTGGATGTGTCTGGTCGTTCGGAAAGTTTCAACACCATCTTAAAGGTGTTGCCGCCAGATAATCGTGGCGGATGGACGTTGAAGCCAGACACCGTCCGCGCAAATGTACGTTTTGTCCGTGAAGACATTGAACAGACCTTCAAGAAGGTTCCCGTCCGCGTCTTCCAATCCGCCAAGGGTGTTCACTACGCCTCTGAAACAGAGACCGTTGAAGTCACGGTACAGGGTGCTCGCCGAGACTTACTTGCCATTGATCCCGCCTCCGTATTTGTCATGGTAGGCGACAATGATAACATTCTCTCCAAAGAAGAAAAACGCCTTGAGTGTGAACCGCTCGTTGTCCTTCCATGCACCAATCGTGTTAGCCGTGTAGAAGTCAATCCCGCACGCATTTGGTTGGCCCCCATCACAAAGGAAACTCATTAATGAAACTTTCCACTTCGCAGCGACGCTGGCTCTTCTGTGCCACCTTATCTGTCTTCTTAGCCGCCACAGCCGCAGTCTTAATTGACTTGCTCCTCATCCAGTGGCGTCCCTCTCTAAACTTCACACAGTTCTACCAAGAGTCTGCCCTCTCTGAACGCTCCATCTCAACCCTATCAGACACTGCGGGCACCATCTCCATTGCGAGCATTCTCTCAGAAGACTCGCCAGCGGCAGCCCCCACGGGTCGTTTGCTGAGACGGTTTGAGAGCACCTCCTCCGAATACTCTGGTGCAAAACTTGAAATCTCCTACATTGATCCGCGCACCAATCCGCGACTGGCGGGACAAATGGCGGCACACGGCGCGCCTGGCACAGGACTCCTCTTGCGACAGGCTGGACGTCACGTCTTCATTCCTGAAGAAGCCCTTTTAGATGCCAACAATCGTTTTAGCCCTGCGGATGCAGAAGAAGCCATCACAAGTGGCTTAACCCGTCTTTCGCGCACCGATGGCATTCAAATTGGATGGTTGACGGGACACGGAGAGCCCTCCTTTGAAAGCACAGACCCGCTTAATGGTTACTCTGGTCTTCGCCGTGCCCTTGAAAATGAAGGATGCATTTTACGCGAACTCTCGTTGCCCACCGATGGCAATCACACCACCATTCCTGCCGAAATCAATGTCATTGTCCTCACGGCACCCCGTTATCCTTTGACCAAACCTGAATACACCATCCTCTCCGATTGGTTAGACCATGGCGGACGCCTGTTCTGCATTTTGCCAGCAGGTGCCACCCCGGGTCTCGATACCTTACTTGAATCATGGGGCATTCGCATTGGTGCCACCCCGCGTACTGGCATCTCCACCACTGCAAATGGAGACTCTATCGCCACCTTACTCGACAAACGCCACCCCATCACGAGCGAACTCGCAGACAAGACCTCCATTACCTTCAGTATGCCCAAGGCGGTCTATCCTTTCACTATCCGTGGCATTACGACCACCGAATTGGTTAAGTTGCCCGTGCTTCCATTAACCGATACCGCAAAATCTACTACGCCAGAAGAGGTCACCGTATTGCTCGCTGCAGAACGTGGTAGCCTTGTCGGCACAGACCTTGGCTTCAGACCTGGCCGTATTGTTATCGCAGGCGATGAAACCTTCATCAACAATCGTTATGTTTTGCATCATGCCTCTGCCAATCGAGACATTGCCATCAATACCATTCGTTGGTTGACGGGGCTCTCTGGAAGCGGAGCACGTGGTGCATCGCACGTGCTCACCATTGGCTACGATCGTCCAGCGTGGCGAAAACACTTCTTCGTGATGGGCCTCCTCTTCCCGCTCGCTTTCTGCCTTTTCGTTAAGTTATCAACTTGGAGAATCTCATGAGATTCGGACGTACGTTTTCTATCCTCTTTTCGTTAGTCATCGCCCTTACGGTGGCCTTAGTATTAACCCATCGGTTTCGTCCGGTGCAACCCCTCATTTCGGGCGACCCTCTCTTCCCTATCCAACCCGAAACCATTACCGCAATCACGTGGGATGTTACCAATGAGTTAGGCCATCTGCAGCAACTTCGAATTGAGCGAAAAGGCTTGTTTTGGCAAATGGTAACGCCTTACACAGGCTTCCGCTGTGACACTGCAGAGGTGGTACGTCTGCTTGACACCATCCAAGCGCTCAAGGTTGTCACGCCTCTTAATAATGTTGATGCGACGACCATCCCCAAAGGGCGTCAACTCGTTGTGGAAACCCCTGAAAAACAGTTGGTCTGCACCTTTGGTGAAATCCCCCCCATGAACGTGGCCCAAATGACTGCGCAGTGCAACAATATCTTTGTCGCTGTCAACACCAGCACCGTCAAACAATTACCCGTGTCTGCACGTCAGCTTTGGAGTCGCGCCATTCTACCCGTGTCTACAACCAACTTAACCTCTATTGAATGGCGCGCACCGCGTCTTCCCTTTACAAAAGTCTTCAAACGTGACACAGGTAAGTGGTCGGTCTCCCAACCGTTTGCCTTTGAACCCAATGAAGCGAAGGCCGAACAAGCCCTCTCGTTGCTCACCAATGCCGCAATTATCACAGACTATCTTCGCCCCCTGCCCGATGATGTCGCTTCAACCATCTTCCCCGAAACGGCGCTCATCCCCTATGGGTTAGATGAAGATTCTGCTATTCGTGTGACGATTCGTGCAAAAGGATTTAGCGATCCCTTCCAACTTCGCTTCGGCGCAAAGGATCCCAATAATCCCACACAGGTCTACTGCCTTTTAGATAATCGCCAGGCCATCGTTTCAATCCCAGAGAAAGTTCGTGATCTCTTCACGCAAGCAGGGCCCTTCGTCACCACGCACTTAAATCTTCCTTTCTTAGGCGATGCAACGAATCCCACCGCAATTACCATTCACAAAACGACAGAAATTAAACAGCGCACCGTCTTGAATCTCCGCAATAATCAGTGGGAACTCACGACGCCGGCAGCGTTTCCTGCAAACCCTGTCGCAGTTAAGCAGCTCTTACAGCAACTCATCTCGTTGCCAGGTGACCTCACCGAAAGCCTGACGCCTGACGAAACGCGCTTTATTTGCACCATCAATTTTACCTTTGAAACGCCCAAACAGCCCATTGAAGTCAAGTTCTATCAAGAATCTGACACAAAACTCTTGGCGCGCCGAATGGACACCAATCGTCTCTATTCATTCAATAAAGACAACTTCCCCAAAGCGTTACTCGAGCTGAATACACTGAATCAGAAACTCTTAAATCGCACCCTCTTTGCACTCCCTGAATCAACCATCAAGCGGGTGACGGTTGAGAAAAATGGTGTGTTGCAGTGTACCGTTGTGCGAAATGCTGAAACGCAACAGTGGAATACTGCATTCCCTCAAAAGTTTTATATCCAGGACGAGACCTTAACCAAATGGCTGAATCTTTTCACTGATTTCACCGCTGAAGCAGTTCTCTCTGATGCTGTCTTAGGGAAAACACAATTAAGCGCTTATGGTTTTGACCAGCCCCAACTCAAGATCACCCTTGATCTTGATGGTAGCGATGAAGGGTTACGCAAGGTCTTAATCATTGCTTCAGATGCGAATGAAACCGACGGTACCCCAGTCATGGTGCAAGGTCGCCCCCTGCTCTATCTCATCTCTTCTGGCACACTCCAACTGTTAAAGCGCCCCTTAGTCGCGGCAGAAAATGCACATGCAAACACCGCTCAGCCTTGATGCAATTTATGAAGCTGCATTTCTAACGGATGGCGACTTTAAGATTGTCGACTGTAATTGTCGTGCCGTTGAAGTCCTACGTGCGCTCAAGAAAGACGACCTCATCGGCCGAAAAATTTCAGATTTCCCCTCCGATAATGAACCCGGAGCAGACTTCCCTACCTATTTTCAAGAACGTCTCACCGCGGTGCCTTTTGTCGTCGTGGAGAGTCGCTTTTCCCGTCATGATGGAAGTCAATTTTGGGCAGAGACTGTGGCGCACCGCCTTTCTGAAAATGCCCACTTAATCACTATCCGTGATATCTCTGCGCGTGTCGAAAGTTTTCAACGCGCAGAGGAGGCAAACGAACGCTTGCGTGCTGCCATTCGAGATCGCATGGAGTTCGTCTCCAATGTGTCGCATGAATTACGCACGCCGCTCACCTCAATGTCCTATGCGCTCACCAATATGCTCCGTGGCATTTGCGGTACTTTGCCTGGAAAGGCGATTGAATACTTAGAGCGTCTGCATGTTGATGTCAAACGATTGATGACGACCGTTAATGATTTACTTGATTTACGACAAATGGAAAATGGCACGCTCATGTTGCGTTGTCACTATATCCCATTAGGTCGATTGCTTGCTGAAACAATCAATGCACTCAAAATTCAAGCAGAAACAAAACATCAAACGTTGCAATTGCTCCCTTATGATTGTGAGCGTTATGTTTATGCAGATCACCACAAGTTAGAGCGCGTCTTCTTCAACATCCTCTCCAATGCAGTCAAGTACACCCCCGAAAATGGATGTATCACCGCACGTCTTTATGAACAAAATGGATTCGTAAAGATTGAAGTTGATGACAATGGGATCGGCATTCCTGCCCATGCATTACCTCGTGTATCACAACGTTACTTTAGAGTGGGAGAACATATCGCTGGCACTGGCCTTGGGCTCTCAATCGTGCGTGAGATTACAGAGTTGCATGGGGGCACATTCAAGGTCGAGTCACCGGTTCCCAATACGCAGCACGGCACACGCATCACCATTTCACTCCCAGTGTCGCAATCCCCCAATACGGTTATCGTCTCTGACAGTCCTCACTTTGTGGAAGACATCATCGCAAAGCTCTCCCCAATTGGACACGTCTTCCAAACCGCCGCTCTCAATAAAACGCTTCCAGAGCAACTCGCCACAGGTAAAACGCCTGCTCGCATTCTTTTTGATGGCGACTTGCCTGACGAGCAAATCATTGATGCCGTCTGCAAGATTCAGCGTCACCCTTCTTTGTCATTGGTGCCCATTTTGGTCTTAACAGATAAAATTGAGCCCTTAGTGAAACGCGAATATGCGAAGTGGCGTGTCGATATTCGCCCTAAAACAATTTCCCCCGCGGATCTTTGCGATCTCGTTCGTGGTTAAACAATCTGCCCCCATGCCCGTCACCCCCTCCCTCTCCGGCTTTCAAGTAGAAGGATGTCTCTTAGAGACCTCCACTTGTACCATTTGGCGTGCGACTCAAGTGGCGCTTGATCGTACCATCCTCATGCTTGCGCTCAAAGAGGAAATCTCTGCGTCTCCACCTCTTCGCATCGCAGCATTCACCTCTGTCCGTCTCCTTTCTAAAGCGAGAAGTGGTCTCTTCCCTGATATCATCGACATCTTCCACAAAGATGGCATTGACTACATTATCCTTGAAGATGCCAATAGTACAAACATCCTTTCGTTGCTGAATGGTCAGTGCTTAAACCCAGAGCAACTCTTCACCCTTGCCATCAAACTTGCCGAGAGCTTTTCAGAACTCCACGCTTCAGGGCTTGTGTACTGTTCATTTTCACCAGCGCGTTTCTTTATCACCGAGGATTCCACCCCTATCCTACCCGATATCACCTCGCTTATCCAACGCGGCACGACTAACACGCTCTCGCACATCTATCGACTCACGCCAGCAGACCTGATTTGGGCCTCGCCAGAACAATGCGACCCTAACACCCCCGCACTCGATGGTCGCTCTGACATCTTTTCGGTCGCCATGACACTCTATGCGCTCGCAACTGGAGAGATTCCCTTTGGCCGCCTCGCCCCAGCAGATATCCTCATCGCCAAACAAGCGCATTCAATCGTATCTCCCTGCGACATTCACCCTCAATTTCCAATTGCGCTTGCCACCATTCTTTCCAAAATGGCCCATCGTGATCCAGCATTACGCTATGCTTCATGGGATGAGGTTTTAGTTGATTTGTATCAGGCGCAACAAGGTTTTACACCAGAATTCCCTGATTTGGAATACTCAATCATTGCGCCACCGAAACCCAAAGCCCAAAAACAAGCCCGTAAACCCATTCGCCTCTCCATGCGAAAATTACGCGCCTATCAAAAACTTTCAAAGAAGAAGTCTATCCCGATGATTTTTTGGGTTCACCTCGTTGCGGCGATTCTCACCCTTTTAACATTAATTCTTATCGCTTTACTCCTTTGGAAATACAACTCATGACAATCGCTGAACAAATTCGTGCCTTGTGTGATACGATTTTACACCACGACCGACTCTACTACGTTGAAGCGCGCCCCACAATCTCTGACGTTGAATACGATCGTCTTTGGAGCGAACTTGAACGTCTTGAAAAGGAACACCCCGAATTTATCTACCCCGACTCCCCGACTCAACGTGTGAGCGGAGACCCCATCTCTGGATTTGAAAAAGTACGTCATGATCCACCGATGCGGAGCTTGGATAAAACCTATGAACGGGGTGAGTTGCTCCAATTTGACGCCTTTTTACGTGAAAAATTACCAGATGCTGTCTGGGATTACACTGTTGAACCCAAAGTGGACGGTCTCTCCCTCTCCCTCCTCTATCGAGACGGCATCTTAGTACGAGCCGCCACCCGCGGTAATGGCGAAATCGGTGATGACATTACAGCCAATGTCAAAACCATCCGTTCAATCCCATTGCGTATCCCCACCTCCGCAACCTTAGTTGAGGTTCGTGGTGAAATCTACATGACGCGTGAGGGATTTTCAGAACTCAATCGCCGTGAAGAAGAAGCAGGAAGAGAACCCTTCGCAAATCCACGCAATGCTGCCGCAGGCTCAATCAAATTGTTGGACCCAAAAGAGGTGGCTAAGCGCCCATTAGATGCAGTCCTTTATGGTGTGGGCGCCCTTTCAGGTGTCTCTTTTGACACGCACACGGCGATGCTTCGCGCACTCGCAAAATGGGGGTTCAAAACGCCCCCGTGGAATCGTCTCTGCATGGATATCAACCAGGTCCTTTCTGCCATTGATGAACTCGGTTCCCGTCGACACACCTTCCCCTTTGAAATCGACGGCGCAGTCATTAAAGTGAATCAGCGCGCCCTCTATTCACAACTCGGTAGCACCGCACACGCCCCTCGCTTCGCACGTGCCTACAAATACGCTCCCGAAGTCGCTGAAACGCGCCTAAATGACATCACCATTCAAGTTGGGCGAACAGGTGTGCTCACCCCGGTTGCAGAACTTGAACCTGTCCACCTCGCCGGTTCTGTCATTTCACGTGCCACCTTACATAATGCGGAGATGATTGAAGCTAAAGATTTCCGAGTCGGAGATCGCGTCCTCATCTCAAAGCATGGCGATGTCATCCCTGCCGTGGATGCCGTGGTCATTGAAAAACGTCCTGCCGAGGCTGTTCCTTACACATTCCCGACAACCTGTCCCATTTGTGGCGAAGCCGTCACACGATTGACCGGTGAAGTCGCGATTCGCTGCATCAATCCAGACTGCCCAGCCCAGCGTGTCGGCCACCTTGAACTCTTTGTCTCACGCAATGCATTAGACATCTCTGCTATCGGTGGCCGCATGGCAGAAGCGCTCGTCCAATCTGGACTCGTCACGCGTCCCTTGGACCTCTTCAATCTCTCCACCGAAACCTTAGCGACCTTCAAACTCATCTCTGAAGATGGCACCGAACGACGCTTTGGCAAGAAGGCTGAAGATGTCGCACAAGCCCTTGAAAAAGCAAAGACACTGCCCCTTCACCGTTGGATTATTGCCCTCGGCATTCCTGGCATTGGTGAAACTGCCGCGCGCACAATGGCAAAGCTCTTCACCTCTTTCGCTGAGATGAAAGACACGACGCTTATCAAAAAGATCATTGCGTTCTATGATGCTACCGAACGTAAACTTGACCGCCTTGATGACCGTGACCTCTTAGCTGGCGAGATTCGTGCCCATGCAGAAGCGCTCGCACCGTATGGCGTCATCCAACGCGATGACCCTTCGCGAAATATTCGTGACCGGTATCTGTTAACGGTTAAACCCGAAATGGCGCGTTCGTTCTTTAAGTTTGTCTCCTCCACCTATGCCGCAGACCTCTTCACGCGCTTGGAGCAGTTGGGCATCAATCCTGTGCCGGAACAGCAGCAACAAAATAGCACCCTCCTCACGGGTTATGCATTTGTGATTACTGGGACCCTCACCCAACCCCGTGAGCACTTTGAAGCACTCATTCGCGAACACAATGGTGTCGTCCAGAACTCCGTCAGCAAAAAGACCACCCACCTCCTCATTGGTGAAAATCCTGGCGGAAGCAAATACACAAAGGCGCAATCGCTTGGCACGCCAATGATTACTGAAGCCGCCTTTATGGAGATGCTCGCAAACCCAGAGGCTACACCTCCAGCACCTCCGCCCAAAGCGTCTGCTCCTAAACCAACACCGCCTCCCGCTTCGTCCTCTACCAACATTGAATACATCCAAGACACCCTTTTCTAATTTGCCATGAAAAAATCACTTATCGCCTTTGCTGCACTTGAATCCGTATTGATTCTGACCTTTATTCTCTTCTCGGTTTCTGATCAATTTCAATGGTTATATCCCATTCTATTGACCCTCATTGGTGCAACCTTTGTCGCAGGTATTGCGCTTCTCATTTTTGGGAAAAAGCGTTAATCCATTCTACAACATAAAGAGTTCTCCGCACTGTTCACAACGGCTCATCTTTGCCATCATGAACAGACTTTCACCCTACCTATTAATAATAGTAGCGTTCATTTATGCAATTATTGGTACACAATTGAATTTTCCACCAAAAGAAGACTATCGTTTTTCTTTGTAATGTGATACTATTGTTTCATCTACGATTTTTAGTACGATCCATAAGAAAGGATATCATCAAATGAAATGCGTTAAGCTCCTCGGGTTGGCATTCCTTGCCAGCATTGCAGTGACCACTCTTAATGCTCAGTCTTTGTCTGGCGCAAAGACCCATTGGGATAAGGGCACGCTCGTTGTTGAAACCCCTGCTCGTCCTGCTGGTCAGCAGCATGCTGTCGGTCTCACCCTTCCTAAGATGAAGACCGTCCGCGTTGCATTCGTCGGCCTCGGTATGCGTGGTCCTGGCGCTGTCGCTCGTTTCACGTTTATCCCTGGCGTTGAAATCGTCGCCCTCTGCGACTACCTCCCTGAACGTGCTGAAAAGTGCCAGAAGGATTTGCGTGCCGCAGGTTTGGCTCCTGCTGACATCTACTCTGGTGCAGATGGTTACAAGGAACTCTGCAAGCGTGATGACATTGACTTGGTCTACGTCGCAGTTGACTGGATGAACCACTATCCTGTCGCCAAGTGCGCTATGGAAAACGGCAAAAACGTTGCCCTCGAAGTGCCTAGCGTCATGAACCTCGAACAGTGCTGGTCGCTCATCGACCTCGCTGAAAAGAACCGCAAGCACTGCATGATCCTCGAAAACTGCTGCTATGACTGGTTCGAATTGGACGCACTCAACATGGCACAGAAGGGCATCTTCGGTGAAGTGCTCTACGCTAAGGGCGCTTACATCCACAATCTCGACCCCTTCTGGGACTACTACTGGAGCAATCCTGCCGACGATCCTGATAAACTCGGCTGGCGCTTGAAGTACAACATGGAAAATCGTGGTGACGTCTATGCTACCCACGGTCTCGGCCCTGTTGCTCAGGTCATGAACATTCACCGTGGCGACCGCTTCACCACCCTCGTGGCAATGGACACCAAGTCCGTCCATGGTAAGGAACTCGTGGAAAAGAAGACCGGCAAGCCTTGCGAAAACTTCCGCAATGGTGACCACACCACCACCTTGATGCGTACTGCTAATGGTAAGGTCGTTGAAATTCAGCACAACGTGATGAATCCTCAGCCCTACAACCGCTTGTTCCAGTTGAATGGTACCCGCGGCTTCGCAAACAAGTACCCCATCGAAGGTTTCGTGTTGGATGGTTCCCACATGGCTGGTGCTGAAGGCGCTCCCGACCTCGAAAACCTCGACTCCCCCTCCTTCATGAGCGCTGCTAACATGCAGAAGCTCCGCACCACCTATCGTCACCCCATCATCAAGAAGTACGGCGCAATGGCTGCTAAGGTTGGCGGCCACGGTGGTATGGACTTCTTCATGGACGTGCGTATGGTCTACTGCTTGCAGAACGGCCTCCCCCTCGACATGGACGTCTATGACTTGGCCGAATGGTGCAGCCTTGCAGAACTCGGCGCCATCTCCATGGACAATAACAACTGCTCCGTCACCTTCCCTGACTTCACCCGTGGTCACTGGAATGACGTGAAGGGTTACCAGCACGCTTGGGCTACCCCCGAAGCTGAAGCTGAAGCCGCTGCTATCGCAGACGCTTACACCGCTGCTCAGAAGGCAGCTGTGGCTAAGCTCAACCTCTGGGCTCTCTATGATGCCGCTAAGACTGGCGATGCCGCTGCAGTTGCAGCTTACAAGGCAGCCGCCGCTCAGCTCGATGCAGAAATCGCTGCTGCTCAGAAGTAAGTCGATTCCTTCACAAATCAAAAAGACCGAGACCTCCGTCTCGGTCTTTTTGATGGTTTAAGTCCTAAGTGTGGGGTAAATTTTCTTCTAAAACACCCCTTTTACAAAGTTCAAGGAATTCCTCTACGCTAATGCGCCCCAGATGCACGACCGCACCACGATGACTTGCACCCCCACATCTCACCCCTAATCCACAGCACCACAGGTCCGGACATATGCGCCCGAGCACGAAGTGCTGGGAAATCCACAGCATGCGCCAGCATGCGGACATATGCGCCCGAGCACGAAGTGCTGGGAAATCCACAGCGTGCGTCAGCATGCGGATATATGCGCCCGAGCACAAAGTGCTGGAAAATCTACAGCGGAGTCGGCCGCGTAATCCACAGCGTGCGCCAGCATGCGGATATATGCGCCCGAGCACGAAGTGCTGGGAAATCCACAGGGCCGCAGGCCCGGATATATGCGCCCGAGCACGAAGTGCTGGGAAATCCACAGCGAGCCCCGCTCGC
>JAEIGA010008906.1_pt1 | contig 15180 bp, 8 predicted proteins | sample 9270691 | NCBI WGS metagenome assembly JAEIGA01 (sample SAMN17057246, study PRJNA624740) | gut metagenome | biome: biome; isolation source: fecal sample | host: Bos grunniens | place: China: Xizang | collected 2019
ACACTCTCCTTAAGTTCCGTACCAGACTTCTTGGGACGCCATTCGAAAAGATCGTATTTGTCACGTGGACGAATATAATCAAACCAAGCAAAATTCTGCAAATAGCGCATGTTTTCAGGAATAAGCACAATCGGGTACATTGTGCCCGTGGCTGCGGGCATCCATATATGCTCAACCTTCTTATCACGCAAAAACATCTTAAGCAACGATGTTTCCGTATGATTCATTTCTATCATCACACTATCCTCGTCAAATGGAAAGTAATTGACAAAAACATTGCCCACCGATGTGGTAAGGTACAATTCTCCATCCCTGAAATAAGAATGCATCTCATGTCCGGACACCTGATTATAATGAATGCTGTCAATCCTTTCTACCGAGAGAGCCTGCCTCAACACCTGAACACTGTCGATGTTCCCGTTTCCAAAAAACATCCGAATCTCCTCTCCAAGTTGTTGCTGCCCTGCCTGCCACAATATCGGGTCCTGATACATAATGAGAAGGCTGTCACGACTATCATAAACCATCGAATCGCAAACCGCCTGAACATCATTATGGAAAACACGCATATGATGATAACCATGCATAATGCGATAAACAGAATCCGTATCTATATTATATGTGAAGATTTTGAAAGTATCTGCGTGAGCAAACATAGTGTCTGCCTGACTATAATCAATAACCAACGCACTGTCCGTCGCCATAATGTAACCCGTACTGTCCTCGTAATAACAATACTCACCGGTAAACATCTTCTTGTCAATCGCATCAGTATACAGAATATTGCCAAACGCCTCAGCCGTTGCGACGTCATCATTCCATACAACACTATCACCAACAAGACGCTTGCCATTGTTGTTCAAAATACTGCGCTCCAAAAGATAAGAACGCTTGGCCTGCGTATCATAATATCCAAGTTCTGAATATATATGGTTCTCACCGTTCTTTATGTTCGAAGGACCAACTATATGGGCAATCGCTGTTTCCGTATTATAATGGAGCGTATCGGAGATGAGAATTGTTTGCGGTCTTGCAGGCGGAGCAGGATTAACCAAACGAACATTATAGTTAAAGACAGCCTCATGCGTAACCGGGCTGTACTCTCCCCAGTCACTTGTCAATTCGTTATCATGGTCAAGTACTCGCCCTCCCTCGAAGAAATAACCTAAATTATACAGTCGATCGTAATCGAGGCTATCGGTATAGATGGTCATCGTTCCATGCTTAAGTACAACATAATGGCGTGCTCGAGCCAGCCGATCTGTGCCATTATAATAGAATACTTCACTGTCAAGCAAGACCGTATCTCCTTGATTCATGTGCACATTACCATATGCGTCAAAAGAATTGGTAGCTTCATAAAATAGTGCGCTATCGCAATTCATGAGCATTCCCTCATGGCTGAGTTGAACATTACCGACCAAGATCTGCGCTGTGCGATGTACTCGATCGTCGAAGAAAAGGCGGTCGGCATGCAACAAATGAACCTTGGCAGCAGATGGCGGTCTGCTTTCTGTTGCTCTACGTTCTGGCGTTACGGCCGTAAGCAAGCAAAAACAGAAGAACAGAAATACGCAAAGGATATATATTCGCTGTCGTATCACTTTATCCAGCCTTCATATTGGAAATCGCAATCTCTCCAATCCGGATTGATGCGTATGTAGGTACTCTTTTGTTTCTCCTTAATCCATTCCTCGATGACTTCTTCTCCCTTTTTCTCTTCTACCATTGCCTTCAGGATTTGGAAGTCCTCTGTAATACTTGCCCGATGCATGGTAGTGCGGTTTTTAAGACGGGCGATGGCGCAAACTGTCTTGCCTTTTGTATTAATCATTGTGAATGGCTTTGACATTTCGCCTACTTCGAGTGTTTCCACCACTCGAGCCAATTCAGGAGAAAAAGCCGAAAGTTCACTCATTTCGAAACGGGTTGTCGTTTCGCCTGTTGCCTTATTATTGGAGAGAATGCCACGATTATTACGTGTATCCTTATCGTCCGAAGCAAATAAGACTGCATCCTCGAATGATATCTTATTATTTCGGATGTCGCTGGTGATAGAATCAAGAACGACCAATGCACTGTCAATGTCTGTCTGCGACACTTCCGGACGTCTCAAGATATGGCGGCACTTTAGTTTGTCGCCACGTTTGTCGATGAGTTGAATGATGTGGAAGCCAAACTCGCTCTGTGCAATCTTGCTTACTTTTTTAGGGTCGGTCAAACTGAATGCAACGTTGGCAAAACCCGGGTCGAGTTCGCCTTTGCCCATATAGGGCATTTCGCCACCCTGACGAGCAGAGCCTGGGTCCTCGCTATAGAGGCGAGCCAATGTTGAAAAGGAGGTGGAACCACTATTGATGCGTTCGGTATAATCGCGGAGCAAACCTTTGACCCGATCTATTTCTTCTTGTGGAATACGTGGCTGCAGCACAAGCAATTGAACTTCCACCTGCGTAGGAATGAGGGGCAGGCTGTCTTCCGGAAAATCTTTGAAATAGCGACGAACCTCGGCAGGAGTGACTTTGATGTCTGCTGTGAGTTGGTCTCGCATACGAAGTGCTGTAAGGCGATTTTTGTATTGGTCGAAGAGTTCTTCGCGTATCTGTACCATTGACAGTTTCATGTATTCTTCGAGTTTCTCCTTTGACCCAGCCATGAGTATTCTCTCGTTGATTTCCGACTCGACATACTGGTTCACTTCCGAATCGGTTACACTGACACTGTCAATCACTGCCTGATGGAGGAAGAGTTTTTGGATTGCTATCTGTTCGGGAATAACACAATAGGGGTTTCCTTTTGTCTGTGAGCCGAACTCGAGACGTTGCTTCTCTACATCCGAGCGCAGTATGGCTTCGTCGCCAACAACCCATACCACTTCGACTATGACATTCTTTTGTGCCTGCGAGAACAGGCAGCATAGTATTGCGAAGAGACCGAGTGTGTGTCGTTTCATATTTCTTTTTTTCGTCACTATCGTTGTTTTGGCTTCTTAGTGATTGTTGACGGTTTTGAGTGCTTCCTTGTCAATTTCGACAGTATAGCGTTTGCGGAGTTCTGCCACGAACTCGTCCTCTTTGAGTCGCTGATAGTCGCTGACTACCTGATTGCTTACGTCTGTCCATTCTGCCGGACCCTTCTTGAGTACCTTACCGAAGATGCCAATATGGGGATAGCCTTTGACGGGTTTGAGTTCGGCACTCTTCACTTTTAACGCCAGACGGTCGACATTGGAATTGTCGCCTTTCTTGAAGATGCGGCGTTCTACGCGCACCATGATGCTATCCTTATTGAATGTCTCGCGAATGGTTTCCATCCATTTGTCTGTGGGCTGCTTTTTGACGAGTTTCTTTACTGCTTTCACATCGGCTGCATCTTTGCAGTAATACACCATGCCCCTGTATCGCGGTTCGTCCCAGGCATAGTTCTTCTTGTTTTTCTTGAAGTAGGTGGTCAGTGCCAGTGTGTCTTTTGCTGCCGGTTCCCAGATGCGGCTGTTGCACTCTTCGAAGAGGAGCAGACCGTCGTGATATTCCTGCACGAGATATTTCAGTTCGCTATCCTTGGCGCAGAACTCTTCTGTCTTCTCGTCGAGGATTTGCTCGATGGTCTTTTCGCCGTTGCTTTGTGAGGCGATGGAATCGAGTACTTGCTGTGCAAGCTGGTTTTCCAAGCCTTGGCCTTCGAGGTACTTCAAGATCATGTCATGAAGTTCTTCGTATGGTTCGAGGTCTTTCTTGCCCATCAGCTTGACGATGTCGTAGCCGAAGGGCATAAGGAAGGGCTCGCTCACTTCGTTCACTTCGAGCGAATAGGCTACGTCTTCGAATTCCTTCACCACTTGATTGGGGCCGATCCAGGGTAGCATTCCGCCACGAGCGGCTGAGCCTGGGTCTTGCGACACGGTTTGTGCCAGTTCGGCAAAGTCGGCTCCGTCCTTCAGTGCCTGATGGATGGAGTCTATTTTTGCTTTGGCCATTGCCTGCTGTTCTTCTGTGGCGTCTTGTGGCAGGCGAATGAGGATATGTGCCGGCTGCAGGAGTTGTTTGCCTTCGAGGCGTGCCAACATGCCGTCGTAGTAGGCTTTACATTCCTTCTCCTTTGCGCCTTCGGGGACGAGAAGCGGACGTATCAGTTGGTCGCGATAGGTGCGGAATTCTTTTTGGTAACTGGTGAGGGTGTCCAGGTGGTTGTCGAGTGCGGAAAGGACTTTGAGTTTGTAGTTGACGAAGAGTTCGGCATATTCCTCAACGTTCTTCTTGTCGATGACACCTTCTGAGTTGTTCTTGTTGTAGTTGTATTCGAATTCGCTACGGGTGACTGGCACTCCGCCTATGCGCATTACGATGGGGTCTTCCTGTGCGGCTGCGGTCAGCGCTACTACGGCTAATGCAATGCCGGCAAATATCTTCTTCATTTTCGATTGATGATGTTGTTTCTGACTTTCTTGAGTATTCGGGGTTGTCGGATTACTCGGGGAAGTATTGGCCTTTACTGTGGGCGGCTGTAGTTGGGAGCCTCGCTGGTGATGGTAACGTCGTGCGGATGGCTTTCCTGTACGCCTGCGTTGGTGATGCGTACGAACTTGGCATTGTGCAAGTCCTGGATGGTTGCTGCGCCACAATAGCCCATGCCGCTGCGCAAACCGCCGATGAGCTGATAGATGACTTCCTGTACGCCTCCCTTGTAGGGGACGCGGCCTGCGATGCCTTCGGGCACGAGTTTCTTGGCGTCTTTGACGTTGCCCTGGAAGTAACGGTCTTTGCTGCCGCATTCCATTGCTTCGAGTGAGCCCATGCCGCGATAGCTCTTGAACTTACGTCCGTTGTAGATGATGGTGTCGCCTGGGCTTTCTTCTGTGCCAGCCACAAGTGAGCCGATCATGACGCTGTAGCCGCCGGCTGCGAGTGCCTTTACCACATCGCCGCTGTAGCGAAGTCCGCCGTCGGCAATGAGGGGCACGCCTGTTCCTTTGAGGGCGCTGGCTACGTCGTACACTGCGCTGAGCTGTGGTACGCCTACGCCTGCCACTACGCGGGTGGTGCAGATGCTGCCGGGGCCGATGCCTACTTTGACGCCGTCGGCGCCTGCTTCGACGAGCATGCGTGCTGCCTCGCCTGTTGCTACGTTACCTACCACGATGTCCACTTCGGGGAACATCTGTTTTGCTTCTTTGAGTTTCTCGATTACGGACTTGCTGTGTCCGTGTGCTGTATCGATGACGATGGCATCTACGCCTGCCTCTACGAGTGCTTTGATGCGGTCGATGGTGTCGACTGTCACACCCACACCGGCTGCCACGCGCAGACGGCCTTTGCTGTCTTTGCATGCCATTGGCTTGTCTTTTGCCTTTGTGATGTCCTTGTAGGTAATGAGGCCGATGAGCTTGTTGTCGTCGTCCAGAACGGGGAGTTTCTCAATTTTGTTTTCCTGGAGAATCTTGGCTGCTGCCACGAGATCTGTCTGGACGTGTGTTGAAACGAGGTTCTTGCTCGTCATCACTTCGTCGACGGGACGGTCGATGTTCTGTTCGAAACGGAGGTCGCGGTTAGTGACGATGCCCACCAGATGGCGTTCGTCGTCGACCACGGGGATGCCTCCGATGTGATATTCGGCCATGAGTTCGAGCGCATCGCTCACTTTGCTGCCGCGCTTGATGGTGATGGGGTCGTATATCATGCCGTTCTCTGCGCGCTTCACGATAGCCACTTGGCGTGCCTGTTCCTCAATGCTCATGTTCTTGTGGATGACGCCGATGCCGCCTTCGCGAGCGATGGCAATAGCCATGGGTGCTTCGGTAACGGTGTCCATCGCTGCCGTTACGAAGGGAATCTTCAGTTCGATATTTCGTGAGAACTTCGTCTTGAGTTCAACCGTACGGGGGAGAACCTCTGAATAGGCGGGAACCAACAGGACGTCGTCGTATGTGAGACCGTCCATCACAATCTTGTCTGCAATAAATGATACCATATCCTTAGAATTTATATTATTGTGTGCAAAGGTAAGAAAAAAATGCTTATGTTGTACCGCCTGAAGGGGTATTTTTTTCCTTACGCGTACATTATCCGCACATAAGGCGGGCGCAATCTGCAAAACAGGTTAACCATTATGGGCAGAATGCTTAACCATTATGGGCAAAACCCTTAACCTTTCCGGCAATAATGGTTAACCTTTTCGGGCGGACAGCCCAGAGCCGCCTGCAGGAACACATCGGCACAGCGGTTCGGCAAGCCGCACAAAAATACATTTTCCGGCAAACAGTGTAATGATTTTTTTCAACTTTTTGATAAAAAGCACATTCGTTTCACATCTTTTTCATATCTTTGTCTCGGAAATTCATATTTATTAAACCCTTTCAATTATGCTAAAGAAAATCCGCTTGACACTGGCCATCGTCTTCTGGGTGCTCATCACATGGCTCCTGGTCGACTTCACCGGAACGGCACATGCCTATCTGGGATGGATGGCGAAAATCCAGTTTGTGCCGGCACTGCTGGCGCTGAACATAGGAGCACTGCTCTTCGTCGTGACACTCACCCTGCTGATGGGGCGCATCTACTGCTCCGTCATCTGCCCACTGGGCGTCATGCAGGACGCCATCGCATGGCTGCGTAAGAAAAAGAACAAGTACAACTACTCGCCGGCAAAGAACACCCTGCGCTACACAATGCTCGTGCTGGCCTGCGCAACCCTCGCCCTCAACATAGCATGGATAGGCGGACTCATCTTCCCCTACAGCGCCTACGGCCGCATCGTCGCAGCCATTGTGGCACCACTCTACAAACTCGCCAACAACGGACTGGCAGCCATCGCCGAACACTACAACAGCTACGCCTTCTACGAAGTTGACGTATGGTTCAAGAGCACAGCAGCACTCATCGTGGCACTCCTCACATGGGCCATCATCGCCATACTCGCATGGAAAGGCGGACGCACATGGTGCAACACCATCTGCCCCGTCGGCACACTGCTCGGCCTCATCAGCAAACACTCATACCTCAAGATGAACATCGACGCCGACAAGTGCAAAAACTGCCGCAAATGCGAACGCAACTGCAAAGCAGCCTGCATAGACATCAACACACTCACCATCGACCACACACGATGCGTAGCCTGCGGCAACTGCCAAGAACAATGCACCTTCGACGCCATGCACTTCGCACCAACCACACAACAGACAAAACAAAACAACAAACCCACCCACAAAGAAGAAAAAACAACCGAAGACACCAGCCGACGCGCCGTCCTCACCGGCGTAGCACTACTCGCCGGCACAGCACTCGCCAAAGCACAAAAGAAAATAGAACCCAAAACAACCGACGGCGGACTGGCAGACATCATCAAAAAAGAAAAACCACAACGAGAAAAACCCATCACACCACCGGGCTCACTCTCCATCCGAAACCTGCGCACACACTGCACAGCCTGCCAACTCTGCATCAATGCATGCCCCAACGACGTACTCCGCCCCAGCAGCAGCCTCGACCATTTCATGCAACCCGAAGTAAGCTTCGAACGCGGATACTGCCGCCCCGAATGCACACGATGCTCAGAAGTCTGCCCCACATCCGCCATACAACCCGTCACCGTCGAAGAACGAACAGCCATACAAGTAGGACACGCCGTATGGACACGCAACCTCTGCGTACCCGTCAAAGACGGCAAACCATGCGGACTCTGCGCACGCAAATGCCCCGCAGGAGCCATACAAATGGTACCACTCCAAGCCGGCGTACACCGAGACGGACGACGATGGCTCGACGCAGACAACAAAGAAATACCACGCGACAAAGTCCTCCTCATACCCGTCGTCAACGAAGAAAAGTGCATCGGCTGCGGAGCATGCGAAAACCTCTGTCCCTCAAACCCCATCAGCGCAATACACGTAGAAGGACACGAAGTACACAAAGAAATCTGACCTAACGACAACCAACACAGACACACACTATGAAAGATATCACAAGAAGAGACTTCCTCAAAGCCTCAGGCACAGCAGCAGCCACAACAGCCCTGGCATCCTGCGGAATACAAGGAAGCAACGAAAACGGCGAAATAGACTATATGGGACACCACACCAGCCCCATACCCACAGACAAAATGACATATCGCACCAACCCCAAACAAGGCGACAAAGTAAGCCTGCTCGGATACGGATGGATGCGACTGCCAAACAAAAAAGACAACAACGGACAAGACGTCATAGACCAAGAACAAGTCAACCGACTCTGCAAGTTCGCACTCGACCACGGCGTCAACTACTTCGACACATCACCAGCCTACTGCCGCGGAAAAAGCGAAGAAAGCCTCGGCATAGCACTCGAAGCAAGCGGCTACAAACGCAGCGACTACTTCATCGCCACCAAACTCTCCAACTTCTCACCCACACAATATAGCCTCGAAGAAGGAAAGGCAATGTTCGAACGAAGCCTGCAATACCTCAAGACAGACTACGTCGATTACCTCCTCCTGCACAGCATCGGAGGCGGAGGCATGGGCCCCGTCCACCAACGCTACCTTGACAACGGACTACTCGACTGGCTCATGGAACAACGCGAGGCAGGCCGAATCCGCAACCTCGGCTTCTCATTCCATGGCAATGTCGCAGTCTTCGACTGGGCATTGGCCAACCAAGACAAGTATCATTGGGATTTCGTTCAGATACAAGCCAACTACGTAGAATGGGAACACGAAGACAACGGCCGTTCAGGAAAATACCTCTACGAAGAACTTGCCAAACGCAACATACCCGTTGTCATCATGGAACCACTGCTCGGCGGACGCCTCTCCAAAGTACCCGACCACGTTGTTTCGCTCTTCAAACAGCGCAAACCGGAAAACAGCGTTGCCTCATGGGCATTCCGCTACATTGGTTCAAAGCCCCAAGTGCTTACCGTTCTCAGCGGAATGACATACATGGAACACCTGGAAGACAATGTTCGCACCTACTCGCCGCTCGAGCCTCTTACCGAAGAGGAACAGCAATGGCTCGAAGGCAAAACAGCAACTCTCATCAAGAGCTATCCTACCATCGACTGCAACGACTGCAAATACTGCATGCCTTGCCCTTATGGTCTTGACATTCCTGCCATCTTTGTTCACTATAATAAATGCGTGAACACGGGAAATGTACCAGAAAGTCAGCAGGCAGAGGACTACCAGAAAGCCCGTCGTGCCTTCCTCGTCGGCTACGACCGCAGTGTTCCCAAGCTCCGTCAGGCAAACCATTGCATCCAATGCCGCGAGTGCGTGAGCCATTGTCCGCAACAGATTGACATTCCTCGCGAGTTGCAACGCGTGGACGAGTTTGTAGAAAAGCTCAAACAAGGCACTCTATAAACAGCAAAAGAAAGGGCCCCTTCCCATAACGAGAAGGGGCCCTTTCTTTGTTTCCTTATTTCTTTTCGCTCATTGTGAAGTCGAGTGAGCCGCCTTCCATAAGCTGTTGATGGGTGAGTTTCCAGTCGGTTATCTTCTTTCCGTTGAGCTTAACGCTCTTGACATAAATGGCTTTGTCGGACTTGCGGGGTGCGTTGATGACCAAATCCTTGCCGTTGGGCATATGCAACACTGCCTTTTGGAAGAGAGGTGTGCCTATGACGTACTCTGCCGAGCCAGCGTTGAAGGGGTAGAAGCCCAGTGCTGAGAAGATGTACCAGGCGGACATCTGACCGCAGTCGTCGTTGCCTGCATAGCCGCAAGGTGTGGGGTTGTAGAACGAGCTGCGCACCTGTTCTACCAATTCCTGTGTGCGCCATGGCTGACCTGCAAAGTTGTAGAGGTAAACAGTGTGGTGGCTGGGTTCGTTTCCGTGAGCATATTGTCCGATGAATGCGCTGGCATTGCCGTTTATCTCGCCGCTGGTTTCGGTCAGTGTGAAGTTCTCGTTGAGTTTCTTTATGAAGGGTTTCACGCCGCCGAAGAGGTCGATGAGTCCTTGTGGGTTATGCGGAACGAACCACATATACTGCCATGCGTTGCCTTCCACGAAGCAGGGGTTCTCGTAGCTGAGCGGGTCGAAGGGTTCTATCCAGTTGCCTTTGTCGTCTTTTGGCTGGAAGAAACCTGTTGCGGGATTAAAGAGGTTGCGGTAGAACTCACTGCGTTTGATGAAGCGTTCGTAGTCTTCTGTCTTGCCGAGTTTCTTTGCTACTGCTGCCACGCACCAGTCGTCGAAGGCTTGTTCCATGGTGATGGAGACGCTGACATTCTGTTTGTTTTGTGGCATGTAGCCGTACTCTTCCCAGATTTCGAAGGGGCTGTTGAGGTGTGTGCGTGTGCTGCTTTCCACCATTGCCTTGTATGCGCGCTCCACATCGATGCCGGGCAGTTCGGAGAGGATGGCGTCGGCTAGGACGGGGATGGCGTGGTTGCCTATCATGCAGTAGTTGTCTTGTCCCCAGAGATCCCAGATGGGGAGGTATCCGTAGGTGTCGTGATGGAGTATCATGTCGCGGACGAATTGTGCTGCCACTTCGGGATAGAGGAGTGTGTAGAGGGGGTGTGCTGCGCGGAAGGTGTCCCAGAGGCTGAATGTGCTATGGTATGCTTGTCCTGCGGGCATTTGCTTTATCTCGAAGTTGGTGTCCATGTATCGTCCGTCGACGTCGCTCATTGTATTGGGTTGCATGAGGACGTGGTAGAGACCTGTGTAGAAGATGGTCTTTTGGTCGTCGGTGCCTTCGATGTCGATGGTGGCGAGTTCCTTCTCCCAGGCGTCGTGTGCGGCTTTGGTATAATAGCCGAAGTCCCACGACTGTGCTTCTGCCTTCATGTTTTTGCGTGCGCCGTCGTTGTCGACAGCCGAGATGGCTACCTTGACCATGAGGTCTTTGCCTTGGGCTGCGTCGAAGGAGAGTGCTGCGCGCAGTGTGCGTCCGTTGATGATGTCGCTCTTGCCAACGCTGCGACTGCCGTCCATCATGATGCGGTTTGCTATGGGGCGTGAGAATTCGGCACGGAAATATACTTTGCGAAGTTTTGCCCATCCGGTGAGTACGCGGAAGCCTTCGATGGTCTTTTCGTCGACCACTCTGATTTGGCTCTGTATGATTTGGTATGCCCGGCGTCCGGTGTAGTAGGCATCGCCGCGGTAGGTCATGCGGTCGAGGTCGAGGATGACGGTCTGGTCTTTGCCTTCGGGGAAGGTGTATCGGTGTATGCCTGCATGTACGGTGGCAGAGAGTTCCACCCGGATGTCTTCGCCGCCCAGGAGGTCCACCATGTAGTAGCCGGCTGTTGCGGCTTCTCTGTCGTGGCTGTATGGCAGTGCGAAGATGCCTTTGCTGAGCATCTGCGGTGTGACTTTCTTAGTGGTCGGCATCAGTGAGATGTCGATGAGGTCGGTGCAACCCGTGCCGCTGAGGTGGGTGTGTGTGAAGCCGAAGATGGAGTCGCGGTTGTAGTCGTAGCCGCAGCAGGGGTCCCATGTGACGTACTGCTCCGTTTCGGGTGCGAGTTGCACCATGCCTTGTGGCATTGTGGGGCCTGGGAATGTGCTTCCGCTCAGTGCGCCGGTGTCGTCGGTCTGTGTCCCGATGAAGGGATTAACGTACTTCGTATAATCGGTTGCTTTGCCGCCCAAAACGGCACAGAGAACCAGAAGAAATAGTGTTGTTCTTTTCATTTTGTTAGTTTTATAAATGTGTTAATTGGTATTTTGGGCGCCAAATTTCGGGATTTCTTTTGTCATTCACAAAAAAAAATCTACTTTTGTGGCGAAAAAGACCCTGAAACGCATGACACGCATATTCTTTCTGTTGTTCTCCGCGCTGTTCTCCTTTGCCTTTTCCGGTTCGGCAACAGCAAACGAGCCTCTGACGATGGCGAGCGACACGGTGCAGACGGACACCCTGCGAGAAGTGGAAGTTCGCACCGACACCATGTTGCGTGTCAACGAAGCCATACGGCAGACGATAGAGAATGAACGCAAATCGCGCATCGGCACCAAGTCCGTGAGCGACATCATCGGAGGCAAGACGACCGACAAAATCATGCATCCCTTTGCCGTGAAGGACCGCAAACGCGACAAAAAGCACGCCCGCGACCGCAAGGCACTGGCTGAATACGAGGAACTTCTGCGCGTAAAGACCTTCGAGGAACTGCTCGACGAAGCCATACGCCGTCAAGACCTTGAGGACGCCAAAAAGGCTGACCAGCAGTCCAAGAAGAAATAAAACAAAAGGCTCGCCATTGCCTGCAACTACACCCCCACATACTCCTCGAAAAAATAGGTTAACCTTTCCCGAAATAATGGTTAAGCATTCCGCCCATAATGGTTAACCTAATTGGCAATAATGGTTAACCTTTCCGGCAAGACAACCACTGCCTTTGTAAAACAAGAAAAAGCGAAAACTCACGATGAATTGGCGCAAAATCACACCTGCACTACTCTCCCTGCTGGTCTTTCTGCTGGCACAAGCACTCGTCCCCGCCGTGGCATTCGGCATCGGCACATTCGTCTCTCCCGACTTCGGCACAGCCCTGCAAAAATTCCTCAGCGGCGAGACAGCCGACCTTCCGCTCCTCGAACTGATGCCCATCCCGATGTTCTCGCTCACCATAATGGCGACAAACATCATTGCCATACTGATATGCTACCGCCCACTGCGATACGTCCGCCCCATCAAGGCAAGCGACTTCGGCACCATACGGTGGCAGACAGGCCTGCTCGCCATAGCCGGAGGCATACTCGGAGGCTTCAGCCTCTCCATCATGACCGAAAACATCGCCCTGCCCGACTCCATGATGCAAATGTCGATGGCCATGTCGAAAAGCATCTGGGGACTGCTCGCACTCGCCATCGTCGGCCCCATCACCGAAGAACTCCTCTTCCGCGAAGCCATCGAAGGCGAAATGCTGCGCCGAAAAGCTAGCCCCTGGGCCGCAATCACCATCTCCGCACTGGCATTCAGCATCGTACACCTCAACCTCGCACAAGGACTCTATGCACTGCCACTCGGCATCATGTTCGGCATCATACGCTACAAAACCGGAAACATCATCCTGCCCTCACTGCTCCACATCCTCAACAACAGCATCGTAGCACTGCAACTCTGCACCCTCGGAGAAGAGATGGCCGACCTCTCCTATGCCGAAATGTTCGGCGGAAACACAGCCGCACAAATCGCCATGCTCCTCTCCGGAATGCTCAGCATACTGCTCATTACACTTTTCTGGAACCACACCACACCCAAAGCAGAATGAAAACAATCCACCCTCCCCAGGCAAGGAGAGCCCCATTTCTGTGTTAATTTTATTAAACCTGTGTAGCTAAGTGTTAAAATTCTTTAACCAAACACTACCACAAGGCACATTTCCACACCCTAAATCGTATCTTTGCAACTACTATCCCCCTAAAAAGGGCATACTATACCCAAAAAGAAATAACATAATTAATTTTTATATTACAAGTATGAAAAACAAAATCACCAAACTTTTCATGTTGCTGGTTGCTGCAGCAAGCATGGGAGCGTTCGTATCCTGTAAGGACACAAACGAAGACCTGTACAACGAACTGCGTACAGAACTCATCAATGAAAACACCACTCTCGCCGAAGCACTCAACAACCGCATTGGCGAGCTCGAAGGAAAACTCAGTGAACTCGAAGCCTGGAAGGCTCAGTTGGAACAATGGAAAGAAAGCATCAATTCATGCAACTGCCCAGGCAACGTCCAGGAACTCATCAACAACCTGAACATCCAGATTCAGGAAATCAACAACTACCTCACAAACGTATACACAAAAGGCGAAGTCGATGAAAAGGTACAGACACTGACAACCATGATTGTCAACATCAACCAAATCATCAGCACACTGGCCACTCTCGACCAGTTGACAGACCTTCAGAACCAGACCGCCGACGCCTTGGACAAAATCACACAAACCATCGACAACCTGAAAGCGGAACTCGAGAAAGCAAAGTGTGAATGCGATCCCGCCAAGTTCCAGGATGTACTCGACAGACTGGCCACTCTCGAAACACAAATGGCAAAAGCCATCGAAGACATCAAGGTAGCAACAAAGACTGCTCAAGACGCCCTGACCCTTGCAGAGAAGAACAAAGACGCCATCGAAGAACTGCAAAAACGTGCCGGCGAACTTGAAAACGCAATAAAAGACCTGGACGGCAAGATAGCAGACAACACTAAGGCAATCGCCGAGAATGCAGAAAACATTCTGAAAAACGTGGAAGACATCCAGAAAAATGCCGAAACAATCGAGAAAATCCAAAAGAGCATCGAAGAACTTGAGGACAAAGTCACCCTTGCAAGCACCAATGCAGAACAAGCACTGAAAGATGCTGCTGCCGCACAAGCAAAGGCCGATGCAAACGAAAAACTCATCGAAGACCTCACAAAACGCGTCGAAAATAACGAAAAACTCATTGAAACCCTTCAGGGAAGCCTCGAAGCCCTCACCACCACCGTTAGCGGACTCAAAGATCAGGCAGACAGCAACACCGAGAGAATCACAGCTCTCGAGAATGCACTCAAAGAAACAAACGACAAAGTCGGCGACCTCACAGAAAAATACAACCAGCTCTCCACAGAAGTTGACAATCTGAAGGAGCAACTCCAGAATTGCCAGGAAACCTGCAAAAAGAACCTCGAAGACGCAATGACACAAATTCGAACAGAGATGCAGGAGCTCTACAATGCACTCGACGAACGTGTTACCGCCAACGAAACAACTATCGGCGAGCTCAAAACAAACGTCGAAGCACTAAAGACAGACGTTACAGATTTGCAGAACCGCATTCAAAAAGCAGAAGAAACTCTCGCCGAACTCACTACCAAAATAGAACGTCTCACAGGTGACATTGAAGCAATCCAAGAATATTTGAGCAAGCAAGTAACCAGCATCATCATTCAGGGTACGCACAATCCTCTGTTTGGCTCTCTCAGCATTCCCGGCACAGACATCATGTCAACAAGCCTCGTCGCATTCTATGGTCTTCCCGTCAGCGACGTAGAATTCCCCACATCCGACGACGCAAACTATGTTCGCAAATCAGAAGCTCTCACAGACAAAGACATGGAAATGCTCGGAGGCCTCGAAGTATTCGAAGCACCCGCTAATCTCCCCCTCTTGAACGAAGGTGGCAACGCCGGCAAAGTATACGTTACCATCAACCCCAGCTCTGCTGACCTCACAGGTTTGAACCTGAGCATCGTCAACACTCT
>JAEIGA010008907.1_pt1 | contig 15180 bp, 11 predicted proteins | sample 9270691 | NCBI WGS metagenome assembly JAEIGA01 (sample SAMN17057246, study PRJNA624740) | gut metagenome | biome: biome; isolation source: fecal sample | host: Bos grunniens | place: China: Xizang | collected 2019
CCCCACTCTCCAATATGGCTTGTGCCATCGTGATGCTGGCTGGAATCTTGTAGCGACGCATCTGGTCAATTGCCATATCGCTGTACTGGTCAATGTATTGCTGATAAACAGCATTTCTTTGAGCATGAGACAAGCACGAAACGGCAAGGCCGCATACTAAGAAAATAAATCTTATTGATTTCATGTAAAAAGATTTCTATAGTTTGTGAGCACAAAGATAGTGAAAAAAAGATGATTATGGAAGAAAAGCTTCTCTTTTTGTACAGAAAAAGGGCTCACTTCATTAGCGAGTGCATCGCCTTTAAGGTGAAAGGTGTATCGTAATTATGCTGAAGGGCATATCGTAATTACGATAAAGAGTGAGTTCCTCGTGACTTATATCCCCTATCAATTTTGTGCACAGGAGATTCTATAAAGGGGCAGCATCTTTTTAATTATTGTGCTTCACACCAATCATTGCTCTGCCCATATCACGTTGTCAATGTCAAATTGTCAATGAAGAGCACATCAATTTAAATTACTTTTTTTCATCTAGTTCATGTAATAACGAAACAAGGCGGCTTTCATTGTTGAAAGTCGCCTTGTTGCATTTTGCTATTGTTCTGCTTTTTATGCAGCTGCAGGGATTGAACCTGCAATGAGGATGAGCACGAGAAGGCCTAAGATTGCGTAAAGCTCAGGGAACACGGCGAGCACCATTGTTGTACCGAATGCGTTGTGACCTGCACCGATGGCAGAGATACCGTTAGCACAAACTTTTGCCTGACGAATAGCTGAGAAAAGTGCTACTGCGCCAAGTGCGAGACCTGCACCAAGAACTGCACATGCTGCGAACATGCTAATATTCTCTGTTACGAGTGGATTGAGGATGAAGAATCCTACGAATCCGTACAGACCCTGTGATGATGGAAGGGCTGCGAGACCAATGTAAGAACCGCTAGCAGATGGGTTCTTCTTGAATGCGCCGATAGCGGCATTACCACAGATGGTTACGCCGTAAGCGGAACCGATACCTGAGAGTCCTACTGCGAGGGCTACACCAAGGTAAGCTAAAAGTACTGGAGACATAATTTAATAAAATGTTTTATGACCACGCTTTCGTCACCCATGAGAAGGGCTTAATATGACACTAAAGGGGCCGGGTTAATGAATTTATTTGTTTTTTTCTTTTATCATAAATGGTTGGTATTCTTTTCCGTTACCTTCGAAGTCTGCATTCTTGAAATACTCGACGAAAGTGAGTCGCATCGGGTGTACGAATGAAGAAATCATACAGAGTCCGAAGTTGATGCCGTGTCCGAAGAGTAAGATGAGAATCATTACCAATTCGTGGATAACAGGAATGTCTGGACTCATTTCCAATGCAAGGCTATTGAATACAGAGCCTAAGACGCCGCCTGTCAAGCCAAGAGCGAAAAGACGGATGTAGGAGAGAAGGTCGCCCAGCAAGCCGGTTGACATTCCATATGTGGCCCAAAGTCCTGCTCCCAAGTTGCTGCCAACACCAAGGGCTTTGCCAAGAGCAGAGTCCTTTTTGTATGCATTAGGGTTGTTCAGGAAGAAGATGCCGAGTGCAGAAATCGCAATCAGCACATAAAGGATGATTTGGGTCACTTGAGACAATTCTGCTCCAAAGAGAGGTAGGCCAAAGAGTATTGTTGCACTAACAAGTGCCACAACCCAAGAGAACTTTCCTACTCCATAGATGAAACCATAGTTCTTCACAGCCTTACATCCTGCCAGCGTCATGCCAAGCAGCACCTGTATGAGACCGATAATGACAGAAATGACCATCATAGGTGAATAGCCAAAGAAACTGTCTTTCATGGAATCATTGACAAAATATGGCTGAATGGGTTTCATGAACTCCCAGTCGACAGATGACAGGTCAATGCCAAAGAAAGTTCCTGTGATGAATCCACAAATGCTTGTCATTCCTCCCAGCAAAGCAGCAAGTTTTCCATATGATGCAATGCTTGGTTTTGTCAAAGCAATAACGATTCCTATAAGCGTGATAATCAATCCATAGCCGAGGTCTCCCATGCAGAGTCCAAAGAAGAGCATGAAGAATGGAGCGAAGAACGGCAGCGGGTCGATATCGTGGTAATTTGGCAACGAATACATGCGCAAGATTGGTTCGAACAATGAAGAGAACTTGTCGTTCTTTATCTTGATAGGCACATTATCTTCGAATGCAGGATCTGAAATCTCATAGAAGATGTGTTCCTTTTCCAGATAATCAACAACTTGGTCTGTATTGTCAGCCAAAGTCCAGCCAATCATGAGTTTTACTGCACCATTGGCAACATCTTCATTGTAGAGACGCACTTTTGACAGCTGTATGTTGTTTTCATTTTCCAACTGTCCAGCTTCTATTGATACACGACTTTCTGTATTGATTTTCAGCAGTTTTTCGCGAATCTCATTCAGCTGTTTTGTAAAGTTCTTCTTCTTTTCCTGATAATAAGAAAGTGGCTTTTCTGGCAGGAAAAGACGTTCTGCTGTAATGGCAGGTTCCGCATCTTCGTTTGAAAATGCAACAAAATATGTTTTTTTGTTGATTTCATTGACTGGAGTTGCAAAATAAGCATCTCCCCACTCTGCTTTGTACAGTTTGGAGTTAACAGCATAGAAATAAGGCTTGTAGCCTGTCTGCTCAAGCTGTCGAATGCTTTCCCAACTGAATTCTCCAAATGGTTCCAGTTGCTGGATAGCATCTTCTGCAGCATCGATGTTATGCTTTACGTTATTTTCTTCAGCCAGCAGATTTTCAATCTTCTCTATCAAATTTATGCCTTGTGAAGCATCGGCAGGAAGAACTGTATAAGTCTGAGTTGATTCGTAGGATTCGACAGCAAAGTTAAGGGCATTCAAGGCGCTTTTGTATCGCTCAGCCAAGTCAAGCCCGGCTTGCAGTTCTTCGCTGGTAGCACCTTGCTGAAGTTCTTCAACATGAATGACACCTAACTGACGAATGTCGTCGATGAACTTTTCGTATTCCCCGTTAGTGATGAGGAATGTCAGTTTTTTCATGTCTTGTATCATACCGCAGTCTCTGCCTCCTTTCTTGCTCTTGCCTCCTGAAGAGACTTGAGTATCTTTTGTGAAGACTTAGAAAGGTTTTCTTCGTCTTCCATGAATCGCTTGATTTTACGTACAGCTTCTTGATAACCTGGTATTTGAACCTTTTCAAAGAGATTCACTTTTTGGGTTGTTTTCTTACGCGCATGATCGAGTAGATGAAGCTTGGCTAAAACGAACTCGCGTTCTACAGCAGTTTTGGCAAGTCCCTGCAACAGATTGATGCCGTCGAAATACCACTTTGGAGCTGAAAACAAGCCAAAGGGTTTTACGTCAAGCTCAATGTTTAGAAGCACTGGTATTCGAACGCCAGCAATTTTCTTTACATCAAGTTGTACATCTTTTAAGCTAACCAGAGACGTGTCAAATTCCCCCCAAAGGGCATACATGGATTCGTAGCCGCCGATTTGCTGTTGCAGTTTCTCTTCCAAAGCATCTGCCTCTTCCTTGCTTTTCTTCACCTCCAGACGCAATGCTGTTTCCTTGCTTTTAATGATGGGCAAGGTGCGCTGTCGCATCTTTAGGTTCTTCTCAATTTGCTGAAGCGATGTTTTGTTATATTGAAACTTTATCGCCATATATTACTTCCAATAAATGTCGGTAAATTCTTTCTTGATATTAACCTCTTCCAAATTAAAGTATTTGACAAACAAACTCCATGTAACATCTAGCATTTCAGTCGTATCTAGATTGACGTCTATGGCAAGAAGTTTGTTGGCATAATCTTTTGCGAAGTCCAGACAGCGCAAGTCGTAGTCGGTGAGGTCAAAACCGTTCTCGAGCTTGGTTTTTGCATTGGCCGCATCTGAATAAAGACGGATGGCTGCATTCATTACCTGTGAGTGATCCTTGCGTGTCTTCTTACCAGAGACGAGCTGCTTCAGACGAGACAGTGAACGGAATGGGTCAACAATAACTTTACCAACATCTGAATCGCGGCGCAGATAGAGCTGGCCTTCTGTAATATAACCTGTGTTGTCTGGAACAGCGTGAGTGATGTCTCCACCAGAGAGTGTGGTAACGGCAATGATTGTGATGGAGCCGCCTCCTGCACTTTCTGGGAACTGTACAGCCTTTTCGTAAATCTTTGCCAAGTCTGAATAAAGTGAACCTGGCATTGAGTCTTTTGATGGAATTTGGTCCATACGGTTGCTCACGATAGATAGAGAGTCTGCATAAGAAGTCATGTCGGTCAGAAGAACCAATACTGTTTCATGCTTCTCTACTGCGAAGTATTCAGCAGCGGTCAAAGCCATGTCTGGAATCAGAAGTCGCTCTACAGCAGGGTCTTCTGTCGTGTTCATGAAAGCGATGATGCGGTCAAGCGCACCAGCATTAGAGAAGGTGTTCTTGAAGAAATAATAGTCATCGTTGGTCATACCCATACCGCCAAGAATAATCTTGTCCACCTTTGCACGAAGCGCAACCATTGCCATTACTTCGTTGAAAGGCTGGTCAGGGTCGGCAAAGAATGGAATCTTCTGGCCAGAAACAAGAGTGTTGTTCAAGTCGATACCTGCAATACCTGTTGCGATCAGCTCTGATGGCTGCTTGCGACGAACGGGGTTAACTGAAGGACCACCGATTTCAACTTCTTTTCCTTCTATTTCAGGACCTCCGTCGATTGGGTTTCCATAAGCGTTAAAGAAGCGTCCTGCCAGCTGTTCACTTACTTTCAGAGAAGGTGCTTTTCCTAGGAAAACGACTTCTGCATTGGTTGGGATGCCGCCTGTACCCTCAAATACCTGCAGCGTTACATTGTCACCTGCGATTTTTACAACCTGAGCTAACTTTCCATTGATAGTTGCAAGCTCATCATATCCGACCCCCTTTGCTTTAAGGGAAACGGTGGCCTTTGTGATTTGGCCTATTTTTGTATATACTTTCTGAAAAGCTGTAGCCATAGTTTAAGCAGCGGCAAGCATTGCCTTTATTTGTGAAACAAAATCGTTGTACTGTTCGCTCTTGTATTCTGAGTAGTTCATCTGTTTGCAGAGGTTGATGAGCTTACGGAAGTAAGTCACGCAGTCGCCAAATTCAGTGAACTTGAAGTCTTTTTCACATATTTCTGTGACGAGATTCAGAATGTCTTCCTGACGCTCAAGAGATGTTACAGCATCAACTTCGTCGAATGCGTCTTGCTGAAGGATAACATAGTCGATAACCTCTGACTTCCAGAATACTTCATGGTAGTCAACTGGCACGCCGTCGTCACCAAGAATGTTGATCTGCTCTGCAATTTCTTTACCACGCAGCATACGAGTCTTCAAATCCAGTACCTTAGGAATCCACTTGTCGTTAATCTTCTTTGATATGTATTCTGCAAATTCTGGGTATTCCAAATATTTTGAATATGAGTCAATTGGATTAACTGCAGGATAACGTTTTTTGTCGGCACGATCCTGTTCAAGTCCATAGAAACAGCGTGCTACTTTCTTTGTGTTTTCTGTAACAGGCTCTTTCAAGTTACCACCTGCAGGTGAAACCGTACCGATGAATGTGATAGATCCCACTTCCCCGTTATTTAGGTAAACATATCCTGCACGTCCATAGAAGTTGCTAATTAATGCTCCAAGGTCCATTGGGAATGCGTCAGGTCCAGGAAGTTCTTCCATACGGTTTGACATTTCACGGAGTGCCTGCGCCCAACGTGATGTGGAGTCGGCCATCAGCAAAACACGAAGTCCCATTGAACGGTAGTATTCTGCCATAGTCATTGCTGTGTATACAGATGCTTCACGTGCTGCTACAGGCATGTTTGAGGTGTTGGCGATGATGATGGTACGCTCCATCAGCTTACGACCGGTGTGTGGGTCGTCAAGTTCAGGGAACTCTGTGAAGATTTCCACAACCTCGTTTGCACGCTCACCACATGCTGCAATAATCACGATGTCTGCTTCTGCCTGCTTGGAGATAGCGTGCTGAAGCACGGTCTTTCCTGTACCGAATGGGCCAGGGATAAAGCCTGTGCCACCTTCTACAATAGGATTGAAAGTGTCTATTGTACGAACGCCGGTTTCAAGCAGCTTGAATGGACGTGGCTTTTCTTTGTAGTTGGTCATGGCGAACTTTACTGGCCAACGCTGAATCATGTCCACTTGAATCTCCGTGCCATCATTCTGCACGAGTACAGCGATTACATCGTGTATTTTATATTTTCCTGCTGGTACGATGCTCTTTACTTTAGCCTTGCCTTCCATCTGGAATGGAGCCATTATCTTGAGCTTCTGTGAATTCTCTATCACTTCGCCAAGCCATGCAGAGTTTTCAACTTCATCGCCCACTTTTGCAATTGGAGTGAAATCCCACTCGCGGTCAGCATCAAGAGGTTCTGTGTACTGTCCTCGTTTCAGGAAGACGCCTTCCATTTTGTCGAGGTCGTTCTGCAAACCGTCATAATTCTTAGACAACATGCCTGGGCCGAGCTGTACTTCAAGCATGTGTTCCGTAAATTCAGCGGGTGCGCCGACTTTAAGTCCGCGTGTGCTTTCAAACACTTGGACATACACATCGCTACCCACCACCTTGATGACCTCACTCATCAATTTGTCGCCACCTGTTTCTATATAGCAAATTTCTCCTTGCTTAACAGGGCCATCAACAGAGAGAGTCACCATGTTGGCAATAACGCCACTAACAGTTCCTTTTGTCATATTATTTTTGTTTTATTTTTCAGATTTATTATAGGCGGATTCACTTTTGTTGTAAAGTGATTTCGTTTGAAACTCTTCAGGAACACGTGCTTCGCCACGCAAGTTTTCTATGATTTGGCGGAATGTTTCCTGACCTTTTTCCACGTCAAGTTTTTCCCAGCGAGCAAGCATGTCGAGTTTGCATAAATAGGCAAAAACAGCATCAATCGAGAATATGTTAAAGAATGTGCTTTCTTCCAGCCAGAGCCATTTGAAGGCATCAATCTTTTTCTCTTTCTCCACAGGGTCTTCGCAGTCAACAATCTTCATCAAATCTGCCACATAGTCATACTCTGTTGTTAAATTGAAGTCCTTGGTGTTGTTTGTGAGAATCATTTCTGTCACATCATTGTTTCCCTGAATGAAGTTTGCTACCGCCCATCCGTTCTTGCGTGCCAGGAATGCTGTGAGGATGTTGGCGATATCAAGATTGAGTTTGTACCATCTGCGAACCATTTTGCTGGGGCAAGTTTTTATCGCATACTGATAAAAAAGATAAAGGATGTCATCTTCAGGGAAGTATCCTTCTTTGTCTTTATTATATGTATAGTGTCGGACAAACTCACTCATGAAAGATGGGTAGCGATGGACGTTGAAGTTCATCTCTTTTGCCGAAGTTATCAAGTCGACATACTGTTCCATGGTCATATTGCCATTGCAGTCAATTTCTGCATTGGGATTCTTCAGCAGCTTGACAATGTTAGCGCAGTCATTCTCAAGGAAGAAGTAATACATGATTTTCTTGTCAGTCTCTGACAGAGTTAAATCTAATTCTTCTCTTAAGTCGGCAATGCTAACGTCCGTTTTGGTGCAGCCAAGAGTGACATCAGGCAAACCTGCCATTAAACAATAGTAATTTCCCATTATCTTACGGGTTTTGAGGTTTTGAGGTTTTACGTTTTTCTTGCTGCGTTTGCAATCTGCAAAGCCGTACAACCTTAAGCCGTATTAGAATATCATTTCAACCAATTGTGGACGAAGGAAAGACTTGAAGAACTCTTCAAATTCTGCTTCGCCGAAATTCACTTTGTAAGAACCGTCTGCCGGCTGAATTGTGAAGAGTGTTTTCTGGCCATTAACTTCTTCAATCTTCACGTTATTGTCGAGCAGAGCCTTTGCTTTCTGTGCAAAGAGTGCCTTCAGGCTTGCAGCGTCAGCGGCAGATACGATAATTTCTTCGCCTGCTCCCCACTTTTCTGCGAGTTTCAGAATGAACTCGTTCATGAAATCCTTATTTCCAGCAATTTCAGCAGCAGCCTCTTTCACAATCTTGTCGCCAACAACGTTTGTCACCTCGCTCTTCAAAGCATTGAGAGTCTGAGCTGCATACATCTTGATTTCGCTCTTAGTATTGCTTTCCAAGCCTTTGGCATTCTTCTGTGCCAACTGCTCAATTTCTTCGGCTTTTGCCTTTGCATCAGCGATAATCTGAGCTGCTTTTTCATTTGCAGCCGTAATGATTTTTTCAGCCTCGGCATTGCCTTTTTCCACTCCGTCTTTCAGAAGCTTTTCGGCAAGTTCTTGAATCTTATTTTCCATAACTATATATTTTATATTAAATTTCTCTTCAAATTTACACTTTTTTATTCTAATATCCATCACAAGGAAAGTTATATTTTCTAAAATGAGAGAAAAAGAATATTATAGAGGGGGTTTTTGTTCTCATTCTAGTTGTCTTTTATGACAAATTTCTGTGATAATCAGCAATCAATTCAAGCCCATCTATGCTATGCTTGAGATTCCTTCATGGTTATGGGGTACAAGACTCTCAGGACACTTTTGGATGCTTGCCAAGCTGGCCGTAATTATGATGAAGGGTGCAAGGTGGTTACGATAGAGGGTGTATCCAAATTGCAATGCAGGGTTCATCCTAAAGCTGCGCGACAAGCCTGTTTGAGTACTTTATTAACAACATTCATGTCGATTTTATTTTCAAAACTTTTTCGAAATGCTTTTTTTCTTCTATCTTTGTGAAAATTTTATTTCACCAATTTGCCAACCCTTGTAATCAATACGCATAGATGCACAGAAATCTCTTCACGCAATCCTTCCGTTTATGGATGTTTGTTATCGTTTTGTACATTCCTTCACCTGCTTTCGCTTCAGATGAAACGGAAGTGCTTAGAAAGTGGGTGGCAGCAGAGGTGGTGAGTGATGAAGCGATTGAAAGCTATGGAATAGATTCTTGTTTCAGATCCTTCCCTATCACAGATGTTATTTTTGATAGGATTTACGCAAAATCTTACAAGGAGAATTGCAGGCAGCCGCGTTCCACACTCCGCTATCTACACGTGCTGCATCGCAATGTGGACGGAAAGACTCAGCTGGGAGAACTAATTTGTCACGCTTCCATTGCTCAAGACTTGCTGGACATCTTTCGTGAATTGTATTTGAATGAGTATAAGATAGAGCGGATAACACTTGTTGATGACTACGATGCAGATGACGAAAAGAGCATGGCCGCCAACAACACGTCGTGTTTTAACTATCGTCCAATAGCAGGTTCCACTAAACTCTCCAAACATTCTCTGGGGCTGGCTATAGACATTAATCCTCTCTACAACCCTTGTTTGAATACGCGCACCGGCAAGGTACAGCCATCAGCAGGCAGGGCTTATGCGAATCGTCGTTCTGGCAGTAAACAGACGAAAGTACCTCTTATCGACAAAAGCGACCTCTGCTATCTTCTTTTCATTCAACACGGTTTTCGTTGGGGAGGGAACTGGAATACGACGAAAGATTATCAGCATTTCGAAAAGTAAAGCCCTTGCATAAATTACAGCAAGGGCTTTACTTTATATTGTTAAATACTTAAATTTAATTTTATTACCACTTAATATTCAGCTCTTTAATGATTGACGAAATTTTTTCCATCGTGGAGATACGAGAAGGTACAAGTGGCAAACGGAGCTCGTTCTCAATAAGCCCCATGGCATTGAGCATAGCCTTGACTCCTGCAGGGTTTCCGTCAACAAAGAGTAGCTTGAACAGTTCTGTAAATTTATGGTGAATGATGAGGGCATTTTGATAGTCACCATTCAATGCAAGACGAACCATTCGACTAAATTCTTTTGGCAAAGCGTTGCCTATCACAGAAATTACGCCAACGGCTCCTAATGTGATTAAAGGGAAGGTAATACCGTCATCACCAGAAATTACATCGAAATTTGCAGGCTTATTTTTTATAATGTCATCAATCTGAGTGAAATTGCCCGATGCTTCCTTGATGGCGACAATATTTTCGCATTCATTGGCGAGACGTAGCGTGGTTTCGGCTGTCATGTTTACTCCTACGCGTCCAGGAACATTGTAAAGTACGACAGATAAATTACGACTCTCTGCAGCAGAAGCAATAGCCTTGAAATGCTGATAAAGACCTTCTTGTGATGGCTTGTTGTAATAAGGACAAACAGAAAGAATTCCATCTATGCCGTCAAAATCGCCTGTTTTTATCTGTTCAACAATGCCAGCAGTATTATTTCCGCCACATCCCATCAAAATTGGCACCTGTCCGTTTACTTTCTCTACGGCAAGTTCTTTGATTTGCTGACGTTCTTCTACTGAAAGTGTTGGAGTTTCAGCAGTTGTGCCAAGAATACAAATGAAATCAACTCCATTTGAAAGCTGATAATCAAACAAGCGGCGAAGTGCTACAAAATCCACATTTCCTTCTTTTGTGAAAGGGGTGATAAGTGCAACACCCAGGCCTTTGAATTTATTATGTACCATATAATATGATGAAAACGTTTTTGAATTTGGAGCTTATCGTGCTAAGGAGAGCATCATCATCTGCAAACAATCTTGTCATCAAAAAGCCCGTATAATCATTTCCAAATGCAAAGTTACGAATTTCCTGTAATATACAAATTTTCTTTCTTAAATTTCTTTAACAACATATCAATTTCCTTCTCTGCATAGTCGCTCCATTGTCCAATAGGCATATCTGAAGGAAAATATCCGTCAAAAACTTTTTCAACAAGTTCTGGGCTTACCTGGCAGGCTGTTTTGAAATGATGCAGAAATTGTTCTGCGTTTCCCGTCTTCAGGTAAGCCAGAGATTTGGCCACTGATATGTTTTTGACAAACGGACTATTGCTGTTGGCGGCAATTTTGCTAATGGCATCGAGGACATCTAAAGCAAAAGCATCAAAATCGTTTAGGATGAATGTTAGGGCAATATCAACTCCCATCATTACTTGATCATCGGCATGTTTCAGTGCACAGGCAAAATTCCCAGATGCTTTTTCGTGAGAATTTAATGCTAAATAGCAGACTCCCATCATGAAATAGGATTCAGCACAAAAAGGATTGTCTGTTATAATGGATATATGAGTATTGAGACATTCTTCATAATACCCATGATGGTAATACAAGTCGCCTATATCAGTAAAAACTTTCTCAAAGAGGTCGTTGAATTCCTCGTATTGTGCTTTGGCTTTCTGTCTATCCTCTTCTGTTTCATGCGATGTGTCGAACCACAAATCTCCTGCTTCAAGTTTTTTTTCTTTGAACACAGACCTCAACCACGAGAGTTCTTTAAGTGCTTCCTCGTTTTCTTTGTTGAGAAAGAGTGCTTCAGCATAAGGGATTGCCTGTATGGCATCTCCTCCCTTGTCCAAGTATTCTTTGAAAATGGGCTTGGAGGCTATTTTCTCTCCCATGAGATTTAACGTGTGTGCTTTAGTCAGCAATGCCTCCATATCATCAGGGTCAACGGCCAATGCAAAATCGCAAGCTTCCAATGCCTGTTCGCAGTTTCCTTGTGTGTAGTATGCTAAAGCGAGATTCGACCACCCTTTTTTCAGATAAGGCTGCTCTTCAAGAATTTGAACAAGGACTTGGCACATTAAGTCGGTCAAATCGCTCTCGCGACAAATATCTGCCAAATGGATGTCGGACTCAAATCTTCCTAATGGTTGAAACTTTTCGATGTATTCGTTTATCCATTTGCGTGCCATTTCTACGCTCCAATCCTTTTCCCCTGTTTTAGAGTTATTTCCGCGCAGTTCGGTTATAGAAGAAATGATATGGATATAATCTTCTCGCCACCTTTCATCTGCAGGCGATGCTTCTTTGTTGTCAAGAATTAGCCATTCTCTCCATATTTTTTCGGCCTTCTCATCATCATGATACTTTGCGTACTGAATCTGAGCCACTTGGTATTTTACATCAGAATTGTTTATGTCAAGCTTTTTGAGAATGTTCTCGGCTTCGTTGTACATGCGTTGAAGCATGTATGCGGCACTTTGAACAACAAGGAGGCTTTCGTTTTCAGGATGAATGGATTTGCCCATATTAAGAGTTTCCGTTGCTAAGTCGATTTTGTCAATAGACAAATAATAGTCGGCTATGTCAGCAAAGTCTTCAGCGTCAAGATAGACGCTTTTGCCTTTGTCTTGACGCTGCTCGTAAATTCTTAATACTTTTTTAAACTCTTCTGATTGGAAATAATCTTTTGCCATAATCGGAGAGAAAGGCGTATTTATTTATTCATCTTTTTCCAGGCATCTGTTAAACCTACAGTACGATTGAAAACAAGTCGATCTGGTGTAGATTCTGGGTCTACATTGTAGTATCCAATACGCTGGAACTGAAGATATTCCATTGGCTTTCTTGTCGCAAGCCATTTCTCTACATAAGCCTTCTTGATTTCAAGACTGTTTGGGTTAAGGAATGGACGCATGGCCTCAATGCCGCGTACATCTCCATTTTCTTTTGAATAAGCAGCCACTTCGTCGCGAGGATTCTCTACAAGCCACAAGCGGTCGTAGTTGCGTACTTCTGCTTCAATGCAATGTTTACAACTTACCCAATGGATGGTCTTTCCCTTTATTTTCATATTGCTGTTTTCCTGTCCTGTTTTAGTGTTAGGAATCAGCTCTGCATGAATTTCCAAAATGTTACCATTGGCATCCTTTATCACGCAATCCTCGATATTTTCAGGACATTGAATGATGTATGAGTTTTTTAGTCGTACTTGTTTACCTGGACCGAGACGGAAAAATTTCTTAGGAGCGTCTTCCATGAAATCATCGCGTTCAATCCATAATTCACGGCTGAACTCAATCTCATGCGTTCCGTCAGCTTCGTTCTCAGGGTTGTTTATAGCTGTATAAGTTTCAGTCTCTTCTTCAGGGAAGTTTGTGATGACAAGTTTCACGGGGTCAACAACTGCGCTTACTCGCAATGCGCGTTTGTTGAGGTCATCGCGTACAGCGGATTCGAAAAGTGACATCTGGTTAAGAGCATCGAATTTGGTGTAGCCAATCTTGTTGATGAACGACAGAATGCCTTCTGGGCTATATCCGCGACGGCGGAATCCGCAAATTGTCGGCATGCGAGGATCGTCCCAGCCATTTACTACTCCTTCTTTTACCAGTACGAGCAAATTGCGTTTAGAAAGAAGAATGTGTGTGAGATTCAGCTTGTTGAACTCGGTCTGTCGAGGACGATTGTCATCTAAAGGCTGATCGTCTCCATCAACCTGCTTCGCCCAATCAACAAAGAGGTCGTAAAGTGGGCGATGGCTGACAAACTCGAGCGTACAGAGAGAGTGAGTAACTCCTTCCCAATAGTCGCACTGACCATGTGTATAGTCATACATTGGATAAGCATTCCACGTGTTTCCAGTACGCCAGTGTGGCATATTGAGTACACGGTACATGATAGGGTCACGGAAATGCATATTGGGACTTGCCATATCTATTTTTGCACGAAGAACCATCTTGCCTGGTTCCATCTTGCCTGAATTCATCTCTTCGAATAAGCGTAAACTTTCTTCTATTGGGCGATTGCGATATGGCGAGTCAACACCCGCTTGAGTTGGTGTGCCTTTCTGTTCTGCAATCTGTTCCGCGGTTTGTTCGTCTATGTAAGCCTTACCTTGTTTAATAAGTTCGACTGCTAAATCCCAAAGTTGCTGGAAATAGTCACTGGCATACAGTACTTTGTCCCACTTGAAACCAAGCCACTCAATATCACGTTTGATGGCTTCAACATATTCTGTGTCTTCTTTTTGTGGATTGGTGTCATCCATACGTAGATTGCAAATGCCGCCATATTTCTGGGCAATACCAAAATCGAGAGCTATGGCTTTTGCATGTCCTATATGCAAGTAGCCATTGGGTTCAGGTGGAAATCTTGTCTGAACCTTTCCACCATTTTTCCCTTCAGCTAAATCTTTAACTATTTGTTCTTCAATAAAGTTGAGTGATTCTTTTTTACACTCTTCAGACTTTATCTCTTCTATCTGTTCTGTACTCATTATTAGATATAGTAAATATTATTATGTGTCGATGTAATTCTGACTGCAAAATTACAAAAGTTTTTCGTGGTTTTGATGATGTTTATCGATAAAAAACAAACAAATCTTGTAATTTGTGTTAAAAAACACATTATTCATTTCTTTAATATTCAAAAATATCGTTTAACTTTGTGCCGTTATCCTGAATACAATCTTTTTACCTTAAACTAATACCTAATTATTATTAAACAGCTAAATGAAGGTGTCTCATTGTGAAATGAGATGCCTTTCGTCTTTTATAGTGGCAATACGGAAACGGAAAAATGAATAAGCGTGCAATTCTTGATAGATGTTGTTGCTGTGTGCCACTTCATATTATAAAAAATAATACAATAAAGGAGGAAAAACTCCGTTATATATAATGTTTTTATTAATATTTTATGCAATGAAAAAGTTTACTTTTCTTACCATATTTTGGAATGTAATCATTATAGGGTTGTCCCCTATCCTTTTCTATTCGTGCAGCGACGAAGACTCATTCACTGCAGATAGAAATTCCGTGTTGGAATTTAGCCAAGACACCATTGCGTTTGATACAGTATTTACTGGGATAACTACCCCGACAGAACGCTTCTATGTGTATAACAAGAATGATAAAGGAGTGCGTATTGCCAGCGTGAAGCTTGAAAAAGGAGGGACATCAGGATTTCTTATTAATGTAGATGGGCAGAATGGTACGAATATCAATGATGTACAAGTGCTGAAAAAGGATAGCATTTTTGTTTTTGTGAAGTTAAATGCTCCTGTACAAGCATTAAATACCCCACAGGAAATTTCGGACGCTATCATTTTCACGCTTGAAAATGGTGTACAACAAAAGGTTGTCATTGAGGCTTGTGGCATGAACGTTGATATTTTACAAGGGGAAATATTGGAAGGTCATCATGAATTTATGTCAGATGATGTCCCACGTGTTATTTATGACAGCCTTGTTGTATCAGAGAATGCTTCATTGCGAATCTGTCCTGGAACAACGCTTTACTTTCATAATGGGGCAAGTCTGATTATACGCGGAAGTTTGAGAATAGATGGAACTCTAGAACAACCTGTTACTCTGCGTGGCGACCGTCTTGATAAGATGTTTGAATATTTGCCTTACGACCG
>JAEIGA010008908.1_pt1 | contig 15179 bp, 13 predicted proteins | sample 9270691 | NCBI WGS metagenome assembly JAEIGA01 (sample SAMN17057246, study PRJNA624740) | gut metagenome | biome: biome; isolation source: fecal sample | host: Bos grunniens | place: China: Xizang | collected 2019
AAATCAACTTTTGCACCTTTTTGTTCAATTAAAACTTTTGTGCTAGAAATATATCCATCAATAAAATTTGTATGTTTGATTTTTACTGTCTTTTCAAATTCTATATATCGAGATGGATTTTCCACTCCTAAAACTTCTTGTAAAAGTTCAATCCAATAGCGTTGTGTTTCTTGCTTTTCGTCGCCTTTGTCTTGCCAATATTCAGCGAATTCTTTTGCGTGTTGTGTTTGTTCTACGGTTGTCATAAACTTTCTCCTGCTTACATTTTGAGGCATTATATCACACCCTACGTCTCAAATAACGACACTGCACGCAATTTTTTAGATTTTTTATTCGACAAATATAATTCTTTCAATGCGACAATCTTAATCTGACCGGCCGAAACGCATTTATTAAAAGATACATTAAAAATGTACATGCTTAATTGGCTTTTTATAAGAAGATTGGTCAATTTTGGTCACGGTCAGTGTCCTGTAAAGGTTACAGACTGTAACCAATTTTGCACAATGTTTATGTTCTGTTAAGGTCATTGCTCGTGAGACATGTCAAGATTATCGGCAATGACCGGAACTGATTATATTAGATAATAGCGAAACAGAATAAAGTGTAAATAAATAAAGCCAAAACGGCAAAAAACGGACTTTCACCACCGTAAAAGGTATCAGACCGCGGTTATTCCATGAGCATAAATCCTTTGTTTATATAAACTAAAATAGAATTATTTGTAAATATTTACGTTTATAAGTGCGAATAAACGGAGAAAAACTCTTGATAAGTAAAGATGTTTAATAATAAAACGCCTTGATAAAAAAGCTTTAATAACTTTAAAATTTTATTGACAATATTTTTATTTTTTATTGCCACATTGCATACAATAATACTGATGAAGTTGTTACTATTATTTATATAAACAAAAGGAGATTATTATGAAACGAGTAAGCTTTTTATTTTTTGCGATTGTTTCAGCATTTGTAATTTTTAGTTGTTGTGAAAGCAATGATACTACATTGGGAGGTGAAGTACCGCCTAATGTATATGATGTTAAAGTTTCTCCGACTTCAATACAGCGAGGCAAGGAATTGACCGTTACTTTTAATGTTCATTATTATGAGATATACAACGAACATTTAAAAACTGTTGAAATTATTAACGGTCAACTAACTGATGTCAGTATTCCGGAAAATTCTGAAAAATCGAGTTATCGTAATATGAATTACCTTGTGAATTTTAATATAGAATTTGAAGAAAATGCAAAATCGCAAACTAAAACAGAAAACGGTAAAACCACAGTTTTTTATGATACCGGAGCATATAATATCATCAATACAATAAAACCGGACAAATACACTTATTTCAAGTGGGATTCAGAAACAGGAAACGGCGAAGTACGTTGTATTGTTCCGGAAAAAGCAATCAGCGGTGTGATAAAATTGGAAGGATTGGGAATTAGTAACTGCGGTTTCTCTGACGAAAAACTCATCATTGTCGACGAAAACGGCAACGAGATAACAGAATAATTTTTTAATGACAGCACGGACGTTGCCTTGCGTGACACTGTGCTGTTATTTATCAAAAGGAGCTTATTATGAAGCGAATACTATTTTTTAGTTTTATCTCTTTATTCCTTATCGGTTGTTGTGCAAATTGGACTCCGCCGGAATTTTGGAATGTTAAGATTTCTCCCACTACGGTAAAACGTGGAGAAGAAATTACTATCACTTACGATATACGTTCTACTGAAAAAGAATATATAGAAAGTCTTTTTGTAGATGAGTACGGAAATTTATTAATGTCTGAAGATTTTATGAAAAATCATGAAAATTATGATTTTCAAGACAATTACAATGATTTCGTGCGTTTCAACACTAAACTTTCTGATGGTGCAAAAGAATTTAAAACGAATATTGCTGAAGATTGCACAAGCATGGATTATGAATGCGGAAAAGAAAAGATAACAATATCTTATGTTAGTGAAGATTATAAATTATCTAATGTTTATCCTGCAAAATATATTTCATTTGAAGTAGGAAAAATTGTTTGTACAGTTCCGGATAATGCGGTTTCAAGTGTAATATCATTATATGGTGCAAATGCCCTTTCGGGTTTCTCAGACGAAAAGCTTATCATCGTTGATGAAAACGGCAATGAGATAACAGAATAATTTTTAATGACAGCACAGACGTTGCCCGGTGTGACGCTGTGCTGTTATTTATATAAACAAAAGGAGGCTATTATGAAACGAATACTATTTTTTAGTTTTATCTCTTTATTCCTTATCGGGTGTTGTGAAAGTAGTGAATAAATTCTGAACTTTAATTCAATCAATCTCCTTTACTAATGAAATATGAATATGTAGTTGGTACCTATTTTTTTAAGTTTTTTGCATATTTTTCAAAAAAATCGTTTTTTTATACATTGCAAACATAAAAGACTATTTTCATGCTAAAATCGAGCTTCTTAAGTAAAAGAATGAGAATATAAAGTAATATTCTATTTGTGATTTTTTTATTACATAATTATTATGATGACTGAAAGTTATTTTTGATTGTGTAAACGGAGTAATGTAAGATGGAAAGATATGTAGTTGGATTTAGTGCGGAGCAGGACAAGGAAATTGCTTTTGAAGAAAATTGTGTGCAAATATTGAAAAAGGCAGGTGCAAAGCAACCGGTTGCTATTATATTTTTTTCAGATTACGAAAACTTTGAATGGTATTCAGCAGAATTCAAAAGAAGATTTCCGGATTCTTCAATTATCGGTGCTACTACATATATAGGTTTTTCCTCACTTGGTTTTGCTCATCAGTCTCTTACTTCATTGTCGTTAATTTCGGATGTAGAGTGTTCATGCGGAATATTAAAAGAAATCAATCGTTATCCTATGAAATATGTCCAGAGTGTAAAAAATGCCGTGAAATCTATTTCATCTACAGAAAATACGGTGTGCTTGGAGTTTTCCACAGCCCGAGGTAAGTGTGAGGAACTCGTTCTTGATACTTTTGCGAGTGTGCTGGAAGAATTGAATATTCCGGTTGTAGGCGGTAATGCCGGTTGCGGTGATGATTCGCCGAAGACATTGGTGTCACTCAACGGCAAAGTTTATGAAGATGCGTGTGTATTTTTTATATTGCACAATTTACGCGGAAAGATTTTTCTTTACAAGGAAAATATTTATCGTCCTACTAATCATTTCTTTACGGTGACGGATATAAATCGTGACGATCTTATCGTTTATGAATTGGATAAAAAACCTATAGCAGAAGTAATAGCTAAAAAATTGGGAATCAAAGTAGAAGAATTGCCGGAGTATACACTTTATCATCCGTTGGGGCGAATTGAGGACGGCCAGGTTTATATTACGGATTATGATAAAATTTTTGATGATTTAAGCGTGAGTTTTTATGTACGTATCTACAACTATACGAGACTTTGTTTGTTGGAACTTAATAATTTTGAGTCGGTACATAAATCTACCGTAAAAGCAGTAAAAGATGTCATAGAGCGACCGGCATTTACAATTGCAATTAATTGTTTCAATCGTTCTAAATTGTTCGAAAAAAATAATATGTTCGATTCTTTTAACCAAAATTTAAAATCTGATTACGGTGATTTTATCGGAATATCCGGATTTGGAGAGCAAATAAACTTTACTCAACTCAATCAAACTTTAGTATTGGCTGTTTTTGAATAAGAAAGTGAGGTAAAAAAATATGGTGCGATTTAATAAAGGGATGGTTTTTACAAATGATAAATGTATTGGTTGTAATAAATGTATAACTACTTGCCCCATAACCGGAGCAAATGTTTCACTTATTGAAAACGGCGTTGCCCGAACTAATGTATCATCTAAAAAATGTATTCATTGCGGAAATTGTTTGATTACATGTACTCGAAAGGCGAGAGCTTTTATGGATGATACGCAAGCTTTTTTTGAGGGATTGTCAGCCGGAGAAAAGATTTCGATTATAGTAGATCCGGCTTTTTATCTTATATATGCCAAAAAGGCTTATAATATTTTGGGATATTTACGTTCTTTAGGAATTAACAAAATTTACAATGGTTCTTACGGTGTGGAAATCGCATTGTGGGCAAATGTGAATTATATTCGTAATAATGTGAATTCAAAAGGTGCAAAAAAATATATAGCAAATACATGTCCGGTGTTGATAAATTATGTAGAACGTTACAATCCGCAATTAATCGAACATATTATACCGATTCAATCTCCTACTGTTTGTACTGCGATATATGTTCACAAATATATGAAGGATGATTCAAAGATTGCTTTAATCAGTCCTTGTATTGCAAAAGAGGATGAAATTAAATCTTCAAAGACTGAAAATAATATAAATTACAATGTCACATTTGAAAACATGATGAAATATATCGGGGATATCGATTTTGACAGTTATTATACTGAAAGTGATTTGACGACTTGCGGGCTCGGTAATGCATTTTCTATCAGAGGAACTTTTAAAGAAATGGTCAGTTTGTTTTTTCCGACAACAGAAATGATAGTCGGCTATGAAGGACTAAACGAAGCTGTCAGAAATATTCAACATTTTCATTTAAGAAAAGATGACTCGGAGTTTATCCAACCGACATTGGTGGATTTTCTGAATTGTAAAGACGGTTGTGTTGCCGGAGGCGGTATAGAAAAGAAAGGTAGCAACTCATATAATGTTATTTTAGAATATCAAAAAATACGTAGAGATGTTTTTTCGGAATTTTCAAAATACGATACTGTAGAGCAAAGATTGAATTTGTTAAACAGTTTCTTTCCGGATTTGGATTGTGAAGATTTTTACAGAGATTTTGAGGATCGTTATCAGCAACAATACAGAATTCCTCAACATATAACAGATAAGATATTTGTGTTAATGCACAAAGATACTCCGGAAAAACGTTCATTGAATTGCAATGCCTGCGGTTATAAAACGTGCTATGAGCTGGCGAAAGCTATAGCTTGCGGTTATGCAAAGATGGGGAACTGTATTCATTATGTAAATGATGAATTGGAAATCAGATGTAACATAGATATGCAAACCGGTTTGCCGAATATTGAAACATTCAAAAAGAATGTAGCTTCTTTATGCAAAGAAAATCCGCAAACGCAATTTGTGATTTGTATCGGTGATATTAACAAGTTTAATATTATAAATGATTTGTATGGTTATGAAATCGGAAATGAAGTCCTTTCATATATAGCATTAGCAGTCCAGATAATCGCCGGTAAGCACGGGACTTATGCGAGATTCAGCGGCGGAACATTTGCAATGTGTATTCCGTCGACTGAAAATGCTTTGAATGAATTGTTTAAAAATACAAGCTTTCCTTGCTCTCATTTGGGAGTAGATTTCCCGGTTACAATGCGTTTCGGGTTGTGTAATGTCGGGTATAATAATGAGTCGATAGATCGTATTATTAATTTTGCTTCATTTGCAATGAACAAAGCCAATGATAAAAGTCTTAATACATATTGTTTTTACAATGAACAAATGCGTGAGAATCTTTTATTGGAGGCAACAATCACTTCACAAATGCGTAAAGCATTGGAGAATGAAGAGTTTACTTTGTATTTTCAGCCTCAATACAATCATTCGTCCGGAACGATGGTCGGTGCAGAGGTTTTATGTAGATGGATACAGTCTGACAGAACGGTAATTTCGCCGGGAGTATTTATTCCGATTTTCGAGAAAAACGGTTTTATAAAAGAACTTGACCAATATATTTGGCGAAAATCTTTTGAGACAATCAGACATTGGATAGATGAGGGGGAAGAACTTGTTCCGCTTTCCGTAAATATTTCACGTATCAGTCTTGAAACTGATGAGATTATCGATGTAATAGCCGGGTTGAAAGAGGAATATAAAATTTCTACGCATTTGTTGCATTTTGAAATAACAGAAAGTGCATATATAAATGACCAGGCACAACTTATCAGGCGAATTAACGAAATTCGTAATCTTGGATTTGCTATTGCGATGGATGATTTCGGCAGCGGTTATTCTTCATTGAATACGTTAAAAAACATGCCTATTGATATTTTAAAGCTTGATATGGGGTTTTTGCGTGGTAATCAAAATATGGATAAGGGCGGAAATATTATCAGTTCACTTATCAGAATGGCACAAGATTTGGATTTGTCTACCGTAGCTGAAGGTGTAGAAACAATTTCTCAGGCTGATTATCTAAAGAGTGTCGGTTGTGATGTCGTTCAGGGGTTTTTATATGCCAAGCCGATGCCCGAAAATCAATTTGAGGATTTAGTAGAGACAGCTCATAAGGATATGGTTCCCAGAAAAGAACATTTTGTGGGCAGTTTGAATATTAACAATCTGTACAATCCGGAGTCCAGCGAGACGGTGATGTTTACAAATTATACGGGAGCTGCTGCAATTGTAGAGTGCGTCCACGACAATGTTTCATTTATAAGGGTTAATGATGAATTCTTAAAAATGTTTGGTTTTGACGGAGTGCCGTATAAAACGTTTAAGAAAAACTTTTTTGAAAACTTTGACAAGAGTGATATGCTCCAGTTCAGAGCTGCCGTAGAATATGCGACATCTACTTCTAACGAGACACAATGTGTATTCAAATATCATCATAGTAAAAAAAATCAAGTCGTATGGGCAAAGTTTCATATCTGGAAAATAAGTTCTATCGGTCAGCGATATACTTTGTATATTTTGGCAGACAATATAACAGTAGAAAAGAATTTTGAGACAGAACTGATGAAGTCTAAAACTCAAATGAATCTGGTTATAGATAATTCTCCGATAGGAATGTGTTTGTTAAGAATTTATAAACATTCCGGTAAGATTTTATCATCTATAAAGATGAATGTTTTAAAGACAAATCAAGCATTTGCAGATTTATCCGGATTTTCAGAAGAGGAAGTTATGAAATGGACGGAGAAAGAAACTTCTGCCATTATCCATCCGGTGGATTTACCGGGATTTTTGATTAAAATGCGTCATGTGCTTTCTAATAATTTTCACGAATCGATTTCCCATACTTATCGTGCAAGAAAAAAAGACGGTAAATATGAATGGGTGACGGTTTTGGCTACCGGAATAAAAAATGATGACGGGTCTTTTTGCGTGATTACAAATTATACGAAATGTCGACCGAACGAAATAAGTGAAGATGACGGCAGAGGGTAAGTTTTTATGAAAACAGCTTTTGTGATTTATGACGGAGTTACGGCGTTGGACTTTATCGGTGTTTATGATTCGTTGTCGCGTATAAAATCAATGGGCTTTGATGAAAATTTCTTTATTGATATTTGCGGTCTGGAACATACCATAAAAGATTCTACCGGAAATATTGCTTTCAAGATTGAGAAAGTCGGACATAACCTTAAAGGTTACGATATGGTTATAATTCCCGGCGGTTTCGGGACGAGACGTTTGGTAAATGATGATAATTTTATTTCCTATATAAAGACGGTCAATCCTGAAGCGAAGTTGGTTTCTGTCTGCAGCGGAGCTTTGATTTGGGGGAAAGCCGGTTTTCTTAATAATAAAAATATCACAACGCATAAAAATTTATTTTCTTGTATGAATGATTACGGATGTAAAATTGTAGATAAACGTGTGGTTTGCGACGGAAATGTGATTACAGCCGGCGGAGTGACAGCAGGATTGGATTTGGGGCTGTATCTTTGCGGGATTTTTTACAATACCGATATAATGTATAAAATAGCAAATCAAATGGAATATCAGTTGCCTGAAAATTTTGAAGAATTATTTTAAAAAGAATACGACGGGCAAATATCGCATCGCGAGGAACAAATGCAAGTTATTCACAGAATTAATCCGGTATATAATAGTGAAAGTACGATTTTAATATTAGGGACAATGCCGTCTGTAGCTTCACGCAATGCCGGATTTTTTTATATGCATCCGCAAAATCGTTTTTGGCAGATAATGGTTGAGATTTTCAATGAGACTTTTATTCACAAAAACAGTTCTCCGGATAAAGCGGCGGCGATTGCAGAAAGAAAAGATTTTCTTTTACGGCACAGAATAGCGTTGTGGGATGTACTTGCCGAATGTGAAATCAATGGTTCGCAGGATTCATCTATAAAGCAACCGATTCCCAATGATTTTAAGCAAATCATAGAAAAATCGAAAATCCGGCAAATATTTTGTACCGGTAAGACCGCATTTTTACTTTATCAGAAACATTGCGATGCGTTGTACAATATTCCGTTTGATTATTTGCCTTCTACAAGTCCGGCGAATCAAACATGGTCAAAAGAAAAACTTATAGAGGAATACAAGAGTAAGCTGATTTACTTTTAGAACGGAATCAATTGCACCTTTCTGTTCTTGAAAATACAATACGAATCAAAACCGATTCCTAGTAAGCATTCTGCTGCGATTTCAAAATCGGCGGCTATATCACATGCTTTGTGAGCATCACTTCCTATAGTAATCAATTTTCCGCCCAGCTCTTTGTAACGCAACAAGACATCTGTCGACGGATGTGCAACTCCCAGCCCGTAGCGAATGCCGGCAGTGTTGATTTCCAGTGCTTTATCTTTGCGAATTATTGTCAATAAAATTTCGTCGATGATATCTGCAAATTGAGTGTATTTTAATAATTTCTCATCAACACTTTTGGCGGGGTAGTATCTTTCTACAAAATCAAGATGTGCCGCTGTGTCAAAATTGTCTGTCATATTGAGGTTTGCAAGGACTTCTTCAAGATATTTTCGATATGCTTCTTCTTGTGTTTTTCCGCTGAAAAAGCTATACGGAGCCAAAACTTGTCCGCATGCACAGTGCGTACTTGCAATTATAAAGTCCGGCTTGAGCCTGTCGGTAAAATCTTCAGTTCTGGAATGAATCGAAGCGTTTGGTTGCAATCCGGTCTCTACGCCTATTAATATTTGCAATTTATCACTGAATTCTTCTTGTAACGCAGTCAAAGCTTTGCGATATTCATCTATATTCAATTTGTTAAATATTTCGACCTCGCCGGTTTTTGGATTCGGGCAAAGCGGGTAGTCAATGTCGACGTGGTCTGTAAAAGTTATTATTTTTATACCTTTTTCGATAGCAGCTAATGCTATCTCGGTAACGGAACTTTTTCCGTCGGAAGAAAAATCTGAATGTAAGTGAGTATCTGCGATTATTTTCATAGTCATGCCTCTAGCAATAACGCTTTTTTAAATCTTCAATTAATGCTTCGGTGCTTAGAGTCTTCGAAGTAACTTTTTTCACTAACTCTTCGGTGCAATATCTGTTGCCGTGAATGTAGAAATTCTTACGTAACCATTCTTTTATTGTCGGAATACTGTTTTTATCAAAATCTTTAGAGAAGACTGCCGTGTCATTATCTATTTTTTTTGCGACTTGTGCGGCGATAAGATTGCCGATTGTGTATGTCGGAAAATATCCGAATAAACCGCTAGACCAATGAACGTCTTGAAGATAACCGTCTTTTTTAGATTGTAACTTTTTGTCGAACAAACGATAGAATTCTTGATTCCATGCATCGCTTAAGTCCGATGTTTGCAAATTACCGTTAATCAACTCGTGTTCCAATTTTGTTCGTAATGCAATGTGAAGATTGTAGTAAAGCTCATCGGAATCTACGCGAATCGGTGTATAAGAAATACTGTTTATGCAGCTATGAAAAATTTCAGGCGTGATGGCATCCGGCAAAAGTATTTCTTTTAATTGCGGGTAAATGTAATTACAAAATGCTTTGCTTCGACCTATGGCATTCTCGAAAAATCGAGATTGAGATTCGTGTTGTGCAAGTGAAACAATAGATGCACAAGGTGAATCTGCGAATATTGCTTGAGTTTCTAATTCATAAAGAGCGTGACCGCCTTCGTGTAAGGTGCTGAACATAGATGATGTAAAATTATTTTCATCATAATTTGTGGTAATTCGTACGTCGTTGATACCCATAGTCGCAGTAAACGGGTGAGTGGATACATCCAGACGAGAACACTCCGGATTGAGTCCTATTTCCTGAATAATTATGTTACTTAGTTTTTCTTGTTTTGATTTGTCGGCAAAAAAACGAAGAGAACCTTTGTCTTCTTTTGCATCGGCGATTAGATTTTGCAGTTGCGGAACAAGGTTGGCAAATAGGTTTTCTGCAAATGAATAAGAAAGATTTTTGTCATAATCATCAAGCAGTGCGTCATAAATGTCTTTTTCGAAACCTTTACATTCGCAATATTCACGTTTCAGTTGAATAATCTGTGTCAATATCGGTAAAAACTCGCTGTCATCACCGGTTTTTTTTGCATTTTCCCAAGCTCCGCCGGCTGTTGCACTCAGACGTGCTTGTTCTTTACGAAGTTGCTCCGGAATCTTTTGTTCCAGTTCTACAATTCGCTTGATATGGGCGATTTCATCGTTTTGTAATTCATTGTCACCGGGAACGAAGCTTAATACATCTTCTACAAATTTCGGTTCCGTGAGCTTTTGATGAACGACGCCGGCGAGCCAGGCTGCTTGTTCTGCACGATAAGCATAAGCTTGTGACGGAAGATTTACTTCACAGTCCCAATCGAGAAGTTGTTCCAAATACTGTATCATTGCTATGTCTTTATAATGTTTTAAAATATTTGTTGCTTTGACCATAAGTTTTTATCCTTGATAATTTAGTATGCACCTCTTTCACGGCGATTGTTTACGTAGAAATAGAAATTTTTTTGCAGTTCGACTCCGTGTTTATATTTTTTCAAATCACTGCCTAAGGCTGCTTGGAGTTTTGCAAAAGAATCTTCGGCTTCACTGGTATAGTGACCGGACAATTTCCCGTCTTCTACTAATATGAAATAGTTATTTAAAAAAGCGATTAAAGCATTTATTACCGGAATAGAACCGATTTGTGTCTGATTGTACATATAAGGAACAATACTCGGAGCAATTTTTTTGTAACTTTTAAAAAGTTTGTCCTCGTTTACTCCCAGATTTTTTTTGAAACCGTTAAGTACCGTCGACAAAACTAAATGATTCTCCATAAAGTCATAACCGGTAATATCAAATACAGTATCGAGAAAAAAGTTTTTGTCGGAAAAATCGGTATGCAGAATTTCTAGTCCCAAAGCAACATTGTGGTTTGAATAATAATTTTTCGAAATTATAATGTAATTAATTAATCGTGCCGCATCTTTTTCGTAATCAGAAAAGTCTTTTTCACGCATTTTTAAAAGAATTTCTTTGTCTGCTCGTTCAAGGTCTTGAATTTTATTAGACTCGACCAAAGATTTACGCATAAAACGCATACTTTGAATCCATAAAGATGCATTTGTATCTTCATTGTCATCTGCTGATAAAACAACAATACAAAAAGATAATATAAGCATTACTAAGTGTAGTTTTTTCATTGTTATTCCCCGAAGTTAGTCAAAATATTTTAAATATATAAAATATACATCAGACCAATCGGCATGTTCATGTAAAAAAAATTAATTTGCAAATAAAATTCATTTTGATTAAGACTTAGAACCGCTTTGTTCGAAAATAAACTTGCTAACAATTAAAATTTGTGTTAGTTTGCCAACAGTTTTTTCGGTGCCAACCAGCCGTAAAAGCTGTGTGAAATTCCGGTAATCCCGTTACATTTTATTGGATTTTCAAAAATGACAGGAGTTAAAATGAATCACTTTAAAACTTACAATGTTACAAAAAAAGATATTCAGAAAAAATGGTATCTTATCGATGCTGCTGGTGTTTCTATGGGACGTGTTGCAGAAAGAGCAGCTTATATTTTAAGAGGAAAACATAAAGCTATCTATACACCGCACCTTGATACCGGTGATAATGTAATCATTATTAATGCAGAAAAAGCTGTAATGACAGGAAACAAAGGTTCTGATAAAATGTATTACAGACACTCTGGTTATCCGGGCGGACTTACAGAAAATTCTTATGACAAAGTTATGGAAAAGAAACCTACTTACCCTATGGAACAAGCTATTAAAGGTATGCTTCCACATGGACCTTTAGGACGTGAATTATTCAGAAATGTAAGAGTTTATGCTGGTGCTGATTATAAACAAGTTTCTCAGAACCCAGAAAAATTGGAAATCAAATAATTAAGGAGACATGAATGGGTATTGCAAAAAAAATTGGAAATAAATATTTTGCTACAGGTAGAAGAAAAACTTCAGTTGCCAGAGCTGTAGTAGTAAAAGGTAAGGGAGATATTAAAGTAAACGGAAAAACTCTTGCAGAATTTTTCCCTGTCGGAACTTACGACATGATTGTAAAACAACCTTTAGTTGTAACAAACAGTTTGGAACAGTATGATATTTCTATAAATGTTTACGGTGGTGGATTGAGCGGTCAAGCCGGTGCTATTCGTCATGCAATTGCAAGAGCATTGGATTTGATTGACAGTACAAACAATCACAAACCATTGAAGAGTTTAAAACTTTTGACTCGTGACCCAAGAATGGTAGAAAGAAAGAAATTCGGTCAGAAAAAAGCAAGAAAAAGATTCCAGTTCTCAAAGAGATAATTTATTTTTCATTGTTTATACAAAAAAACGGCTGTTCTGTTTCGGAACGCCGTTTTTTTATGTCTTATAATGAATTGTAGAATTCTTTTATTTACCTACATAGATTAATTTTCCTTCTTTGATGTATGCATCAACACATTCTCGCGGTGATGATAAATGCCTTCTGTAATCCCATTCGCCGTCAATATCAGCCATTTTTATATTATCTTCATAAGTCAGCGTTTGTTTTGTAAGCGGATTATAATATTTGTCTTTAAGTTTTTTTCTCGGAACTTTCCAGTCTCTTATTTCTTTCTCAGTTAAAGGTATACCCATCATAATCAATTCCTTATTTAACAAATGACAGCTGGTTTTATTTTCAAATTAAGTATGACACAATGAATTTTTTTGTCAGTTGTTTATTAACAAAGAATATAGGAGAGAAATAAAAAAAGCCATATACATTTTTTGTATATGGCTTTTTGAAACTCACAAACAAGTGTGTGAAAGTTTATCTTGCATATTCTATAAATCTGGTTTCTCTTATCGCAGTAACTTTTATTTTACCAGGATAACGAAGCTCAGCTTCAATTTTCTTTGCAATTTCTTTCGCAATTTCTGCTGCGGTTTTTTCATCAGTTTTTAAGTTGTTTAAAACAACTCTGACTTCACGTCCTGCTTGGATTGCATAAGCTTTTTCAACACCTTCAAAACTTTCTGCCAATTTTTCCAAACTTTCCAGACGTTTAATATAACCTTCAATACTTTCTCGTCTTGCTCCTGGACGGCTGGCACTGATTGCATCTGCAATCTGTACTATAACCGACTCCATACAAGTAGGCTCTACATCTCCGTGGTGACTTAAAATAGCATTAAGAACTTTTTCGGATTCTCCGAATTTTTTTGCCATTTCATAACCAGCTTCCGTATGACTACTTTCTCCATCCGTTGTGGCACCTTTTCCAATATCGTGAAGCAACCCGGCTCTTTTTGCCAAAGCTACATCACATCCTAATTCTGCTGCTAAAATACCGGCAATCTTAGCAACTTCAATGGAATGATAAAGAACATTTTGTCCGTAACTAGAACGATAATAAAGTCGTCCCAACGCAACCATTCCGTCTAAAGGTAAACCGTGAATGCCTAACGACATTGTTGTTTTTTCACCTTCATCAAAAATAGTTTCATTAACTTCATTGATAACCTTGTTGACAACTTCTTCAATTCTTGTCGGATGAATTCGTCCGTCAGCAACAAGTCTGCTAAGAGCAATTTTTGCAATTTCACGTCTTACAGGGTCAAAGCAAGAAATTACTACTGCTTCCGGAGTATCATCTATGATGACATCCACGCCTATAAGAGTTTCCAATGCACGAATGTTTCTACCTTCTCTTCCGATGATTCTTCCTTTCATTTCATCATTTGGAAGAGAGACACTTGCTACTGTGACTTCAGAAGTTACTTCTGAAGAAACACGCTGCATTGTAGTCAAAAGAACTTCTCTTGCTTTTTTAGTTGCAGTTCGATTTGCTTCTTCTTCTATCTTAGTGATAAGATGATGTGCATCTTCTTTTGCTTTGCCTTCTAATTCTTTCATAAGAATTTCTTTAGCTTGTTCAGAAGACATTCCTGCTAACTTTTCAAGATTTTGATGCCAAGTTTCTATCAATTTAGAAACTTCATTTGTTTTGGCTTCGCATTCTTTTTCTTTTACTCCGACATCGAGAACCTTTTTTTCAAGATCTTCGAGTTTTCTTTCCAGCTGTTCCTCTTTTTGAGTTACTCTACGTTCGTATTTTTGTAACTCAGCTCTCCGCTCTCTTGTTTCTCGCTCAAAACTGTTTCGTTCTTGAATCATAGAATTCTTTGATTCCAGCAGAAGTTCTTTTTTCTTAGATTCCGCCTCCAATTCTGATTCTCGCAAAATAATTTTGGCTCTGTTTTCTGCAGAGTTAAGGTCAACCTTACCAATTATCATTCTAATAACAAAACCGGTTAGTCCGCCAATAAGGATGGAAACAAGACCGACTATAACATAACCCATAATCTTGCCCTCCATTCATATTTTGTCCATACTAGAAAAAACATTGTGAATTGTCAAGTTTCATTTACATTTATGTATAAAAATAATCACAAATCAAATAGCTCTTGTTAATTATTGATTTTAATAGCGTATATCAATGCGATAATTGATTATTGATGGGTTTTAGATATGCCGTTTGCTAAAGAAAATGAGTACAAACGGCATATTTTTTAGACGAGATAATTTTTATTTATTTATTTTTTTTACTTTTTGGTTTTTCTTCGTTGATGTTTGGAAGATTTTTTGGTTTGTAGAAATACTTTATAAATACAGCTAATAAAATTCCGGTGGCGAACATCAATATGGAAAGGATTTGACCCATCGAGAATATTCCGGCTACAGTTCCGATATATTTACCTGATGAAAAATCGGCAAATTGGTAATCCGGTTGTCTGAAAAATTCAACGATAAAACGAGCGATGGCATAACCGCAGATATAAAATGTTCCCTGATAACCTTGTAACGGTTTGTATTTTCTCGTGATAAACCACATTACGAGAAATAATAGAATTCCTTCTAAAAATATTTCATAAATTTGTGACGGATGACGCGGAAGATTTATTGCTGTGACAACGGAATTATTTAACATCATTTTTCCTACAAGACCGTTTATTGTATCA
>JAEIGA010008909.1_pt1 | contig 15177 bp, 21 predicted proteins | sample 9270691 | NCBI WGS metagenome assembly JAEIGA01 (sample SAMN17057246, study PRJNA624740) | gut metagenome | biome: biome; isolation source: fecal sample | host: Bos grunniens | place: China: Xizang | collected 2019
ACAAATGCTAGTAACGTTAAAACTGCTAGAAGTTCAACTAAAGTAAATCCTTTTTTCATACTATCACCTATTATTAATTATAACAAAAAATACTTAATTTTTTAAGTATTCTTTGTAATTTTGCATTAATTTAATTTCTTTTGGACTCATAAAGATTACTACAGCATCTTCGTTGTATTGTTTTAGTTGGTCCCAATTTTCATCATTTATAGCATTACAGTTTGAAGTTTCTTTTATAATGCTTTCTGATGTAACAAGAGGATAATCTTCTTGTTTTTCTCTTGCTGGGAATATATCTAGTACATAACTTGCATCAGCATTACTTAATACTTTTGCAATATCATCTTTAAATTCTTGTGTTCTTGAGAAAGTATGTGGTTGGAAAACAGCAACAATTTTTTTATCAGGATATTTTTGTCTTGCCGCTTTAAGTGTTACTTTAACTTCTTGTGGATGATGTGCATAATCATCGATAACTACAACACTTCCTATTTTTTCTTCATTAAATCTTCTTGCAGCACCTTTAAATGATTTTAATTGTCTTGCAACTTCTTTAGCATCATATCTTTCATAATAACATACACTAATAACTGCTAATGCATTTAAAACCATGTGTTTACCATAAAATGGAAGATCAAAATGACCATAATAATTATCTTCAACAAAAACATCAAATGAAGTACCATCTTCACTATATTCTACATTTTTAGCTAAGATATCATTTCCTTCACCAATTCCGTAATAAAATAATGCTTTATTGCAATCAATTAATCTAGTATATGGATCATCACCACATGCAATAACCATTTTTTCAGCTTTATTAGCATATTCACTATATGCATCTATAACATCTTGCATATTTTTAAAATAATCAACATGATCTAAATCAATATTAGTTATAATAGCATAATTTGGTTCGTATACTAAGAAATGTCTATAATATTCACATGCTTCTATAACAAATTTTTTAATATCTTTTCTTGCCATTCCATGACCATCACCAATTAGGTAATTACATCCTACTATATTACCTATAACATGAGCCATTAATGATGTTGTTGTTGTTTTGCCATGACATCCAGCAATTGTAATTAAATCAAACATATTTCCTAGTTTACCTAGCATTTGATTATATTCATAAATTTTTAAATCTAATTTCTTAGCCTTTATTATTTGTTTATGATCATCTTTTATTGCTGTACTTCTTACTATAATTGTATGTTCATCTATTTCATCATTATCTTCCGTATATATTTTTATTCCTTTTTGGGTTAATTGGTCTTCTGTAAAAGAATGTTCTTTCATATCATCATATCCAACAACTTTATATCCTAAATCATTTAGAATTAATGCTAATGAACTCATTCCAGCACCTTTTATCCCAATTAAATAATATTTCATGCTTATCCTCCTAACAATATAATTATACTATTATTTCATAAAAAAGTTAATAAAGAATGGTCCCAAAATTAAAGTTAATAATAATGGTATTATAAATAAAACTGATATTATACTTATTTGATTTGGTAATTTATTAATTTTTTCTTTTATTTCTAATATTTTTTTATCTCTTAAAAAGTCAATTTGATTGTTCATACATAAGACGATATCACTACCATAAATACTTGTTTGTTCTAAGTCTAAAATGATATTATTTATTGTCATTGAAGGCATTTTATTTCTTAAACTATCAAGTGCTTCACTAAGTGATTTACCAAATTTAATTTCCAATAATGCTTTATTAAATTCTTCTGATAATTCTGATTTTACAGTTTTTGTTGTAACTTCAATTGCTTGTTCTAAATTACGTCCTGATTCTAATGATAATGTTAATACTTCAAAAAAATCTAATGCCTCAAAATCAAGTTTTTCAGCTCTTTGTTTAAGTGGTTTATATATAAATATATAAGTTACTAAGTAATATACTAATAAAGCACCTAAAGGAGACGCAATATATCCTATATCACTTATAAAAAGTAAAATAACAAATGTTGCTAATGTTAATATTAATCTTATATTTAAGAAACTTTCACTTGTAAGTTTTGTATTTGGAAGCATATCAAGTTTTTTCTCGATATCATTATAGTCCTTTTCACGGAATATTTTTCTAATTCTTTTTTCCATTTAATCACATCCTTACCTTCATAAGTTTACTTATAATATAAATATATATTAAATATAATATAACTATTATTACAAAAATAGCAAAACCAAAACTTGATGTAAAGAATGGATTAAAATAAGTTGGTTCTAACATTGTTATAAATAATATAAATAAGAATGGAACTATAAATAATACATATAAAATTATTTTTGATGAAGCAGTTAACGCTTCTAATTCAAATTGTAATTTCTTTTTATCAATTAATGTTTTTTCAATTGTATTAAATATTTTGATAATATCGCCACCAGTACTATTTAAAATACTTAATGATGCTGTTAAATATTCAGCTTCTTTTATTTGTACTCTTTCTTCAAAACGACTGAATACAACATTAATATCTAATCCAAAATTTAATTCTACTAGCATTTTATTAAATTCATTTCCTATTGGTCCATCAAGTTCTATTGATACTAACTCAACAGCCTGTGTAATACTTTTGCCTGCTTTAAAAGCATTATTCATAATCATTACAGCTTGTAATAAATCATTTTCAAGTTTTTTATAATATATTTTGTATTTAACACCATAATATATATCAATCATAAAAAATCCGATTATAAATGGAATAATTAATTCATATGGCGTTAATAAATTAAATCTAATTATTTGTGATATAAATGAAATACCAACAATAACTAATGCACATACTAATTTATTAGTTATAAAATCAATTTCTTTTAAATGATTATCTGTAAGTGGAATATATTTTGAATATCTCTTACTTAATTTTACTAATAAAGATGAATTTTCAAATGACTCTGAAATTTTAAATTGTATTTTTTGATAACTATTTACAATATTATCAAATAATGATATATCATCTTTTTTTAGCGAATCTAATGTATAAGGTATTATTCGTTTTTCAAGTTTTAAACTTCTTATATATTTTAATAGAAAAGCAATACATAATATACATACTAGTATAATACCAGTTTGAAAGTATACAATTTCATTTCTACTTATAACATTTAATGTTACTTCTTTTGATGATATATTTCCAGCTTCATCTATAGCTTTATATACAAGATTATGTTTTCCTTCTTTTGATAGATCTAATTTTGAATAATTTGTTGTTACTTTTATTTCTTTAGAATAATTATCAGAAGTAGTAACATCACCCATTAATTTGATTTTATCTCCCTTATATAAGTTTAGTTTAGATTTACCTACTTCTAATATTGGAGCTTCTTTATCAATAACAATATCATCAGTTGCTATTTTCTCTATTTTACCATTAGTAATTCTTCTTAATTCTAAATGATAAGTTCCTGTTTCTACTAAAGTAATATTTAATGGTTCAATTTTTAATTCTTTTTCTTCAATAACTTCTCCATCTTTATAAAGTTTATATACATAAGTATCACTATTTTTTGGTACATAATTTATTTTTACATCTTGATTTGTAGGATACTTTGTAGTTGAAACATTTAACTGCATTATTTCACCTTTTCAAATATATCTTTTATTTCTTGGATGGTTTGATTATTAAATTTTTTTAAGATTTCTGGTTTTCCTTTTGCTAAGGCAAATTCTCCTACAATTTCACCGTTATCTAATACTTTACTTTCTTTATAATGGAAGATAGGTTTTAATTCTATCATATCATCTTTAATTTCTCTTACTTCAACAATGTCTTTAACTCTTCTTCTTCCATCTTGTGATCTTTCAACATTGATAATAATGTCAATGGCATTTTTTGTATATTCTCTAATTGCTTTTACTGGTATTTCCATTCCTGCCATTAAAATTAATGTTTCTAAACGATTTAAGGCATCATGTGGTGAATTAGCATGCATTGTAGTTAAACTACCATTATGACCTGTATTCATAGCTTGAAGCATATCAAATGCTTCTTTACCACGACATTCCCCAACAATGATTCTATCAGGTCTCATACGAAGAGAATTAATTACTAAATCCCTAATACTAATTTCCCCATTTTTTTCATAATTATTTACTCTAGTTTCTAGAGAAATAACATGAGGTTGTTTTAATCTAAGTTCACAAGCATCTTCAATTGTTATTATTCTTTCATTATGACCTATAAATGAAGATAATACATTTAAAAGTGTTGTTTTACCTGCCCCTGTTCCACCACAAATTATAATATTCATTTTGTTTTGAACACAAGCTTCTAAAAAACGTGCCATTTCAGCTGTTAAAGTACCATTACGAAGTAAATCATCAATACTACTTATTTCTTCTTTAAATTTTCTAATTGTTAATATAGGACCTTTAATTGATAATGGTGGAATAATAGCATTAAGTCTACTACCATCTTTTAATCTACAATCTACCATTGGGTTACTAGTATCAATTGTTCTACCTAATGGTTGAATCATTCTACTAATTGTTCTTATAATGTGGTCTTGATTTATAAAAGAAATACTTTCATCTTGTACGACTTTACCATCAATTTCAATATAAACTTTATTAATGTCATTAACCATTATTTCTGTAATATTAGGATCTTCTAATAATTCTGTAATTGGTCCACAACCATTAATTTCATTATCAATCAAGTTATAAATATATGATATTTCAACACTACTTAAATCATAACCTTCAAGTGTATGATCAATTTCATTTTTTATAAATGAATCTAATGAACCTCTTTTTTCAACATTATTATCAATTAAATTTTGAATAATTTTATTTCTTAATTCTTCTAATAATTTTTTATCAAGAAAGGCATCATAATCAGATACATTCGAATTGTTTTCTTTTACTTCTATATCAAATTCTTCTATAAACGATCTCATTTACTCACCTTCTCTTTTATTAAATTTTCAGCAATTTGTTCTAATTTTTTATAACCTTTATTATGTTTTTTACATAAACTATTATTTAAGGTAATTATTTCACCATTTAAAACATATTTATCTATATTTTTAATATAAAATGATGATGGAATTGTATAGTCAACATTTCTTTTAACGATATTCTTAATATCTCCTAATGAGAAGAATGTTTTGTTAGTATCCATAGATTCGTTTAAAATAACAATATAATTATTTCTTTCCATATCTTTTAAAATAGATACCATTGTTCTCATATTTTTTAAATCACTTGATTGATTTTTCATTACATATACAAGTTTATCTGAATTATCAAATGCTACTAGATTAACTTCATTTAATTCATTACTAGTATCAATCAAAATAATATCATAAGCATGCTTATATTTTTCTAATAATATATTTATATATTTACTTTTAATTTTACTTGCATATCTAGGATCTTTACATGCTGGTAAAACATCAATATAATCATTATATTTTGATACATAATTATTAATAGATTTAAACTTATTATTATTTAAATCTTCCACTAATTTAAAGACATCAGAATTAATTGTTAAATTTAAATCATATGCTATAGTTCCACAACATAAATCCAAATCAATTATTAATGTTTTCATTTCTTTATTAGCATATATACCTGCTAAATTTAAAACTGTTGTTGATTTTCCTGTTCCTCCATTTACACTTGTTACTGTAAATATTTTTGCATTCTTTACTGCCACTTTAATTCCCCTTTCTTATAACAATTTCATCATTTACTTTTAAGGCGCGATATTTTGTTATAATTTCGTAATTTGCTTTTTTAAACATTAAACTAAATAAACTTTTATAAGTTTTCTTAAGTTCAATTTTTATATTGTTATCATTTTTATCAACAATTAATTTATCGTAATCATAGTTTTCTTTTACTATTTTAATAATATTATTTTCAATTTCATTATCATTTTTATTATTATTAAATGCATAATAAATTGTATCTTTAAGTTGATTATCTATTTTTCTTTTTTCAATATATAATAATCCTATATCAAAAATTACGGCCATCAACATAAAAATAATAGGAATAACAATAATAAATGCCGTTAGTACTTGACCTTTATTATTTTTCATATATAGTCCTATCAGTTTCTAGTTTAAAACTATCGCCCATTATTTTTCTTAGTAATGGTGTATTTAATTCTAAATCATATGATATTTTTATATTTACCATATTATTATTTTTTCTTTTTTTATAAATGCTTATATCTTTACTACTGGCGTATGCATTCATTACATCTTCCTCATTATTATTGTAATAACTTATAATTGTGTCTAATTCGTTTTCTAGTTTGTATTTATTAAGCATTACAAGTCCCATATCAAAAATACTTACAAATAGTAAGATTAAAATAGGCATTATAATAATAAATTCTACTAGTGCTTGTCCCTTATTATTTTTCATGTTTACCACCTTTATATCTTAATAAAATTATATCAAAAATTTGGTATCATTACAATAAAAAAAAATAGTTAAAAACTATTCTTCTGCGCAATATCCTTCTCCAGGATTAGTACCAGTTATATAAACTTTTCCAACTAATGTACATGATGTTTTTGTAAGTGAGTCTTGTAAATAACCACTAAAAAGTTTTACTAAACTAACAACAGCAATACTTACGATTGCAATAATTAATACATATTCTACTAATGCTTGTCCCTTGTTATTCATGATTTCCTCCTAAACCTATTAATTTAATTTTATAATGTATATACCCTTTTTGTCAATTAAAAAATATGTTATAATGTTTTCAGGTGATAGTATGAACAGGGTGTTAGTATGTGAAAAATTTTGGGCAAGATTTAAAGGATTAATGTTTGAATCAGATAATAATACGGTTTTAATATTTCCTCGCTGTAACAGTATACACACTTTTTTCATGAGAAAGCCAATCGATGTATATATGGTTAGTATGAAAAAGGAAATTTTATATTTCTATCCATCAGTGAAAAGAAATAAAATCATCTTACCTAAAAAAGAAGTCTTTTTTACAATAGAAGGTCCAGTAGGATTTGATATTGATTATATAATTGATAATTATATTTAAAAAAGTTAATGAGTATTCATTAATTTTTTTTATGCAAAAAAAATAGGTTTTCACCTATTCTTTATATTCGAATTCAAAGTCTAGAATACGAACTGTATCCCCTTCTTTTGCTCCCATACTTCTTAATTTATCATCAATTCCCATTTTACGAAGTTTATTTGCAAAACGATTTGCAGCTTCATCAGTTGTGAATCTAGTCATTCTAAGTAGTTTTTCTACTTCATTACCACGAATTACCCATTCGTTTCCTTCATGAGTGATTGTAAATGGTTGTGTTCTTTCAAATTTGTAAAGGACATGACTTTCGATTTCTTCTTCTTCATAAAGTGGTAGTTTTTCAATTTGATCTAACATATCTGCAAGTTTAATTAATACTTTGTCTAAACCATCATTAGACATAGCACTAACTGGGAATATTTCTACATCTTTAACTTTTTCTTTAAATATTTTAAGATTTTCTTCTGCTCCTGGAACATCCATCTTATTAGCAATTATAATTTGAGGTTTTAAAAGCATTTTTTTACTAAAGTTTTCAAGTTCTTTATTAATAATTACATAATCTTCATAAGGATCTCTACCTTCCCAAGCACTCATATCAACAACATGAGCTAAAACTCTTGTTCTTTCTATGTGTCTTAAGAATTTATCTCCTAATCCTCCACCAAGACTAGCTCCTTCGATTAATCCTGGCATATCTGCTACAACAAATGTTCTTTCATCTTTTGTTTTTACAACCCCTAAATTAGGACTTAATGTTGTAAAGTGATAAGCAGCAATTTTAGCTTTTGATGCACTTATTTTAGAAATAATAGTTGATTTACCTACAGAAGGCATACCTACTAAACCTACATCAGCTAATAATTTTAATTCTATTTTAACTTTTCTTATTTCTCCTGGTTCCCCATTTTCAGCATAAGCTGGAGCTGGATTAGCACGTGTTGCAAAAGCTATATTTCCTCTACCACCACGACCACCATAAGCAGCTATAACTTCATCATCTTTCTTAACTAAATCAGCAATAACAAGACCACTTTCAACATCTGTTATTACAGTTCCTTGTGGAACTCTAACAATAACATCTTCAGCATTAGCACCATGACAACCTTTACCTTCACCATTAGCACCTTTATTACCTCTGATTAACTTTTTATATCTTAAATCTAATAATGTATTTAAACCTTCATCAACCTTAAAAATAATGTTTGAACCTTTACCACCATTACCACCGAATGGTCCTCCCATTTCAACATATTTTTCACGTCTAAAGGCCATACATCCATTACCACCGTCTCCGGCAATAAGTTCAAGGGTTACTTCATCAACGAACACATTAATCACCTCTTTCTTAAGTATTATACTTTAATTAATATATAAAATCAAATATTATTTCATTATTTCAACAAACATTAAAATAGCTAAAATGAAAATAATAGCATATGTGATATAAAGATATGCTTGCGCCATTTTATAACTTGCTTTACTACTTAATTTACCCTTATTAAAACAGTATTTTTCAAGTACTGTAATTAGATAATATTTAGAATCAAAAACAGGTTTTAATTCATTTTTTACTCTTTTAATTTTAATAGATACTTTTAATTTATCCATTCTACCGCTAGCAGTCCAAGAAGAAATATCATCCCATTTTATTAATACCTCTTCACCATTATCATTTTTCATATATTTTCTTTCTTGTGTTTGTACATAAAAATTATATTCTTTTGGACTTAATTTCTTTTTAAGTTCAACATCGTCTTCAAATGTTCTTAAAAATTTTAAATATAATTTATTAACCATCAAACCATTAGGTTCAATTTTTATTCTTTTATAATCCCTCATATTTTCACCTAATTATATAATATCACAAAAAAAGTACTATTTAAAGTACCCATTATGAACCATTTTTGTCTCATTTACAACAATAAATGCTTTTTCATCTAAATTTTTGATAAGTTTTTTTAGATGGTTAAGTCTTTTTTTATTTATTTCCATAAATAATAAATATTTAGGTTGACCTTCATCTCTTCCTTTAATATCAATAACAGAAACTGCATAACCTGCTTTTCTAATTGAGTTAACAGTATCGTCATCATTATTACTTAAAATTGCTTGAATAGTTAAATTACCTTCAATAAATACATCTGAAATAATACTTCCTATTGCAGTACCACTAGCATATCCTGCAGCATAAGCTATTGCTATAAAAATACTAGTTTCAGGCGTATTTAAAGCCTCCTTAACAATTACAAACCAAATAAATACTTCGACAAAACCAATCATAGATGCTAATTTAGTTTTCCCTTTAATTGTAACAATTGTTCTTACTGTTCCAAGAGAAACATCAAGAATTCTTACAAAAAATATTTTAAGACATAATAAAAATAATCCCATACACACCTCTCTCATTTCTTATTAATTGATAATGCATAAAAAATTAAAATTAATATAATTATTAGTCCTAATATTATAAAGATATTTAAAATATTACTAACACCAAAAGAATGTGTTACTGTTGCTAATATATTCATAAAATTACCTACCTTTATAAAAATTATAGCAAAACTAATAATTAAATGCAATAAAAAAGGGAGTTAATATCCCCCCATTATCTTAGTGTTTTTCTGGATAAACACTAACTTGTTTTTTATCTCTACCAACACGTTCAAATTTAACGTATCCACTAACTTTTGCATAAACTGTATCGTCTGATCCAATTCCTACATTATTTCCTGGATAAACTTTTGTTCCACGTTGACGATATAAAATAGAACCACCTGATACATATTCACCATCAGCAGCTTTAGCACCAAGTCTTTTTGCGATTGAGTCACGTCCATTTTTAGTTGACCCTTGACCTTTTTTATGAGCGAATAATTGAATATTTAATTCCATTAATTTCATCATATTCCTGGACACCTCCTATATATTAATTTTTATATTCTTTTTATATTGTTTTTCTAACTCTTTTAGTAAATCAATTAAGTTATCTATTAGAGTATCCGTAATACTATTATGAGTATTAATAACAATTTCTACAAAACCATCATCTTGATTGCAAGTAATGTCATTTTGCTTAAATCTACTAATAGCATTAACCGTAGTTATTACCATTGTAGATACACTAGCACAAACAATATCTTTACCATGATCATCATACATAGCATGACCTTTGATAGTTATTTTTTCTACTAGGTTTTCTTTTGTTGTTACATTTACTTTGATCATTATTTAACAGCAGTGATTTCCACTTTAGTATATGGTTGACGATGACCTTGAGTTTTACGATACTTTTTCTTTGGATTGTATTTAAATACTTTGATTTTTTTGTTTTTACCATGTTTAACTACAGTTCCAACTACTTGAGCACCATTAACATATGGGCGTCCAACAACACCGTTTGCCATTAAAACTTTGTCAAAAACAACTTCAGCTCCAGCTTCAGCATCTAATTTTTCAACATAAATAACTGAACCTTTTTCAACTAAAACTTGTTTTCCTCCTGTTTCGATTATAGCTTTCATATTATCCTCCTAACATTCTCTAAGACTCGCCTTTAAGGTACATAATGTTTTTAACCTTTTCAGTGCGGTTGTAGAGTAAGGCTCTACACATTTAAAGATTTTACCATAAAAGCATGCTAATGTCAAACAAATATCCTTAAAAAATAAAGGAAAACACTAATTAGTTTTAAAATGTTTTTCTTTAAGATAATCTTTTTCAAATTGATTATTTATAATATGTTTTTTATATTTTTTAAAATTATTAATATTATTTATTTTTGTAATTTTAAAATTATAATTATAAAGGTATCTTTCAAGCAAAAATTTATTAAAATAAACATTTTTATCTTTTAAAAATTTATAAGTATTAAATAAATAGATTATAACAATTATTAATATTGTTAAATTATATTTTAATAATGATATTAAAGTAATAATCGATATTAAAATAGTTAAATTGTAACTAACTTTAATAGAAAACAACTTTTCTAATATTAAATGAAGAAGTTTAGAACCATCTAATGGAATAATCGGCATAAGATTAAATAATAGTAAAGAATAATTAATTTTTAAAATTTCTTCATCTTTAATGACAAAAAAAAGTAAGAACTGAAAAAAAGGTCCCATTATAGTTAAAAGAAAATCAAATATAATAGGTATATTTATTTTCTTATTAAAAATAGTTATTAGTCCAAATGGAACAATAACTATTTTTTCAATTTTTACATTAAGAAGTAAAGCTATAATGATGTGACCTAATTCATGAAAAATAGTAATTAAGGTAATCGTTATAAAGGTTTTAAAATAACCTGTAAAAATAGATACTAAAAAAAGAATATAAAAGAAAAAATTAACCTTTAATATATTCTTCATAATCTAATGTTTTTCCTTCTTTTTTATAAACTAAATATAAATCATTATTTAAAGTATCTCCTATTACTTCACCTTTTTCAACATAGTCATAAATTTTTACAGAAACATTATTAATATTTCCATACCATAAGTCAATTCCATTGACTTGCTGAATAATAACAGTATTACCATATCCTTCTTTTTCTCCGATATAAACCACTATTCCAGATTCTTGTGATGGTACTACATAATTATTATTAACTGATAACTTAACTCCTTCTTTATATTTACTAACGTCTTGATATTCTAAATGTTCTACAAATACTTCTTTCTCTTTTATTTCAGTTGGAATTAAAGTACCAAAGTGTTTTTGATATATTTCATTTATTTTAGAAAATGAAATATTAGATTCAAATACATATTTATAAAATGTTTCTTTAATTTTATTATTACTTTTAAATACAATCATTGTTAAAAGAATTAATATAATTAAAAATAATATTTTATTAAATTTATTTTTCTTTGGTTTTTTTTTGTATCGTTTTAATGTATAAATGTCATCAGTCATATTATCACCTATGTAATTTTATGTAATTACTCATAAAATATGATAAAAAATTTATAATTAAAAATAAAATCATACCACTAAAAAGAGCATTAATATTAAAAGATATATAATTATATGTAAGAAGTATTAAATATAAAAATATTTTATATAAAATTAAAATAAAAATAAATTTAAAATAATGATTTTTGATTTTAATATATTTATAAATCAAATCTAAAAAATAAAACAAAATAAAATGTAAAAAGAAAATAGAAGTAAATATTAAATCATAAATTAAACTTATAAAAAGAATTTTTATAGTTTTATTTGATTTAATATTTAATATATATATTAAAATACTTATACTTGTTGTAAATCTGGAAAGTATTAGATCTACAAGAAAATATAAAATCATGATTCGCCTCTATCTAATACTCCTACATAATGAAAATTGTTAAAATTACTACTTGGCGTTATTTTAAGATTATATGATAAATCAAAATGATCTTTACTAATTCTAGTAACCTTTCCTATCAAAATGCCGGTTGGATATACTTCACCAAGTCCAGTTGTATATATTAAGTCTCCTTCTTTAATAATAGCTAAATCATCAATTCCTTCAATAATAAATGAATTAGTCTTTTCTTCATACCTAGATAATATACCATATACTTTTTTACTTTCTGTTTGTATCATGATAGATATTTTATTATATATATCAGGACTAGTTAATAATTTAACTTTACTTGTATTATTTGATACTTTTATTGTTTTACCTAAAAGTCCTTCATTAGTAACAACGGCCATATCGTTCTTAATACCGTCTTTTTTGCCTTTATCTATTGTAACGATATCTAGGTATTCTTCTAAGTTTCTTGCTATTACAGTAGCATTTATAATCTTATATTCGCTTGTTATTGTATTTAATTCTAAAAGTTTTTTTAGTTCATTTATTTCTTCTTTAAGAGCATTATTATTACATAAATTAATATTTTGCTCTTTTTTTAAAACATTATTAATTTTAAAAACATCATTAAAAAAATATTCTACTTTTAATAATTTTCTATCATCATTTAAACTTGCGTTTAAAATTAAAATAATCATAATTCCAAAAAAAATTTTTTTAAGCATTATATATCACCATTTTCAAAGAAACTATAATATCCTGTGTCCGAGATTATTATGTGATCAATAATATGAATATTAAATAGTTTCCCTATTTCTATTAATTTTGCTGTTGTTTCTAAGTCATCCCTACTTGGAGTTACATTACCGCTAGGATGATTATGTATACAAATAATAGCTGTTGCATCACATTTATATGCCTCTTTAAATACTTCTCTAGGATGAACCATACTATGATTAACTGTTCCTTTAAACAAAACTTTTTCTTTAACAATTTTTTTAGATGAATCTAAGTAAACAGCACAAAAATGTTCTTGCTTTGATTTTCCTAAAGTATTTTTATAATATTCAAAAATAATATTAGGATTAGTAAATTTAATATTATTAATACTACTAATTTTAGTATTTATCCTTTTTCCTAATTCTATACTTGCAAGAAGATCTATTGCTTTAACATTTCCAATACCATTTATTTTTTTTAAATTATTATAATCAATAGTTGCTAGTTCATTAATATTATTTAATTTAGATAAAATTTCTGATGCTATTTCTTTAGAACTTTTATTTTTAGTTCCTGTTTTTATAATAATAGCTAATAGTTCTTCATTTGATAAATTTGATGGTCCCACTTTTAAAAGTCTTTCTCTCGGTCTATCTGTTAATGGTATATTTTTAATTTTCACTTTTCACCACCTTTAATTCATACTCATTTAATACTTCTTTGTTTATTGCTTCTATTATGTCTTTTTCATTAGTATTTAAAAGTAAATTATCATAATTATTTAAGACAATTAAAAATTCACTATTATCAAGATAAATTTCCTTTACATATATATCGTATCCTAAATCTTTGAAATATCCTTTTAATTTATCGGCATTTTCCATTTTTTTTGTAATTCCAACATAAGTATAATATTTATCATTATCAAATGAATAAATATAAGACTTAAATTTACTCATATTATCCTTCATTCCATCTACTGAGGAATAAACACCTTGCTGAAGAAAAAAAACTTTTTCACCAGCATTAAATACACCTTTAATACTAGTTTTATAATCATACTGATTAAACATAAATTTACTAGATAAAAACCCAATTACTAAAGATAATATTACAGGCACTAAATAATTTTTCATTTTATCACCTATACTATTATATCTAGATAATTGGGTTTATTTTGTCGAAACAAAGACTAATTATACTAAATTTTCAAATCCACTTCTTTTAAATAATTTTTCAAGTTCATATATAGAATAAAAAATAATTGTTGGTCTACCATGTGGACAATTGTATGGATTATTGCATTTGCCTAAATCTTCAAGTAACTTTTTCATTTCAAGAAGACTCAAATTAGTATTAGCTTTAATACTCATTTTACAAGCCATCATTGTAGCTAAATTTTCGTTAAATTTTTCAATATTAAAGTTTTTTTCATAACTGATAATTAATTCAAAAATTCTTTTAATTGCTTCAATCTCATTTCCTTCTGGAAGCCATACAGGATGTGATTTTACAATAATTGTATTCATACCAAATTCTTCAATATCAAAATTTAAACTTCTTATAAAATCAAAATTTTCTTTTAAAATAATAAATTCTGCTTTAGTATATTCCATTGTTTTAGGAAAAAGCATATCTATTTTTTCGTTTGATGGATTTCCTAATTTTTCTTTAACAATTTCATAATTGATTCTTTCTTTAGCAGCATGTTGATCTATTAAATACATTCCTTCATTATTTTGACATATTAAATATGTTCCATGAACAATACCTACTGGGTATAATTCAGGTAATGTTTTCTTTTCTTCTATTTTTATATCTTCTTTGATAATCAAATCTTCATTTACTAAAATATTTTCTTCATATTCTATAGTAGGTTTATTAAAATCAAGAACAATTTGCTCTTTAACTTCTACAGTTTTATTTTCTACTTTTGGAATAAGAATTTTTCTTCCAATAGTATTTTTAATCATATTTTCAATTAAATCTAGGAGTTTATCCATTTTACTAAATTTAATATCCATTTTAGTTGGATGGATATTAACATCAATTAATGATGGGTCAACATTTATTTTTAATACAACAATAGGATATCTATTA
>JAEIGA010008910.1_pt1 | contig 15177 bp, 14 predicted proteins | sample 9270691 | NCBI WGS metagenome assembly JAEIGA01 (sample SAMN17057246, study PRJNA624740) | gut metagenome | biome: biome; isolation source: fecal sample | host: Bos grunniens | place: China: Xizang | collected 2019
AAAGGATACATTCATGATGTTGGCGGTCCAACAGCGAACTTTAGACATCCATCTTGTGAAAAACAATTAGAAAAAGGCGTATGTAAGAACAGACAATGTTTATTCCCAACGCCATGCAAGAACATGAAAGTAGATCATAAGGATTATTTAAAACTCCTTAGAAAGTTAAGAGAGCTTCCTAACGTAAAGAAAGTTTTCATTCGATCTGGAATTCGTTTTGACTACTTAATGGCTGACAAGGATGATACATTATTCCGTGAATTATGTGAACATCATATCAGCGGACAATTGAAGGTTGCACCAGAACATGTTGCAGATCCAGTATTGCAGATGATGGGAAAACCAGAAAACAGTGTTTATAATGCATTTACAAAGAAATATAAGCAAATCAATGAAAAATTAGGAAAGAATCAATTCTTAGTTCCATACTTGATGTCATCACATCCAGGTTCAACTATGAAAGAAGCAATTGCTTTAGCAGAATATTTGAGAGATTTAGGATATATGCCAGAGCAAGTACAAGATTTCTATCCTACACCATCTACGATTTCAACTTGTATGTATTATACAGAAGTGGATCCTAGAACAATGCAGCCAGTATATGTTCCAAAGAATCCACACGAAAAAGCAATGCAAAGAGCTTTGATTCAATATAGAAATCCAAAGAATTATGATTTGGTTATGGAGGCTCTTCGAAGCGCAGATAGAATGGACTTAGTTGGATTCGGAAAAGAATGTCTGATTCGTCCAAAGAATGATAAGAATTTCAAGCCTTACGGAGCGAAAAAGGAAGCGCCAAAGAAAGAAGTTCCAAAGAAGAAGAAGGCAATTCGAAACGTTCATAAGAAAAAAGCGAAATAAATGACAAAAGAGGGTTTGTATGAATATAAAAAAGGGAGAAGCAGGATATATAACTAGCAAAAAGAAAAGAGCGATTCTGAAAGTAGTTTTAGAATTTGGTATTGTAATTGCTCTTTTGATTTTAGGGATCAAACAGACTGGTGATCGATTAAATATGCTGACATTGGTTGCGATCTTAGGATGTTTGCCAGCTTCCAAAGCACTAGTAGAATTGATCATGATTATGCCACATCGTTCTATTGAGCTGGAAAAGGCGGAAGAAATCACTATAAAAGCATCGCTGTTAACAAGTGTATTTGATCTGGTTATGACTAGTGAACACCATATTATGCCGATCGATGTCCTGGTAGTATCGGATAATATGATTTGTGGATACTCTTCATCGAAAAAAATTGATTTCGCATTTACAACAAAACATATAAAACAAATGCTGAATGCGAATCAGCTTGGAAATATCTCTGTGAAGATTTTTGACAATTACACAGCATTTCTTACAAGAGCAGAAGGAATGCACAATATAGCAGCTGTTGAAAAAGCAGATACAAAGAAAAAAGAAGAGAAAATAAAGAGTGTATTACTCAATCTTTCCCTGTAGTGAGGTTATTATGCAAGAGATTATTGTATCAGCAAATGAGGCAGGTCAACGTTTTGATAAGTTACTTGCGAAATATTTGAATGAAGCTCCAAAGAGTTTTCTATATAAAATGCTTCGTAAAAAGAATATTGTTTTAAATGGCAAGAAAGCGACTGGAAATGAAATGCTTGCAGTGGGTGACAGCATCAAATTATTTCTTGCAGATGAGACAATTGAGAAGTTTTCTAAGGTGCAGATTCAGCACACGAATAAAAAGCTTGATATCATTTATGAGGATGAAAATATAATCTTAATTAATAAACCTGTAGGGATGTTGTCTCAAAAGGCTGCGGCAAATGATGAGTCGTTAGTAGAACATCTGATATCTTACATGCTTGAATCTAAGCAGCTTACAGAAGCAGAACTTCGAAAGTTCAAACCATCTATTTGTAATAGACTTGATCGCAATACAAGTGGTCTTGTTGTTGCAGGTAAAAGTCTTATCGGGCTTCAAAAAATGGGAGAACTTTTCAAAGATCGTAATTTGAAAAAGTATTATCGTTGTCTGGTTGCAGGGGAAGTAAAGACGAAACAATACATCAAAGGCTATTTATTGAAAGATGAAGCAACAAATAAAGTTACAATCTCTGAAAAAGCTTTTGGAGAGGCCTTGCCAATTGAAACAGAATATGAACCAATCTGGTCAAATGGCAAGATAACATTATTGGAAGTGCATTTGATCACAGGACGTACACATCAGATCAGAGCGCATTTAGCTTCATGCAGTCATCCAATCCTTGGCGATTATAAATATGGCAATAAGAAAGTCAACGATCGTTTTAAAGAAAAATATAAATTAGAGAGCCAGCTGCTGCATGCATATCGTCTAGAACTTCCGGTTTTAGAAGAGCCTTTGCAGGCAATCAGCGAAAAGAAATTTGTGGCACCATTGCCAAAGTTATTTGAGAAGATATTAAAAGAAGAGCAGAGCGTAGGTTAGAAATATGGGAACATGGAATTCAAGAGGACTAAGAGGTTCCACACTAGAAGAATTTATTAACCGCACAAATGAGCGTTATATGGAACAAGGATTAGCATTGATTCAAAAAATTCCGACACCAATTACACCCGTACAAATTGATAAAGAGCATAGACATATCACTTTAGCATATTTTGAGCAGAAAAGTACGGTCGATTATATTGGAGCTGTGCAGGGGATTCCTGTTCGTTTTGATGCCAAAGAATGTAATGTGGATACATTTCCATTGCAGAATATACATGAGCATCAGGTAAACTTTATGGACCGATTTGAAAAACAAGGTGGAATTTCATTTTTTATCATATACTATAGTCATCGCAATGAACTTTATTATATGCCTTTTACTGAAATGATTCGATTTTGGAAAAGAGGACAAGAAGGTGGAAGAAAAAGTTTCCGCTATGAAGAATTGGATCCGAATTATTTTATGCCTTTAAAAAATGGATTTATGGTTCCATATTTGGAGGCAATGCAAAAAGATTTGGATTCGAGAGAGGAGTGAAAATGAGTATGAAACAACAAATGTTACATACGCCAGAAGGTGTAAGAGATATATATGGACTAGAATACAGAAAAAAAGTAATCTTAGAAGAAAGACTGCAGAAAGTTTTGCATTTATATGGGTATCATGATATCCAGACACCTATGTTTGAGTATTTTGATGTGTTTGGGAAAGAAATCGGAACAATACCATCAAAAGAATTATATAAGTTTTTTGACCGAGAAGGAGATACATTAGTTCTTCGTCCAGATATTACTCCGTCTATCACAAGGGCGGCAGCAACATTGTTCGATGTGAGCAAGGCTCCTCTTCGCTTATGTTATAAAGGAAATACATTTATCAATCATTCAAGCTATTTGGGACGTCTTCGTGAACATACCCAATTAGGAGCGGAGCTTATTGGATCAGACAGTATTGAAGCAGATGCTGAAATGATCGCTATGGCAGTTGAAGGTCTCAAAGAGGCAGGACTTTCTGAGTTTCAGATTCACATAGGGAACGTAGATTTCTTTGAAGGTCTTATGAAAGAGACTCAGTTAGAAGAATCGCTTGAATACAGATTGAGAGAATATATTACGAATCGTAATTATTACGGCGTAGATGAATTGTTGGAAAAAGCAAATGCAAAGAAAACAATTAAAGCAGCATTTCAGGTGTTACCAGAGTTAGTAGGCGGATATGAAGTTCTAAAGAATGCTAAGAAGATTGCATTAAACACAAAAATCCTGGAAGCAGCAAAAAGAATGGAATTGTTATATCAGACTTTATGTTCATACGGAGTTGAGCAGTATATAACATTTGATTTAAGTATGAGTTCAGCCTATGATTATTATACAGGTATCATTTTCAGAGGTTATACATATGGAACTGGCGATGCAATTGTAAAAGGTGGTCGTTATGATCATTTAATGGAAAAGTTTGGAAAACAAGCACCATCTATTGGGTTTGTAATTGTTGTAGATGAACTTTTAGCTGCATTTGCTAGACAAAAAATCGAAATCCCATGCGCAGAAAAGAATACGCTTGTTTTATATGACGAAGAAAGAGCAAAAGAAGCAATTCTACTTGCAAAAGATTTCCGTAAAAATGGAAAGATTACAGAGATTGTAAAACGTAAAAATGAGATTTCTTTAGAAGAATATAAAGTGCAGGCAAGAAAGAATTCCTGCATAAGTATGATGTACTTAAAATCTAACAATGATATTGAGATGATTAATCTTGCAACAGGAGCAAGTAAAATCGTTAAATCTAAGATAAAGTAGAGCGGGGGTGGCATGATGAGATATTTGACAATCGCACTGACAAAGGGACGTCTTGCTAAGAAAACATTAAAATTATTAGAACAAGTAGGCATGACTTGTGAAGAAATTTATGATAAAGAATCACGAAAATTGATATTTGTAAATGAGGAATTAAAACTCAAGTTTTTCTTGGCAAAGGGACCAGATGTTCCGACTTATGTAGAATATGGTGCAGCAGATATTGGTGTAGTTGGAAAAGATACGATCATGGAAGAAGGTAGAAATGTCCATGAAGTTTTAGATCTGCGATTTGGAAAATGTCGTATGTGTGTATGTGGCCCAGAATCTGCAAGAGCTCTTTTAGAAAGAAGAGAATTGATTCGTGTTGCAACCAAATACCCTAAGATTGCGAAAGAATATTTCTATAATGAGCGTCATCAAACCGTTGAGATTATTAAATTAAATGGATCTATAGAGCTTGCCCCACTAGTAGGTCTGGCGGAAGTTATTGTAGATATCGTTGAAACAGGATCGACTCTGAGAGAGAACAATTTAGCAGTTTTGGAAGAGGTATGTCCACTTTCAGCAAGAATGATTGTGAATCCAGTTAGTATGAGATTAGAAAATGATAGAGTTAGAGAACTGATCGCAAAGTTACGAGTTCTTTTACAGGAGGCGTAATATGAGAATTTTAAGACTAGATGAGAATACAAAAAGAAATGTGCTCGAAGATTTGCTGAAAAGAAGTCCAAATCAATATACTGCATATGAAGAAAATGTAAATGTAATCTTGCAGGAAGTAAAAAAGAATAAAGATTCTGCAGTATTTGCTTTTACAAAGAAATTTGACGGTGCAGACATTGATGCGACAACAATTCTTGTATCGCAGGATGAAATCAAAGAAGCATATGAAAGTGTTTCGCCAGAACTCTTAGAAATTATACGTAAAGCAAAACATAATATTAAGATTTATCATGAAAAACAACGTCAGTACAGTTGGTTTGACAGTAAACCTGACGGAACTATGCTTGGACAAAAAGTAACTGCACTTCAAAGAGTGGGTGTATATGTACCAGGTGGTAAGGCTGTATATCCATCCTCTGTTCTGATGAATATCATTCCTGCAAAAGTAGCTGGTGTAGATGAAATTATTATGGTAACTCCACCAGGAAAAGACGGTAAAGTCAATCCAAATACACTTGTTGCAGCGAAGGAAGCAGGTGCGGATTATATTTATAAAGTAGGCGGTGCGCAAGCGATTGCAGCTCTTGCATACGGTACAGAAAGTATTAAAAAAGTAGATAAAATTGTTGGACCAGGGAATATTTATGTGGCCCTTGCAAAAAAGGCAGTATATGGTCATGTAAGCATCGATTCAATTGCAGGTCCAAGTGAAATTCTAGTGATTGCAGATGAAACTGCAAATCCAAGATATGTTGCAGCGGACTTGTTGTCGCAAGCAGAACATGATGAACTTGCTTCAGCTATTTTAGTTACAACAAGCAAGGAACTTGCTGAAAAAGTTTCTGATCAAGTTGATATTTTTGTGGAAGAATTATCTCGTACTGAGATTATGAGAAAATCATTAGACAATTATGGATATATTTTGTTGGCAGATTCTATGGAAGATGTAATTGAAATTGCAAATGAAATCGCGTCAGAACACTTAGAAATCATGACAAAAAATCCATATGATGTTATGATGAAGGTGAGAAATGCAGGTGCTATTTTTATTGGTGAGTACAGCAGTGAACCTTTAGGTGATTATTTTGCAGGTCCAAATCATGTTCTTCCTACAAATGGAACAGCAAAATTTTTCTCTCCACTTGGCGTGGATGATTTTATTAAAAAATCAAGCATTATTGCTTATTCAAAAGAGGCACTGGAAGCTATTCATTTCGATATAGAAAAATTTGCAGAGGCAGAACATTTGACTGCACATGCAAATTCTATCAAAGTAAGATTTGAAAAATAGAATTGAGGGATAATTATGGGTACTAGAATCGCAGCGTGTACAAGAAAGACAAAAGAAACAGATATCACGATCACAATGAATCTTGATGGAAGTGGGAAAACAAATATTCACACTGGAATCGGATTTTTAGATCACATGTTAGATGGATTTGCAAGACATGGTCTGTTTGATTTGGATGTGCAGGTAGTTGGTGATTTAGAAGTAGATACACACCATACAGTAGAAGATATTGGAATTGTGCTTGGACAAGTTATTGCAAAAGCATTGGCAGAGAAGAAAGGAATTAAAAGATATGGAAGTTTCTTACTCCCAATGGATGAAATATTAGTACTTTGTGCAATTGATCTTTCTGGCAGACCTTATTTGAATTATAAAGCAGACTTTATGGTAGAACGCTTGGGTGATTTTGAAACAGAAATGTTCCGAGAGTTCTTTTATGCAATATCCTATAGTGCAGCAATGAATCTGCATTTGAAAGTTTTGGATACGGGCAACAATCATCACATGGCGGAGGCTTTGTTCAAGGCCTTTGGTAAAGCGCTTGACATGGCGACAATGGAAGAACCACGCATAAAAGACGTATGGTCAACGAAAGGAAGTTTGGCATAATGAATTGTAAAAAATTAATTCCTTGTATTTTCATTTCGAAAGGCAAGGCAGTAAAATGGTTTGATAATTATGATGTATTGGCAGAAGATGTAGTAGAACTTGCGAAGTCTTATTTTGAAGCAGGTGCAGATGAACTTATTATCATGGATTTGTCAAAGGCAGATGATGATCATGAAGAAGCAATTGATATCTTGAAAAAGATAACACGTGCTGTAAGTATTCCTGTAATTGCAGGGGGTAATATTCGCAGATTAGAAGATGTTAAGAAGTATTTATATGCTGGAGCAAAGAAGGCAATTATTAATATGGCTAGAACATCTGGACCAACTTTAATAGAAGACGCTGCAAAACGTTTTGGAAAAGAAAAAGTTGCGGTTTCCCTAAATGATTTCGATCGTTTATTTAAACAGCAGCGTATTATTGAAGAATTTGTAAGTGAAATTGTATTTATGCACCGTCCTGATTTGGAATCGGTAGTAAATCTTACAAAATTACCAACGATTATTTTGACAGATGTGATGGAGGAGTCAGAAGTATTTCGTATCTTAAGCTGTAACGGAATCAAAGGGATTTCCGGAAGATTTGTTAGTCAAACAGGGTTCTCCTTATGTCAATTCAAAGAAAAATGTGTTGCTTTAAATATTCCAATGAATGTTTGTGATTGTCATATTGATTTTTCAGAATTCAAACTCAATTCAGATGGATTATTACCTGTCATTGTACAGGATTATAAGACTGGTAAAGTTCTTATGCTGGCTTATATGAATCAAGAATCATTTGAAATGACAGTTAGAACTGAAAAAATGACTTATTTTAGTAGAAGCCGAAATCAATTATGGGTAAAGGGAGAAACATCTGGACATTTCCAATATGTAAAATCTCTTACAATCGATTGCGATAAAGATACACTTCTTGCAAAAGTGGAACAAATCGGTCCAGCTTGTCATACAGGCAATCCAACTTGTTTCTTCCAAACAGTAGTTGGACAAGAGTATGATGCAGCTAACCCACTTCGTGTTTTTGAAGATGTTTATGCAACGATTGTAGACCGCAAAAAGAACCCAAAAGAAGGATCTTATACGAATTATTTGTTCGATAAGGGAATTGATAAGATTTTAAAGAAAATAGGAGAAGAGGCAACAGAACTTGTTATTGCTGCTAAAAATCCTAATCCAGAAGAAATTAAATATGAATTATCGGACTTTCTATATCATGCAATGGTACTGATGGTAGAGCGAGGCGTGACTTGGGAAGATATTGTAAATGAACTTGCAAATAGATAATTTCAAATAGAGGACTTGCATATACTCTTTGTATATGCAAGTTTTTTTATGGAGTTTTTTATGAATGAAAATGAAAAAAGAAGAAGCGAAATGCTAGAGCAAATGCGAAATAATTCTACACCTGTGGTACATCCGAGATATCGTGCTACATATAACAGTCTTTACAAAAACGACGAAAAAAAGAATAAAAATGGAAGCATATTTGGCATTGTAATCATGGTTTTCTTTTTAGGAGTAGGATACTATATGTATGTAGAAAAACCTGTGATTGATACAGGTGCTATCATTGAAAGAGTGGAACAAGAAATAGAGCGATTTATTGACTTCACAAATTTAGATTGATATAATGATAAATTGTATTAAGTTCAATTGAAAAAGGAGTGAGATACAAATGACAGAAGGTGTTGTATGGAAAAAAATTGTTGGTTTTGCAATACCTCTATTACTTGGGAATTTGTTTCAGCAGCTATATAATTCTGTCGACGCGATTGTAGTAGGTAATTTCAGCGGAAATGATGCTCTGGCTGCAGTTGCTACATCAGGAAGCCTTTGCTATTTGCTGATTGGTTTCTTTGATGGGGTGTTTATAGGTGCAAGCGTTCTTATATCGCATAGTTATGGTGCGAAAGATCATGAACGAGTAGATAAATTGATCCACACTACAATTTTCTTTTCAATCGTGCTTGGAGCTGTATTGACAGTACTTGGTGTTGTTTTTACGCCAACGCTGCTTAAATGGATGGGCACACCTGAAAATGTAATGCCGAATTCGGTTGCCTATTTTAAAATTTATTGTTCGGGGCTTCTCGGCTTGATTTTATATAATACAGCAAAAGGAATCTTTCAGGCTTTAGGCGATAGTAAACATCCGCTTTTATATTTGATTATTTCATCGGTTACGAATGTTATCTTAGATATTGTTTTTGTTGGATTTATGGATATGGGCGTTTCGGGAGCAGCATTGGCAACGATTATCAGCCAGTTTTTTAGCGCTGTATTAGGATTCTTATATCTAATGAGCGGTAAGTTCATATTTAAAGTAGAACTTAGAAAGATATTGAAACCGGATTTTGGATTGGTAAAACAAGTGATTGGAATGGGATTCCCTAGTGGAATTCAAAACAGTGTAACAGCAGTTGCAAATGTTGTTGTACAAAGCAATATTAATGCTTTTGGAGACCTGGCAATGGCAGGCTGTGGAAGTTATATGAAGATACAGGGATTTGTATTCTTACCAATTATGAGTTTGTCGATGGCTTTATCTACATTTATTAGTCAGAATATTGGAGCAGACAAGATGGATCGTGTAAAGAAAGGTGCAAAGCAGGCAACTGTATTAGCAGTTGTATTGGCGCAAGCCTTTGGCTTTTTCATGTATTTTACGGCGCCATTCTTTATGAGCTTATTTACAAAAGAAGCAGAGGTAATTGCCTATGGTGTTCAGTATTCTAAGATAGATTCTTTATTCTATTTTGTACTTGCATTGACCCATATGGGAGCAGCGATACTCAGGGGTTCTGGCCGTACAAAAGTTACTATGCTGGTATTTTTATTAGACTGGTGCGTATTTAGAATTCTGTATATAGAGTTTATGGTTCGTGTGATACCAGACATTCGCATAGTAATCAGCGCTTACCCTGTCACATGGTTCATAAGTGCTGTTGTGTTTATGGCAATTGTCTTAAAAGGAGATTGGCTGAAGAAAAAGATGTTGTAAAACAAAAATAATTCAAGTACAATGATGCATATTGTTATCAAAGAAAAGGAGCATAAAATTGAGAAAATTAGCTTTATCAGATGATATTTTATTGAAGATTGATAAACCTGCACGTTATATCGGTAACGAAGTAAATGCAGTTATGAAAAATAAAGAAGATGTTGATATTCGTTTTGCATTTGTTTTTCCAGATGTATACGAAATCGGAATGTCGCATTTAGGAATTCAAATTTTATATGATATGTTCAACCGCAGAGATGATGTATGGTGTGAACGTGTATATTCTCCATGGACAGACTTAGATAAAGTGATGCGTGAAGAAAATATTCCATTATTTGCATTGGAATCACAAGATGCAATTAAGGATTTTGATTTTATTGGTATTACAATCCAATATGAAATGTGCTATACAAATATTCTTCAAGTGTTAGATCTTGCACAAGTTCCATTGTTTGCAAAGGACAGAACAGAAGAACATCCAATCGTAATTGGTGGCGGTCCATGTACATATAACCCAGAACCACTTGCAGATTTCTTTGATATTTTCTATATCGGAGAAGGGGAAACGCAGTACAACGAATTGTTTGATCGTTATAAAGAGTGGAAGGCAGCTGGAAAATCTAGAAAAGAATTTTTAGAAATGGCTGCAGAGATTCCAGGCCTCTATGTACCTGCATTTTATGATGTTACATATAATGAAGATGGTACAATCGCTAGTTTTGAACCAAATAACGAACATGCAAAGAAAGTAATTGATAAACAGATTGTTATGGATATTACAAACACATATTATCCAGAGAAACCTGTTGTACCATTTATTAAAGCTACACAAGACAGAGTTGTTCTTGAAATTCAAAGAGGATGTATCCGTGGCTGTCGTTTCTGTCAGGCAGGTATGCTCTATAGACCTACTCGTGAACGTGATGTAGAAATGTTAAAAGAATGTGCTTATAAGATGTTAAAGAGCACAGGACATGAAGAAATTTCCCTCAGTTCTCTTAGCTCAAGCGATTATTCGCAGTTAGAAGAATTGATTACATTCTTATTAGAAGAGTTTAAAGGTAAGGGAATCAATATTTCTCTGCCATCTCTTCGTATCGACGCATTTTCGCTCGATGTTATGAGCAAAGTGCAAGACATTCGCAAGAGCAGCCTTACATTTGCGCCAGAAGCTGGATCACAAAGACTTCGTGATGTAATTAATAAAGGACTCACAGAAGAAATTATTTTAGAAGGCGCAGGACAGGCATTTGAAGGTGGATGGAACAGAGTAAAACTTTATTTTATGCTTGGTCTTCCAACAGAAACAGAAGAAGATATGAAAGCAATTGCGCACTTAGCAGATAAGATAGCTAGACGTTATTATGAGATTCCAAAGGATCAAAGAAATGGTAAATGTCAGATTGTAGCAAGTACATCTTTCTTTATTCCAAAGCCATTTACTCCATTCCAATGGGCTACAATGCTTAATCGCGAAGATTATATTGGTAAAGCAATGGTTGTAAATCATGAGATGAAAGCACAGCTTAACCATAAGAGTTTAAAATACAATTGGCATGAAGCAGATATCACAATCTTAGAAGGTGTTTTTGCCAGAGGAGACAGACGTACAAGTAAAGTGCTTTTAGAGGCATATAAACTTGGTGCGATCTATGATTCATGGGGAGAACATTTCCGTTATGATATTTGGTTACAAGCTTTTGAAAATACAGGTGTAGATATAGGATTCTACAATTTAAGACAACGTGATCTGGATGAGATTCTTCCATGGGATTTCATTAATATTGGTGTATCTAAGAATTTCTTGAAACGCGAGTGGGAAAATGCACTTGCAGGAAAGGTAACTCCAAACTGTCACCAAAAATGTTCAGGTTGTGGAGCTGCAATCTACGGAGGAGGTGTTTGTTTTGAAGGCAAGAATTAAATTCCGTAAATATGGTGCGATGAAATTTATCGGGCATTTGGATGTCATGAGATTCTTTCAAAAAGTAATGAGAAGAGCAGATATTCCGATCGCATTTACAGGTGGATACAGTCCACATATGATCATGTCATTTGCAAATCCATTAGGTGTTGGTGTGACAAGTGACGGAGAATATTTTGATATTGAACTTGTTGAAGCAATTGATATGGAAGAAGCTGTAAAGCGAATGAATGCTGTTATGGTAGAAGGTATCGATGTTGTTAACATGGTACAGATTTCTGATGAAAAGAAACGTACTGGTATGTCAATTGTTGCAGCGGCTGATTATGTTTCTACTCTTAGACATGGTCAATTCCCAGCAGATTGGAAAGAAAAGGCTGAAGGTTTTATGGCGCAGCCAGAAATTTCTATCTTGAAAAAGACTAAGAAGAGTGAAAAAGAAACAGACATAAAGCCTATGATCTATAAATTTGGTGTACAAGATGATGGCGTGTTTATGCAAGTTGCAACTGGCAGTGTTGAAAATTTAAAGCCAGAAGTTGTAATGCAAGCCTTCTGCCAATATTTAGGAATGGATTTAGAAGAGCTAGTGTTTGCGCACCATAGAGTAGAAGTATATGCGTTCGATGAAGAGAAGAATGCATATGTAAGCTTAGATAAGGTATGGTAATGAATCGAAAATTTGTTATTACAAAATTTAATCACAAGATAATAACAACTGTTTTAGAAGATGAGACAGTTGTTGAACTTCATTGTATGCCAGAGGAAGAAACGGTAAATGAGGTATCTCTTGGAAATATTTACATTGGGAAAGTAAAAAATATTGTTGCAAATATAGGGGCAGCATTTATTGAGGTTGGAAAAGGGCTGGAATGTTATTATTCGATTGCTGATAATCCAAATCCAATATTTACAAATAAAATTGGCAAGAAGCCACTTTGCATTGGAGATGAACTTCTTGTTCAGGTTTCAAGAGAGGCTGTAAAGACCAAAGTTCCAAGTGTAAGCAGTAAAATTGAAATTTCAGGGAAATATGCAGTACTTACCAGCGGAGATACTCGCGTCGGAGCTTCTGCGAAGTTATCAAAAGAAGAGAGAAGCAGACTGGTTCAGATTGCGAAGAAGTATGAATCATCAGAGTATGGAATTATCATGAGAACAAATGCAAATGATATTGAAGATTCAATACTTGAGCAGGAAATCGAGAGATTGATAAGAGAGCATGAGAAGCTAATTCAGGCAGCAAAAACAAGAGTGTGTTTTTCTTGCTTGAAACATGCGCCAAAGCAATATTTGTCTGAGATGAAAAATATGAATCAAGCTGGACTGTCAGAATTTATCGTGGAAGATCAAGCGATTTATGAGGAAGTAAGACAGTTTCTGGAAGAGTATCAAAGCGAGGATCTCGAGAAACTTCGTCTGTATTGTGATAAATTATTGCCGCTTCACAAACTTTATAGTATAGAAAAACATATAGAAGATGCATTGAAAGAAAGAGCGTGGATGAAGTCGGGTGCTTATTTGGTAATTCAGCCAACAGAGGCACTTACAGTCATTGATGTGAATTCTGGAAAAAATATTTCTAAAAAGAAAGATGACAAAGAATATTTAAAAATAAATATTGAAGCTGCGAAGGAAGCGGCAAAGCAAATCAGACTTCGTAATCTTTCGGGTATTATTATTATAGATTTTATTAATTTGACCGTAAAAGAACATATGGATGAATTATTAGAGATATTACAAAACGAGTTGAAAAAAGACCCTGTAGCAACATCTTTCGTTGATGTTACGAAGCTGCAGCTTGTTGAAGTGACTCGTAAAAAAGTTAAAAAACCTTTTCATGAAGCATATTATGAAAAATAAAGGAATGAGGATGAACAAATGAAAAAAGTAGTTAAATTTGGTGGAAGTTCATTAGCGAGCGCGGAACAATTTAAAAAAGTTGGTGACATTATCCGTGCTGATGAAAGTAGAGTATATGTAGTTCCATCTGCGCCAGGAAAAAGATTTTCAGATGATACAAAAGTAACAGACCTCTTATATAAATGTTATGGGTCAGTTGCAGATGAAGTGAAATTTGAAAAATATTTAGAAACAATCAAAGAAAGATACAATGAAATTATCGAAGGTTTAGGTCTTGATTTATCTTTAGATAAAGAATTTGAAGTGATCCGTAAAGACTTTCTTGCAAAAGCTGGCAGAGAATACGCAGCTTCACGTGGAGAATTTTTAAATGGTATCATTATGGCTAATTACCTTGGATATGAATTTATCGATGCTGCTGAAGTAGTGCTATTTGATTCTACAGGTAAATTTGATGCAGAAAAAACAAATGCAGTATTATCAAAACGTCTTGCAAATGTTCCAAAGGCTGTAATTCCAGGTTTTTACGGTGCTATGGAAGATGGTACAATTAAGACATTTTCACGTGGTGGTTCTGACCTCACAGGTTCTATTGTAGCAAAAGCAGCAAGAGTAGATATGTATGAAAACTGGACAGATGTATCTGGTTTCATGGTAGCTGATCCACGTATCGTAAACAGTCCAAAAGTAATTGAAGCTATCACATACAAAGAACTTCGAGAACTTTCTTATATGGGAGCTACAGTTCTTCATGAAGACGCTATTTTCCCAATCAGCAAAGAAGGTATTGCAATTAACATCCGTAATACAAATGCACCAGAAGACAAAGGTACTCTCATTGTAGAAGCTACTTGCAGACAACCTAAATATGTTATTACTGGTATTGCTGGAAAACAAGGATTTGCTTCTATTACAATTGAAAAAGCAATGATGAACTCTGAAATTGGTTTCTGCCGTAAGGTTCTTCAAGTGTTCGAAGACAATCATATTTCAATTGAACATATGCCTTCTGGAATTGATACAATGTCAGTATTTGTACACCAATCAGAATTTGAAGAAAAAGAACAAAGAGTAATTGCTGGTATTCACCAAGCAGTTAACCCAGATTCAGTTGATTTAGAATCAGACTTAGCTCTTATTGCAGTTGTAGGACGTGGAATGAAGGCAAAACGAGGAACATCAGGAAAGATCTTCGACGCATTAGCACAAGCACATGTTAACGTTAGAATGATTGACCAAGGTTCAAGCGAGCTTAACATTGTAATTGGTGTTCGCAATCATGATTTTGATAATGCAATTAAAGCAATCTACAATACATTTGTTAAATAATTTATTAAAAATATTCATAAATACTATTGACAAATACAGAAAAAACTAATATACTATGGAAAGTGCCGCGCAGTGAGGTTTACAAGGGACGATTATGTCACACCACAACTGGCGAGTAATGATAATAGGAGGTGCCATATGTACGCAATTATAGCAACAGGTGGTAAACAGTACAAAGTAGCCGAAGGCGATATCATTAGAGTAGAAAAACTTGGTGTAGAAGCTGGAGAAACTTTTACATTTGACCAAGTACTTGCAGT
>JAEIGA010008911.1_pt1 | contig 15176 bp, 29 predicted proteins | sample 9270691 | NCBI WGS metagenome assembly JAEIGA01 (sample SAMN17057246, study PRJNA624740) | gut metagenome | biome: biome; isolation source: fecal sample | host: Bos grunniens | place: China: Xizang | collected 2019
AGATTTTCACGGTTCAAACCACTCCCCACAGTGAGGGCATTGTATTTTCTCTTTTTCTTTCTCTTTTGGTGGAGCCTCGGCGAACAAATCATCCAGCGAAGACGGGTCGAACTCTGTGTCAAACCCGAAGCGGGACATATCCATATCAAGATCGCTCATCTCGATAGCCAGTTGCGTGAAATCCCATCCCGCCAGCTCGCCCACTTTATTGTCGGCCAGTCTGTATGCCTTTATCTGCTCATCCGTTAAATCGTCGGCCACAATACAAGGGATGTCCTCGATGCCCAGTTTCTTTGCCGCCTTGTACCTTGTATGCCCTGCCACGATTACATTGTCCGTATCGATAACGACAGGAACCTTCCACCCAAATTCAGAAATAGAAGCCGCAACAGCATCAACGGCTTCGTCATTCTTGCGCGGGTTGTTTTCGTATGGTTTTAGCTCGCCAATCTTTTTGTATACAATCTCCATTCGCCCCTCCTTTTTTAGTTCCTCCAAAACAAAAGCAGGGCGGCTCGTCACCGCCCTTTCCCGAAAGGAGGAACATGAACATGAAGAATGCTACATCTTCACGCTCCTATTTTACCACGGGTTTTCTTCGCTCAGTATTAGAATGAACCAACCCATTCTCTGCCGCCACGAACACGATCTCGTCAAGAGCATCTATCCTGCGGAAGTGATACTCGGCCATGCTGATATGGTACACCTTGCAGTATGAATCAGCGAAAGCCCTTGCGCTTGAACGCTTGTACCCTCTGAGATGCCTCATCCCGTAATGCCCGTAGAGTAGCCGTTCAAGGTTAGGTTGCTCATCGTGCAGCCAGCTCATTGCCTCTGTCACGCACTCAACCCACCTTCGCTTCTCGTCTATCCCTTCCAACAGGAACGCCCCACGAGCCGTCTTGTCGCTGATGGATGAAGACTGTACTGGTTCGCCGGGGCCTTGACTGAATGCGATGTTAGCCGCATCGTCTTCCACCGCCCAGACTTCCTCTTGCAGCTTGCGCCAGCGTTTGAGGACGGCTTCGACCATCAGCTCCCTGTCACGTTTCGTCATGTGCCCTCCCTTCTAAATACGCTATAATGCACTCCTGCGCCGTCTTGAACCCTTTGCAGACATAAGCCGCATAGCCGAATTTGCGGAGCGTTTCTATCCACTCTTTTTGAAGAGCTGTCGGCCTGCCTGTCAGGGACTTCATCTCTATCCACAAGCCGTGGTAAGGTGGCACAGGATATGGCAGGAATAGATCAGGAACACCGGGCTTCACGCCCATCTTCTTCAGGTGCATGGCTTCAGCAGGGTGTCTCGTGCCTCCGTTCGGGATGTGGAACAGCCAGAATAGTTGTGGGTATTTCCCTTTTGCCATCCCCGCCCAGATCATCAGGGCCTCTTGTTCTTCCGCCTCGCTCCATCCGTCAAATGTCATAGGCTTCGGCCTGTGTGCGTCTGCTCGTTCTATCTCGGCTTCACGCATCACGCCGCCCTTGCGCTTCATGTGGTACATGGCTTTTTGAGGTGTTGGATCGTTGTAGCCTTCTTCGTTCTTTAACATTGGTAGCCTCCCATCATCCGTATAGCTCTCAACATCGTTTCTGCGCTCATAACGTGGGTGAAGTTGAAATACGCCCTCACGGAGGTCGGAGCCACCATCAACCTGTCCGAAAGTTCTTCAAAAGTCATGCCCACGCTTGCGGCTTTTAGCTGCCGCACGAACCGTTTATATTCGTCAGTCATGCGCCCTCCTTATCAGGTATTCAAGAATGTGCCACAGGCATCTCACAATAGCCCGTATAACCGTCTTGTCCGGGATGTCCTCCCGCAACCCGTCAAGGGCAAGGAGGATGGTTTCGGCATCCTCCATGTCCTTCACTAAATCACGTCTGGTGGTCATGCGTCCTCCTTCGGCGGCTCCGGGATCGGCATCCAGTGGGTGACAGTTCCGAAACTCCATTTTCCTTCATTGTCCAGCCATGCAACGGCGTATATGCTACGTCCATAAAAGTAGGTGCAAACCAGAACGTCTTGACCTGGCTCCGGCAGTTCATCCTCCACCCTGTGCCACGGGGAGGCGGCATCGCACTTTCCGTCAGCGTAGCCCTTGAAGTATTGGTCACGGTCGTATCTCAACGCTTTCTCCAGCTCATCCTTGTCCACATGACATCCAACCTTGACGCAGGACTCAAGGACAAGGTTGTCAACTTCTCCCGCAATGTACTTGCCTATTTTATCGACCCATCCTTCTTCCATTTGTGGTATCTCTCCAATCTTTATTGGTGAAATGTAGCTCATGTTTCGCTCCTTTCTGCCTCTGCCGGGACGATGGTGGGACAGTTCCGTATATCGGTCAAAGTCTGATTCAAAACGGTGGTTGCCGCAATTCCGTCAACCGTTTTATAGTCCCATAGGCTCCTGACATCATCTGCCAGCGCATCCAAATCACCCAGCCGCCCATGTCCTTCGGGGAGTTGGCAGATGATAAGACATCCCCTATCAAGCGGATTTGGTTTGGGGCGGGTCGGAAAGCAATCCGATAGTGACCAAGAGTAGTCCACATATAGCTTGCACCCGTTCCGCAGATCGCACTTATCGCAGTTTACAGGTATCTCCATCCGCACTACGCACTCGCTCATGTTTCTGCCCTCCTGTTCCATGCCGCAATAGCGCATTTCATGTCCTTAAAAAAAACTTGTATTTGGTCTCATGTCACAAGCGGGGTTAAAGCAGTAAACCTTGTAATATGTTCCTGTTGTGCCAACCTTCGCTTTGCCCCCACAAAACGGACACGGTTTCAGTCCGACGCTCATTCCTGCACCTCCTCACACTTACACCACATAGAGCAGAAGCCGCCACCAGCAACAACAGCCCCCCACATGCGGCAATCAACCAAGATTCCCGTGTCCCCCCGTCCGCAGTTATCGCAACGGACTTCGGATTCATCAACACCAGCCATCTCAGCCAGCACCGTCTTAGGCACGCTCATTCCTGCGCCTCCATCTTCGCCCCGCAGTTGGGGCAGTAGTTCATGCCGCCTGCGTAGTATGCGTCAACCACAAATTCTTCTCCGCAAACCGAGCATTTTCCATACCAATGGTACGAATCCGTCACGTTAAGCCACTCGCCCAGCTTCGGCTCCAACGCTTGCTCCGCTTCGTTCTTTCCGTCCATGTACCCGTGGTTGTATGCGCTTGTCGGAACATCCTTTGCGCTCACCATCCACTTATCTCCGTAGTGGTCGATGTAGGTTTGGGCTTCTCTGAGTTCATCGTTTGCATCTTTCAACTGCTTCACCTCGGCTTCAAGTTTCCAAATGTAGTGGTTCAGTTCGTCCAAATGCTTGTCACGGATATGGACGCTTTCGATAAGCTCCTCTATTGCGGCGGCGGCATCGCAACATATATTTCCGTCCATGCATCCAAGCTCACTCCAATATCGGCACTCTTTTTCAAAGCATTTTTTGTCCCCAAGACAAGTCCGCATCTTCCTAACCAGTTCCGTGTAGTCTGTCATTTTATTGCCCCAACTTTCTCAATATTTTGTCTGCGTCAATGTCGCATAGTGTTCCGTACCATGTACTCCGAAAAAAGCGCACTACCTCTTTCTTAGTTTGTGCCGGACAGTAGATACCCAGCGAACTGTAATGTATCTCGCCACGCTCCAACCTCTCGGCCTTCCGATAGTCCTCTACGGCCTGCCGCACGATAGCCGCCGCCAAAGCGGGATAGCCTGTGAACTGCTCTTCAGGGAACCCGTGCTGTCCTGATTTCCTGTATCTCCATCTGTCGGTTGTTGGTGTTTTCATAGATCATCCTCCGAAAAAGAAATGTCATTAAGGTTAGAATGAGACGTGCCTGTCTCCTTGTAATTCAGGAGCGTGTTCCTGCTTCGTGTCTTTTGAACGTCGCTCCGCTCCCATGTCCTTACTGCGGCCTTCCAGTCTTTCATCGGGTTCTTGCCAACCTTCCACCCATTCGAGGTGTAGTAGTCAATGAACCGTTCAGGATCAACCTTGTTTCCTCGCTCTGAGCAGTAGGTTTTCACTTCTTCAAGCGTTGGGTGTTTACTTTTAACATTATCAGTATCAGTAACAGTATCAGTAACAGATACCCCCACGGGGCCTATAGGCCCCCTATACACCCCCTGAACGGGGTCTATATAACCCATTTCAGTGAACGCAATTCTAAACCGTTCTGACTTAATAAGCGAAGCTGCTTTAGCTATCCCTTTATCAGTGTCTTTACTGTTCACCCAGTTATACTTCCCCCAATGAGGGATAAATATCTCCTTTGACTGAGGGTCATACTGGATAACCCCGTGGACTGTTTCCATCCGATTGATAAGCCGCTTCACCGTGTCCTCGTTGTAGCCCGTTTCCCGGACCATCTGCCGCATGGATATTTCGTAACATCCGCAGAGGTTAGTATGCGGGTTGGTTAAAAGGTACAAGTAAAAATACTTATCTTCCGGCGTGAAGTCATCGTCCACTTTAGGGTCTGTCCAAAATGACATATGGACTGTCCGATATATCGCCATCGTTTAAGCCCTCCAAGGCAAATCGTCAGAAGATATATCCTTCCACTCGTTTGTTTCCTGCTTCTTTTCCTGTTTCCACTCCGTAATGTTTTCAACGTGGTCGGCCTGCACGTCCAACGAGTATCGGGTCTTGCCGTCCTTGCCCTCGTAGTTGTTCAGGTTCAGCTCCCCGGTCACGGCCACCCTAGAGCCTTTCTTCAGGTACTTGCCGCAGAAGTCGGCGGTTGCGCCCCATGCGTTCACCCTAAAGAAATCGCTCACCTTGTCCCCGTTCGCATCCTTGCGGGATCGTGTCACGCCCACGGTGAATGTGGTAACGGTCTTGCCCGTGCTGGTCGCTCTGGTGGTAGGGTCTGCTGTTAGATATCCGATAATGTGCAAAGTATTCATTGTTTCATTCCTTTCTTTACAACCATGATTTTCCGAAAATGTTTATCCATTGGTTCACGTTCCAGCCCATCTTGTCCATGTACTCCTGCTGCACGTCGTGCTGGAGCTGCCTCCGTTCCTCTGTGCCTTTGCCTGAGTGAATGTACTCATGGCACTCAGGGCAGAGGTCAACGGTCAGGCCGAATAGGTCAGAGGTCTTTCTGTAACTGCCTCCATAACAATGGTGGACGTGTACAAACCCACGTTTGCCGCACAAGTAACAAGTACCGTTCATGCTTCGTACCACCTTTCTTTTAGATGTTCCACTTCAAGGTCACATCTTTCAACATAAGGCATATACAGATATGGGTCTGTGTTGATAGCATCCTCTATACGAATAACCCTCCGTGCCTTACGTTGTTTTATTTCTTCTTTACCGTATGTTGTTTTTTCAATAACATCGGCGGCTTTGCGTAACAAAAGGTCAACGCATGATGGTTTATTGAAGTATGGGCATCCTTCACATGATTGTTCGCTATCTGCACAAATGCGTAACTGCACCGCAAGGCTTCTATATTCGTTCATGCTCCCTCCTTGTATCGGTTCATCATCCGGGCCAGCTCGTCAGGCGGTAGGGTTTCGATGTTCAGCCCTTTCGCTTCGTACACCGCACCATCTATCAACCGCCCCATTTCCTCCCGGTTTAGATCACGGGTTCGCTTGTAGAAGATGTACATATCAAGCCCGGCCTCGTCCATGCCGATATGCCTGAAGTAAGGGTAGAATTTCGATATATCCGTCCCCCTCGGAACCTTGACAGCATCGTACTTACCGTCCGTCCCCCGTGATGGTGTCCCATAGGAGAGGACAAGCGCACGTTTCACGTCATCCTCGCTGGACTTTGTTTCCTTCGCTATCAGGTTGACAAGCACATGGAAGTATGCGTTGGCTTGTAGGCTCCGCTTCTCGCTCCACTTTTCCACTTGAATGTCGAAGTACCCCGTGGGGTAGCCGTCAACGATTGTTTTGGCTTGCCCCACGGTTTCACCGTCAAGCTCTACGGAGAACACCCAGCCTTTACCGTACTCATGAGTCAGGCGTGGGTTCATGGCTTTCATACGCCCCTCCGTTTCCCGACAATGGCGGCTTTGATGCTCCGTAGATCAGACAGCGAAACGGTGTCCGCATCCTTGCCCGGCCTCTTGCTCTGAATGAAGCTGTCCAGCTCCTTGCGGGTCACATCTAAGGCGAAAATCTGATCAAGGATGGTCTGCCGGGACAAGGCCTGTTCTTCGTCATGGTCGGCGGGTGCCTGTGTGTCAGGGTCGGCGGCGGGGACAGCCTTGCTATCGTCCAACCCAAGCAACCCTTGAAGGGCGTATTTTCTCGCATAGGTAGATGCGCTCCCGGTGCATTGTGATGCGTCCATGCCCTTTTTTGTTTCCATTTCCCTTGCGTAGGCGGTGGCCTCTATCTGCTCCCCGTCCTCGGCGTTTATCAGGGCGGCGGTGGCCTTGATATATACGGCCCCGTTCAGCTCCACCGCCTCATCAGACAAGCGGCAGTACACGCCCATTTCCTGAAGAACGGGCTTTATATTCCGCAAAATGCCCTCTACGTTCCTGTACTTGAACCCGCCAAAATTGTTGTCAATGTCTTTGGGGGAAACGGCTTTTTGCTGAATGGTAAACAGCTTTTCAATGATGTTCATGGTTAGTCCTCCTTTTCGGTTATATCAATAGTTCCGTACTCGTCTTCCAGCACTTCACGCTCCCACGGCATAAGGTAGTTCAGACACGATTTGTAGGATTCCATCGCATCGGAGAGGCAGTCCTTACACACTCCGTGCGAAAGGTCGAAGGTGTAGTGGATTTCTCTGCATACCTTGCACCGTGCGCCCTCTTCGATGTCATCAGAACGGCAGTTTGGACATAGGGTTATATCCCCTTCTTCAAGGTGGAGCGTCCTGCCTTCTTCCAGCGAGAACGCCTCGCCGCATCTGTTGCAGACGTACACAATCTCGTCACTCATGCCGATACCTCATGAACCTAATGGGTTGTCCGTAGCGGTTCTTGCCTTCCACCATCTCGCCGTGGATCTGAACGCCCTGTCTGCGCAGCTCCGAAATACGGGTGGCAAGCTTCGTGATGCCGTACTCTCCGAAAGCCTCCATAGGCGTGATGCTGCCGAATGTGTTAATGTGCGCCGTGATAAGCTGGTGCTGTGTCATATGTCTGCCACCTTCGCTTTCGCCAAGATATTCTTCATGCGCTTGTTCTCGCATTGAAGGTCAATGAGCTGGGCGATCAGCATGGCGTTGTCATCGGCCCGGAGCTGGTGTTCTTCTTCGTAGAGCCGTTGCCACTTGTTCAGGGCTTTGGTGTCACTTTTGCGCCGCTTGTATTCAAGTCTGCTGGCGGCGTTCACGGCCTCCGTCACGGCCTTGCACATCAGCCACACGCCGATGGATGTAAGCATCAGGGCGATGCAGATGACAAGGACGGTTTCGGCCCAGGTGGGCAGTTGGTAAATGGTGTTCATGTTGTCCTCCTTAATGTTTTTTCATGGGGTCGGCTCGGTGTTTTTAGAACCTTTGATTGTAGGCGGTGTATTTACTCGTCCTCGGTTGGTTCATCGTCAAAACACGCATCCGGCTCGGCGTTTTTTATCTTTGCCGGGTTGAAAATACGGATTGCTGTTTTCGGTGCTGTGAATGTTGCAGCTATGTCCCGTCCGTTCTCGCTCCACTTCTGCGTTTCGCTCCACCCTTGCTTTCTGAATTTGAGAATGTGCGAAGGGTAGTTTGTCCATGCGTGCCATGTCTGGGTGATCGGGTCATAGTTCAGAATCGTTTCCCGTTCTTCTTTCAGAAACATTGTTTCCTCCTTTGTTTACATTTTGTGGACATTATTGGCATCAAAAAAGCTCGCCCGGTTCGCAAGACAGGGCTTCAGATAGTCGAAGTACCGTCTTAACCGTCACAGAACCGATGCCGCCAGCTTCAATTTTGACGATAACAGGATAAGAAACGCCGCTTTTCTTCGCAAGCTCCATCATCGTCAACCCAGCTTCACGCCGTATGCGTTCAAGTGGTGTCATGTTTGTGTTGCCTCCTTTCTGTTTACTTTATGTGGACAGTATATACCAATGTCCATTAAATGTAAATATACGTTTATATTAAATATCCACTGTTTACAGTCTGTTAATAACTTGTTATAATGTGTGGCAGGAGGTGGAGTATGAAACTGTCAGACATTATTAAAGCGTATATAGAAGAACACAATTATTCTATGCGTACCTTCGCAAATATTTGCGGCATATCCACGTCACAAATGAGCAACATGGCACGGGGAATAAATTCACAAGGCGAGAAGTCAATACCGCGCCCGGATATGCTGAAGAAATTGGCGGCTGGAATGGGCATAGGGTATAGTGAACTTATCTCTGCGATGAATGACAATGCTCTGATAGTTGTATCAGAAAACGGGGACGAATTGGCCCCTGTGAAGCAAGCCCTGATAGACAAGATACTCATAGCCACCCCCGAACAGTTAGAGAAGATTCAAAGCATCATCAACCTTGTGATGCCATGATACCACTTATCCAAATTTATTTAAGGCTATTTATGGTACTTTAGAAAATTGCTCGGATTCGTTTTAGTAAATTCGTGAGATTCGGTTTAGTGAATTTGCAGAAAACAAACTTTTCAACTGAAAATAAGTGTGAATTTTGAAACTTTTCAATAACAGAGAGGTGGACATGAAAACAGCATACGCATACGCCCGTTTTTCAAGCGACAACCAAAGAGAAGAGAGCATAGACGCTCAGGTCAGGGCCATTAACGAATATTGTGCAAAAGAAGGTATCAAGCTCCTGCGTGTGTTTAAGGACGAAGCGTTTTCAGCCAGGACGGACAAGCGGCCTGCGTTTCAAGAGCTGTTCGGCCTGATCAAGACGCACCCCGCCGATTATCTGATAGTCCACAAGTCGGACAGGTTCGCACGTTCAAGAGCCGATGATGCTTTTTACAGGGCGAAGCTGAAAGAGGCTGGGATGCGGCTTGTGTCGGTGCTGGAACGGTTTGATGATACGCCGGAGAGCATCATCATGGAGGGGTTGATGGCCTCGCTGAATGAGTATTATTCTGCGAACCTGTCAAGGGAGAGCAAGAAGGGAATAAAAGAGAATGTCCTGAAAGGCAAGCGCAACGGTGGTAAGGCTCCGTTCGGGTATACCTGCGTAAATCAGCATCTTGTCCCCAACAAGGACGCTGACACGGTGAGGAGTTTCTTCCAGATGTACGCCGAAGGTAAGAAGCTGGCCGATATAGCCAAAACGCTGAAACTGCCGTTTGTGAATTATCAGGCGGTTCTGAAAAATGAAGTGTACCTCGGCACGCTCATCTCAAAAGAATGGAGAAAGGAGAACGCCCACGAAGCTATCATAGACAGGGAGACATGGGATATGTGCCAAAGACGGATGAAGGATTCACCGTTCAACGCATCTCACAAGGCGAAGTTTCCTTATCTGCTGTCAGGCATGTTGGAGTGTTGCACCTGCGGCAAGAGGATGGTCGCCGTTTCGTGCGGGCAGAAATACTTCTATTATTCCTGTCAGACAAAAGGCTGCAAGAGATACAGGCGTGACGATTTGGAGGAACGTGTGATAAACGAGCTGCAAAAGGCGTTTGTGCCCACGGATGCTTTTAAGGCCAAATTTTACGAGTTAGTGTCGAGAAGGGTAAATATACCAACGGACGATGAAAACGCCATTAGAGAGCGTCTGAGAGTGTCACAGCGCATTGATAAGTTGATAGATTCGATTCAGTATACCGAAACCTCAGAAGATGCGAAAAAGATAATGGAGAAGGTGAACGAGCTGAGGAGGCAGATGCCGCCCCCGCCGAAGAAGAAAGAAGTGGTGTCACGGGAGGCTTGCGACAACTTCATAGAAAGTTTCTGCGATTTGAAGTCACACGATTTTGACACGATGAAACTGCTGCTGAAAAAGACGGTGGCGAAGATAGTAGTCAAGGAGGACGAACTCATCTTGTATACGACTACCAAAACCCCCTTTTGCATAATCGTAAACAGAAACGGCATAAAAAAAGCCCTCCCCGAAGGGAGGGTATATTGACAACGGGCAGGAGGGAACCCGTCACCAAACTGTCTTGACGTAGCGCCCACGCCTTGTGCCGCCCAGCAAAAGCGTTTGCGGGTTTTCTGGGTCTTGTGCCTGAGAAGGAAGAAGCATCTTTCGCATGGCGTAGCCGCCGTAAGATAGCCACGAACACGCCGAAATGACGGTCATGGACTGCTGTTTGACGCAGTTGGAGTGGATGTCCACGACTACCTTTGACGGCTTGCTTATCGTGCCTTTGTGCGTGTGGCCTACACATAGCACGTCCACGCCTTCCAGCACCATGCCAAAGCGTTCGTTGCGGTTGACGGTTGCGCCCGTGTAAATGCCGCCGCCTGCGCCGTGCGTGACAGAGAGGACGTAGGTTTGCAGTGGGACTGTCTGACCGCCTTTGTCACGGTTCCCGAAGCACACCTTGACGAAGGCGCAGTTGGGACGGTAAACATCTTCCAAGTCGAGCTTGCAGGCAACGTCATACAGAGGTTCGTCATCCACGTCCTTGTTTCGCTGTTCGTGGTTGCCGGGGACGATGCAGAGGATGCGTTCGGTGAGCTGAGACAATGCGCCGACAAGATACCTTTTCTGCTCCCGTGGCCGGAGCACTTCTTCGTACACGTTGGAGACGCTTGTCTTTATGGCGTTGTTCATCATGTCGCCGAGAATGACTATATAGGCGTTCTTGTCTTGCAATATTTTCTGTACAAACTGCTCCCAGCCTTTGATATTCGCTTCGATGGCTCCAACGTGCAGGTCGCCGATAACGTACACCCTTGCCTCCTTGCACTCAGGGAGGCGGTGGACGATCAGATCAAAATCAGTTTTCATCGAGCTCTTTGTTGTACGCCTTCCTCAACGCTTCAATGACAGCACCGAAAGCGACATTGACAGCCGCGATCGTGGCGGCAATCTGGGTGGCGTGCGGCACATCCCAGGTGTCCGTCATGGCAATGAGAAACGTGCAGAGAGGTACAACGATAGCTTCAATCGTTCTCAGGGTATCGAAAGTCTTGTTGCTCATAAAAGCTCCTTTCACTTGATAGGCAAAGCTTTTACGCTTGCCATTATCGCGTCTAAAAAACCGTTGCCGTCAAGGTCTTCGTGGTAAATGGAGTGCATCTCCACTAAGTCCTCCAGCTCGTCCGTGCTGATAGAGCCACGCTCGATGTATGACTTCCCAAGATGCTTTATCCTGTCGTAGAGGAGCATCTTCATGCCAGCACGAACGCCATCGTTTCGCTTTTTCCTCGCCTGCCATACATTGAACAGCGCAGAAACGAGGGTGGATAGAGCACCACTTGAAATGATCGCAACAATGATTGTCTTATCCATTTTCCAATCTTGTATACCTCGTCTTGTTCGTGGTGTAGGCTTCGGGATAGTCGGTTTCTATCTTGTACCAGCCGGAGGGAGCAATCTCAATGAGAGGGAACTCGTCACCCTTGTGAGCAGTAAACAGCTTCTTGCCTGCGGTACTGTCCTTGTCCCTGACACGAACAGAGCCACCGACAACGATGACCTTCTTGTCCGTGGGCGGTTCAGGGTCAGGCTTTAGTGCCTTGAACCAGCCAAGCTTCTGCCAGTATGATTCTTTGTAATCAAGGCAGACAACGCCGTCTTTCCTGCCCCTTGCCTCGTACTGCTTGCCGCCGAAGTAGATGCCAACGTGCGTTTCATCGTTCGGGTCTTTCGGGTTCACTCGGAACAAAAGGCACCCGTCTTCAGGAGTGTATATCTCCTGACACCTCGCAAAAAGGCCGTCACAATCCGTCCGGCCTTTATAGGCTCCTGCTTTATTGAGGCACCAGCTCACGAAGCCGGAGCAGTCAAAGCACCTCGCCACATCACGATAGGGGGAGTTTTCGACTTCCTCCCACGCCTTGACCGCTTCGTCAGGCTTTCTGCCGTTTTCCTTGCGGCGGATCCAGTCTTCGGACACTTCACAGCATAACTGCCCAGAGCCGCCCCAGACGTAAATGCTGTGATTGTCTACCTCCGTTTGTGCGGCTTGTATCAATGCGTCAATCATAGTTTCTTCTTAGATGTTTGAACAATCTGTAATTTCAAATGGGTTTTTTATTGCCATCATTGCACACTTCATACCGAGTATTTTGTTCGCTTTTGTGATGCCAACACAATTTCCGTGCATAGTGCTTGGGACGTTCGTATTGGTCAACCATAAATCAGTCGGATTCAATCCAAATCCATAAATTTTCCCGAATCGCCCGGTTGATTCAAGTATTTTATATGATGCCGCATATCCGGCGCACAAAATACCGATACCATTCTGCAAATGGCTTAATGTATCTTTACATAAGTTGCCGCTTTCACCGTACTGAGCCAATGTTGTAGTACGAGCATTTTGAACAGCGGTGCCGGACGGAATCACATCACTAATTATGCACGAATCCAATGCTCTGTGCGCATAGTCGGCAATATCCATAAAATGTTTGTCTGACATTTCAGCGATTGTACTTCCAGTATAATTATTTGGTAGCCATGTATCGCCGTTTGCTCCTCTCGCTTGTCCCATGTTATACAAATATTTGACTGGGACTGTGAGATACTGATTCAGAATATCCGCGAACTCTTCTAAGCTGTCAAAATCGTCCAAATGTTCCACTGATTGCTGCAAAACAATACAATCCCAGCGATGGAGGTTTAACGCCATTTTACCTGTTATTGTATCATCTATTTTTTCCCATTTGCCGGACGTAGTTTTATACTCATTATATCGGCTGTATGGGGTGTCATTGTTGAAGTTGCTGATATGACCGGAGAACTGCATTCCTGAAGAATACAGGATGCCAAACGTTACGTTTACATTGGGCACCGCTTCTGCAAGCAGAGACGGAACATACGACAGAGTGCTGTATGAGAATGAATTTCCATATACAAGTACATTTAATTCGTCAAACACAGGGACATTTCTAATGCTATATCTTAATATTGCATTAGAAACATTTGTTCCGGCAGGTATATCTATGCGGACAAGAATATTATCAACATTGTCATTATCCGGAATCCCAAATTGACCCGATCTACTGAATGTCTTGCTTGTAATCGTAGAGTTATTTTTATCATTGATATATATACTAATTGGAACAACGGAATTAAATGTTTCTACATACAGGATTTTTCCTTTTCCTATACTGTGCCGGAATAGAGTAAAAAAGGTTGAACTTGTTGTATCAGCGGTGAGGGAAAACGTTCCGTTAGAATTAGCAGTTAGTGACGCACCGGGGCGTGTATATGTTTTCCCGATTTCAACCATATCGACAAAACACATATAATCATACTCACCATTGTCCATAAATTGTGAACATGATACCATCATATCACTATTAAATGATTGCGCTTGTTTTATCTCCCCATTTGTTACGCTTAAAGTATTTACTCCTTTATACGTTTCAAGCGCAATAGCATTAACAGCATACTGTGCGGTATCTGTACAAGTATAAACAATTTCCGGCGTATTTGCTTCAAGCCACGCTATCATATCTGCTTTAGAAGTAAGCTGAACCCCCGGCTTAATTACCAGTTGTGCGCCTGTGGAAGCAGCGTAACTAACTGAAACAAATTCTGTATAATTGTTCCAAGTTGCGGAAGATGCTATATTTTGCAATCTGTCACATAGTAATGTATAGTTAGTAATACTATAAGAATACGGCGGCAAATCAAGCTCGGCAGAAAATACAGCAAATCCACGAGAAGTGTTCACAGATTGTATTCTTAAATTAGAGCCATCTAATACAATACGCTTCTCAGTTGGCTTAATAATTCCGTTAAATGGTTCCAATGTGCCGGAATAAACCGAGTTAATACCACTGAGGTCGATTGTGGCGCTATTTGTATTTGTCCCATCTGTAATTGATGCGGCAACAGAAGCTGGAAAACTGAACGGGCGAATATTAGATGATGATGGTGTCCCGCTTCCCGACTGAGAACCTTTAACACTAACAACAAGTTCTGCTAATTTGTTGTTTCCGAGTCTATCAACGAATGTATAACTACTGCTGTTGACATCAGACTTAAAACCTGTCAACAGCTCGTTTGCGTTGCTGATTCTTATGCTACTATTTTTTGAATATGATTCTGTTGCTGTTAAAGCGCTCTTTAATTCACTGACATCGTCCCCAAGCACAGTCGCCGTCCAGTGCGCCGCCGTCCATGCTTCGCCTGTGGTGATGGCCGTATTGCACCTATAAAGGGAGCCGTTGTAAATAACGTAGTCACCCACGTTATAGGTTGCTGAGGTAGAATACTGCGACGCAACGCCGGGGGAGATATAGTTCTTCATCATGCCCCAGTTTGCCTGCTTTGCGGTAGAGTTTTGCTCGATGACGAACAAGGAGCTATCCGTCAGACCAGTCGCTTGCGTAAGTTGGTTTATTGTCTTGTCAGCCATTGTCTTCCTCCCATAATGGGCGTGTCAAAGCCACCCGTGAGCAGTTTGTCTCGTTGACGATATACTCCAGTTTCGTGAAGCCTGTGAACCGTCTGAGCGGCACTTCTTCCTGTTCGTAGATGATAACGTCCGTGCCGGAAGAGAAAGCGTTGTATGCTTCGCCAATGTCCATCTCAACGCTTATCATCATAATGCCGCCTGACGTTATCCCAAAGAAGACGGTTTCGTATTCTCTCCCGTCTGATAGAGTTACTTTACCCATGAACCCTCCTAACTGCCGATATAGCACATGACATATCTGTCATATTGTGTCACATCAGATGCCTTCCGCCATTGACAGGCGTGGCTCTGATAGTTGATAGTGGTTGCGCTTAAATTCCCTATCGTTGAATACGAGAATTTGCCATACGACGCTGTCACCGTACCGGCGAACACGTCAGCAGAATAGTAGGCGTTAGAAAGCCCAGTATTGATATATCCGTTAGTTTGGTCGGTTGTTATAGAATTGTCTGTGATACCCTCGCCGTCCATCGTCCCGCCGCCGCCGCCGTGCCGGATGTTCTTAGCGTCCACGGTCTTCTTCCACTCATCGTATGGGTATTCGTGGTCTACGTCACCCGAAGACGGGGCAGAAACGTCTGCGGCGAGTATCATGTCGCCCTTGATTGTCATTGAAGCGACAATGGAGTATACGTTACCGACAGAGATGGTCTGCCCCAGCTCCATCGAAGG
>JAEIGA010008912.1_pt1 | contig 15176 bp, 12 predicted proteins | sample 9270691 | NCBI WGS metagenome assembly JAEIGA01 (sample SAMN17057246, study PRJNA624740) | gut metagenome | biome: biome; isolation source: fecal sample | host: Bos grunniens | place: China: Xizang | collected 2019
ACCAGAACTGCCTTAATCATATCGCTGTTATTCATCTTTCCATCCCCCTCTTTTTCTCAACCTGCAGAACAGATTCCGGAACTTTACGGATTTTGCCGGATTCCTTCGTATACTCATAAATACAGTCTGACAAGACTTCATTTTGTGCAGTCACATCTCTATTACCTGCCCGAACCAGTTCGCCCAGCCATTTTGCAGAGTGAAGATTCTTAGACACAATAATTACCTCTTCTGTAGAGGACGGCAGGATATAGAAATCCTCATTTGCAGATTCCCGAATGCTTTCCAAAAGACCGGGATAAAAGATTACTGATGCACCACCGGAAAGCTGACGATTGGAAAGTACATACATATCACGTCCTAGTGAAAAACATTTTCCTTCTTTACTTTCTATCGATTCTATATCCAGCATATAATTCATCATATGCTCCACTGACTCTACAACTGGCGGAAAAAGATTCGGCATATTTCGATCTGCAATTGTATCAAGTTCACTCTCCGATATTTCCCATACATCCAGTATCTCATTTGTAATCTTTACAGATTTACATCCGTCGTCATCCATCATAAATACTCTGTATACCTTGGCTAAATCTTCTGTGCTTTTATGCAGGACTCCTTTCAGCATTTCCTGACTAAACCGTTCATTGACGACACTATAGCCAATCAGGTCTTTCACTTCCTCAAAATTTTTCAAATCCGGAAAATTAAACTTCTTTCCTTCGTTGTCCCAATATACATATTGAGCTGCAATATAGTGCATCACTTCATCAATGTTCTGAGTTTCCTGAAACATTTTATAGAACGATTCACAGTAAAATGCCGGCGCACAGCAATAACCTTTACCGTCTGTAACAATGGCAAATCCCTCAAAGACCTGTCCATTTTCCTTTATTGCCCTGATATTTTCAATCTGGCAAGTGCTATATTCTTCCGGCATATATGAAAGAATATTTTCTTTCACGAATTCTAAAAAAATCGGATATGTAATCATATATTGTTCCCCCCTATCGTTCATAGTCCCTATGCACCGGATATCTACGCTTTGGCATTGCTTCGGCTGGTCCAGCCACAATGCCTTCCCGCAGTTCATGATGCAGCATGTTGTCCAGCTTCAAATAATCAGCCGCCATTTCCTCCAGTACCTTATCCATATTCCAGCATCCCAGGAACTTCTTAAAATAATCCCGAAGATTAATCCCCGGGGCGGCCTCAGTATCCTCATGAAATACCCCCAGAATCTCCAGTGTTCCATCGAAAACATGAAGCTGCTCAATTCTCACATGATGCTGGCTATAGGCTTCCGGCATATGTTCCAGAAAGCGAGCTTCCACCTGATTTAAAAAATCTCTATAACTGATTCCCTGCTTCATTCTCATCATCCCCCTCAGGTTTAGCCAGCTGCTGGTAGAAGGCAGCCCGCTTTTTCATCTCATCAGTGGCAGAAACCATCTGCTCCAGTAAAATCGTAGTATCCTCCGTTATGATGACTGCATCCATAGCTCTTTTTTTCATAGAATCACTTCCTTCCAAATCGTTCTTCATACATGCTGTAGGTGTCCGGAGCATGTTCTTTTAAGTACTCCGGTACTTTTATGTAATAATCAAATGTCTCGGCCAGATATTCCCGGTCCGATGCGTAGTATTCTCTTAATCCCAGCTCTTTCTTCTCAGCAAAACATGATGGTAATACGTTTTTCTCATACTCATAGTTCAGCAGATGTCCAAGTTCGTGAATCAAACTGGATTCAACGATATATGGAGTTTTCGCTTCATCCAGTTCCTTCAGATAAACAGTACCGCTGCTGTTTGCATAGCCGCTGGCACCCGCATCTTCAAACTCAGTTCTTGGAAGCTCTCTGCATACCGTAATAACAAGGTTCTTTTCAGCAAGTGCATCTCTTGCTGTCTGCGGCAGCATGGATAGTCCATAAAAAACTCTGCTTCGCACGTTCTTCATTTCTTTTGATTTCAGTCCCTGAAACTTCAGTTCTGGAAACTTTGTCTCTGATACGGACAAAATCGCTAAATCCGTCTTTCGAATGAAGCAAACCTTGCCCTCGCAAAACACCTTGTACCAGTAGTTTGTTTCTCCCAGGGTATACAACACTATGGCTGATGGCGATGGTATGCGCCGGCTCTTATAGGCTGGCTGGAGGTATAGTTTTGCACCTTCCTCCAAATGTAATTTCAGAAAACTGCTTTTCACGCTGTATATCCATTCAGGCTTCTTTTGGGTCAGCATGGAGGATGGTATATATACATCCCTCCCATAATGTTTCACTCGATAAAAGTTATCTTTGCTGCCATCAGAAAGGATCCCTTTGGAGGTGCCAGTCACCTTAACAGCCTCACCTTCTCCATAAACAGCCATAATGTAGTCAAACTGCTCTTTGGCATACATATATGAGAAGGACTGCTCCTTCAGATACATGGTCTTTGTACCAGCTTCTGCGGCCTGCGGATTCAGTATCATCCCTGCTGTAAAAACGAAAAGGAGCAGCAGTGCTGCCCCTCTTCGAAGTAACTTGAAATTATTCTTGTTCATTTTTTCTTACCAGAAGTAAAATAGAGCCTCCGGAAATCAGCAGAATCAAAATCCACATTCCAATCGGTGTACTATCACCGGTCTTCGGTACGTTAGTCTTCGGTTCTTCTTCCTCTGGTTCTTCTGGTGTTGGCTTTGGTTCCTCCTCTGGTTCATCTTCCTCAGGTTCATCCGTTGGTTCCTCTTCCGGTGCTTTCAAAAGGACTGTCTGGCCTTCATCAGTAATATCCTGATGTTCTGCTACCTTTGTTGCAGTTTCTGCAATTCCATCACCATTCAGATCCGTCAGTAGGAACAGTTCTTCAAAGACTACCAGAGACTTGCCGCCAAGCTCGCTGCCATCGAAGGTGAAAGTCACATCCACACTTCCGTTTGCTGTAGTGGCCTTAAATCTGGTTTCTGCAGTAACTGGCTTACCATCCACCAGCAGCTGGCCGCCGGTCGCCTGGTCCATCAGCACGCCCTTCAAAACATATTCTCTGCCTACTGTCAGGTTCCAGCAGGTCACTGTATCCACGATGGTCACGGACTTATCGGCTTCAGAGATATGGTCATTAGTTTCACGGTCTGTTGCTGTGGTTCGAATCGTAGGGTCGCTTGGTGCCGGAATGTATGGCACGTCCGGTCCCTTCGGCACATCTTTCGCATCATTTCGAATCTCACCGCTGGTCAGATTATCCAGGGTATTAATCTTAATCTGCACGGTCTTTGCAGCTGAATCCTGTCTGGCAAAGGTCACGCTCTTCGCAAATTCCATGCCCTCCTGGTTCACACCATCCACTGTAACCGCCGGTTCTTCTCCATCGCTGATAGCACCGGTCAGGCTGCCGCTGACAGATACAGTTATGTTTCTGTCCTTGGCAACTTCTACGATATATACACTGCCGTCTGCTGCCTTCAGGCTTGTCTTTTCTCCTTCATCCAGTCTCACCGGCTCTGCTCCATCCAGGCTCACATTTAAAAAGTAGTCAAAGACTTTGTTTCCCTTATCGTCCACTTTCTGGATCAGGTCTTCCGGATCCTCAGGGTTTTCAGGGTTTGGAATCATGACAGGTTCATGGACAGTTTCTGCTGTCAGCTGATGGCTGCCCTTGGCAGAGGTCATAACCAGCGTATGGGCCTTCGGACTATTTACATCCTCCTGCTTTTCTTCATAGACGAACTTTGCAAAATATCCGGTATAGGCTATATCCGACACATACTGCCCGGTCTGACCGTCATAGATGTAGCTGTAAGTGCTGCCGTCCACTGTCAGCGTCAGTGTTTTGCCGTTTGGCAGGGTGATATCAGCTGGCATGCTTTCGGTCACTTCTACCTGATAACGGGTCATGTCTGCATAATTTGTTTCGTGCACTGTGTTCGAACTGTTCACGAGGATCTTTGTATTTGGGTACTCCGTGAGAAGGTCGATGGTGATGCTGGCTTTGCCGTAGCTTTCCATGACAGCCTTAATGGTCATGCCATCAAGATCTGCTCCGTCAGTATCCCTGCTGATATACAGAGGCTCAGACTTCACATCACCAACTGCAAAGTAGTAAGGCATTTCATTCAAATAGTAGCCATCTCTTGTCTTAACTTCCTTCAGGTAATAAAGACCTTCCGGAAGCTTACTCTTTGCCAGTGCTCTTCCGAGGCCATCCACTGCGATGACATCAAGACAGGTATCTTCCTTCAGCTGCTTACCGCTATACGCAATCGGCTCTGCATTGTAGATACCAAATACCGCTCCGCTGCCGGAAACGTAACTGCGTGTGTCAAAGCCGGTTTCGAATACTTTGCGAAGGTCAATTTCCACAGCAAATGCTTCGTTGACTGCCTGAACCGTATCCCAGACAAGGACAGTAAACTGGTCCTTAAACTTCAACTTGGCAAGCCAGGATTTAGAAGTATCTGCAGTCTGTCCATCCGGTGCAGAAAGCTCACGGATGATATATGTGCCGAGCGGCAGTGCACTGGAGACTGCAGTTCCATCATCTCCAGTTGTGATAATCTCCACCAGGTCAGACAGTGCGTAACGGGTGGTTTTATCGATTCCATCCAGCACAAGCACGCCGATTCCATTTCCTGCAGCAGACTGGCTGCATGCTATGGTAGCTGTATAACCATCTGCATAGGTTATGGCAAATGGACGCTGTGCTGCAACGGTGTCATCCTCGGCAGTATCTGCAGTCTGGTTGGAAATCAGGGTTACAGTGTAATACACATCGCTCTCTTTGGTTCCTTCATGACGTTCTGCTTTCACGGAGATGTTGGTCTGAAGCTCGCGGTAGTATGTCGGATGATCCGGGGACAGCGGTGTAAACCAGTCGATAATCTGTTCACCATAACGTATGGTTGGTACCACAGGGCTGAAGTTACCGTCCACTGCATCCATTGGGATAGTCAGGATGGTTTTGGTCAGGCCGCCGTAATAGTACATCTCGGTACGGATGCCGTCGCCAGCCAGGAAGTATACCGGAGCAGATGGTTCTGCTGCTGTAAAGGTAGTATTGTTACCCACAGTCGTCTGCGTGTAGCCGATGCCAAGGGAAACAGTCGGTACCACGCTGAATGGATTGCTTACGGTAGTTTCTGCTGTTCCATCCAGCTTCGCTGTTGCTGCAATCTCAATGCCGTCCCAGTTCATGGAGAAGCCTTCTTCATTGCCTGCTTCCTGTGTGTAGGTTACCTTGTACTCCTGAACTGCCATCTTCTCAAAATTACCATCAGCCTGACAGTCCTGCCATGTGATGCCATCTTCCAGGAGCACCTTGTATTCTGTGCCCTGACTAATCATCGGATAAATCGGCTTTGGATCTTCCGTTGGATTGGTGCCCAGATTCCACTCAGTAATATCAGTCCAGCCTTCCGGCACAGTATACTGCTGAATGCTGCCTGTTTCATCACAGGTTACCCACTGATAATCAGCTTCGAACTGGTGAGTCACATAATTCTGATAAGCACCATCTTCCAGCTGGCAGACTGCAGGCAGGCCTTCTGCCGGATTAAACAGTGTCACCGCATTCTCCCATTCAAAGTGAGTTTTCGTCACTTTCTCAGGTGTTTCTGAGCCTTCTGCGGCCACTTCACGCTCTTCCATGGCTACATCACCTGCAGTCAGCAGATATGGTTCGTATAGTTTAGCTTGGAATCTGTTCACGCCGATATTGCCAAGCTCACCTTCTCCATCTGCCTCGTAGATGTCTTTCTGATTCCATACATCCAGCACGTTTCCAAAAGCAGACTCGTAGTTAGCAATCGGATTTACCGGCATATCACCTACCATGGCCGATGGATATGTGATGTATTCATTCAGCGTCGGCAGGTAACCATTTGCAACAGAAGTGGTCTTTGTAATATCCACATCGGTTACGTTCTTACCGCCAGCCTTGTATTCCATCTGCAGGTTTACATCATAGCGGTAATTCAGCGTTCCATCAGTAGTCTCGTAAACATAGGAGTAGCTTGATGGCTTCTGTTCCGGTGTGGTGTAAACACGCAGATACCGGTTATCCTCTGCCTTGTCTCTTTCACGTTTAAAGTAGAGCTTTGCTCCGCTTTCATGGTCGTAGGTACCTTCATCATAAATAGCACCGTCAGCGTTGTTTCCGGAATGGGCGCTCTTGTCAGTAGGAATTGTAATGACCTTACCAGTTGCAGAGTCGTAAATCATAGGACCGTCATTGCCGTCGTTCAGCTTAATATCCTCTGCGGCAAAGATGCCAAACACTGCATCCTTCAGCTTGTTCAGAGTGTACTTCGGCGTCCAGACCTTGATACCATTCTTTGTGGTCTCTTCAAAGTCCGTCAGCATCTCCCCTTCCTTTTCGATGGAGATTTTACCCTTTACCTGGTTGTTCGGCATAGCAACAGCCTGATAATACTTTTCGTATTCCGTACCGTTGAGATGACCGTTCTGCTCCGTCACGCTGAAGGTGTAGTAATTTGTACCGCCTTCATTTACATAGTAGCCATCCGGCAGCAGGAACTCTTCCAGCTGATAGGTGCCAAACTCCAGATCATATGGAATAGTGATTTCTCCATTTTCATCACAGATGAAAGTGTAGTCCTTTTCCGTAGAGTTGATGTCAGCTGCATTTGGAAGAAGTCTTCCGTAGTTTTCAGACTTGGTCGGATCTGCTAGCAGCGGATTTCCCATATACCGGATGTAGAAATGGGTTCCTGTCAGGTCCACTGCCTTGCCGGTTTCCGCATCGGTCTTGATGACCTTCACTACATTTTCTTTCTTCTTGTCGCGGATGTTCCAGTCGTAGCGGTTGTCCTTTTCAGAATCGTTTGGATAGTAGCCATTTCCATGTTCCCCGATAAACTGGTCAAAGGATTCCAGTACAAAGGAGGTATCATCGGCCGCCACCTCTTCCACTCGGTAGCTGCCATATGGAATATCGTAGATATAGATGCAGCCGTTGGTTCCCACGGTCATGTCGGTCACAGCATTATTGGCGCCGGAAGTGTCACGAACCACACGATAAATACGGGTGCCGCTTGCATCCAGCCCTTCTTCTACGAAGCGGATGTACGGATGCTCCTCAAAACCCCCGGATTTCAGGTACATCTTCCACTTGGAGTTCTTTGACTTCGTCTGCACACCGGAGCTGCCTTCTTCGTTGAACACATCGCCCGACTCATTGGATTTTGAGAGAAAGAGACGGCCGCGGTAGCAGTCGTTGATAAACACGTCTTCGTCATAGGACAGAGTGTCTTCCAGGCTATCAATGGTGCCGGAAGTGCCGCCATCGCTCCAGGTCACGGTATATTGAATATCAGACCAGTTTTCCGGCTCGTCCATGCATGCCTGACTGTTTTCGGTAACTGCATAGTAGCTTGCAGTATATGTACGCTCGCCGCTGTCAGGTTCGATGAATCTGCCTGCAGGACGGGTTTCTGCGATGCGGTAGGAGACTTCTGCAGTCCATTCACACTGGGTCGGTTCCACCGTGCAGTGAATGGTTACATTGCCTTCCTCGTCTTCTTCCGTGTGCTCCAGACTTCCGGACTCGGTCTCAGTCAGCAAAGTCTCATCAGGCCACGGCTGGTCATAAAGGTTTTCTGCACTGCCGTATTCATCCAGAGTAACACTGTCTACCATTTCCTCCGGACCGCCGTTTACGGAACGGTACAAAGTATATGTGGCAGCAAGAGAGGCATCGCCCATACCGGTGGAAGTATTGCCGTCCCATCCAGGATTCAGATCTTCTTTGGATACGGTAAATTCAAAGGTCGGAAAATATTCCGGTACAGGCTTTTCGTTTCCTTCCGGGTCTTCACCAGGTTCTTCCGGCACAGCAGCTGCGGTAAACTTGATGTAAGCGGCCACAGGGTCTGCAGCACCGGTTACGATGGTCTGGACGTGAGAAGAGCCAGACTGCCAGCCCCAGAAGAGCAGATCTTTCTCCGGTGCTTTGCCGCGAGAGGCATGCTGAATCACGTAGCCTTCTTCGTTAGGTTCTCCCTTCATGTGAAGCACGTACTTCTTTGAAGTCTCACTATATGTAATGGTAATCTTATCGTTTTTCAGTTCTTTGCCGCTGCGGGTCAGAACAACATAGCCGCCTCCATTTCCGGTGGTGTCATCAAATGTCCACTCATAACCATCAGAAGTCTTCATGGATTCTGTCAGCTGAATAGTCTTTGGCTTCTTTTCTGTTCCGTCGATTGCTCTTGGAAACTCTTTGTGCTCCTTAATAGCAGCAACCATCCAGTTATACACATCCACTGCTGGACGGCCGCTGATCATGGACAGGTAGTGGTCACCGCTGACCCCCAGCTCATTGGTCTGTCGTGTCATATTGTCGGTACGGTTTCCCTGCTGGATTTCCCATACTAGGCACTGGGTCGCAATATACCAGTCAGCCCAGGCATAAGAGCTGCCGTGTTTACCGTAATATTTAGACTGCTGGAACCCCTGATTATACAGGTCATTGATGGAATCTCCACTCTGGTAACCATAGAACAGTGCAAGCTGCAGGTTTACGATTGCCTCATTAGAAAGACCTGCATAGATAGCATCGTGCTGCTCATTGGCAGTCAGCTTCTTGCCTGAGTCTACGTGTACCCCATGTTCTACGCAGTAGCCGCGGTAAGAAGAACCGTTCTGCTGAATAACATAGCTCCGCTTCGGCTCCCCTGATTCATACTGTCCGTCGAAAACCTTCCACTTACCTGTAGCCAGGTCGATATATCGGATTTTGATATATCCCTGCTCAGATTTCGGGAACTGATAGGTTCCACCGTCACCGCCGATGAGCACTGCACCTTCGCTGTAGGTTGCTGATGCTCCCGGATCGATGGCTGCCAGCGCAGTAGATGGCATCATTGTGATGAGCAGTGCAATCATGAGAAGCACTGCCGTAATTCGTTTCATCGTCATTGAAAAATCTCCTTTCACGAAAAAAGCAGCCCTCAGGCTGCTTAATTAGTTGTTTTATATATGTGAAAAGGCATGCCGTATTCGACATGCCTTGAGTAAGTAATATTTAATTATTTGATTTCATTAAGTTGAAATTGGTCTTTATATAAATTGTATATCTACAATAGAGAAATTACCAAAGTCCATCAGCTCTCCTGCTTGGTATTTAAGTGCCTTATGAAAAATTGGTCCATCTACTACCAATGTATGATATTCTCCGTTTTCACCACATATATCAATTCCACATTTTTTCATTTCATCAATAACACATGCATCTATATATTTACCAAGAAGGGATTTCGGTAACAATGTATTATTAATTGACTTAATAATACACTTATATCCCAGTTCAATCAATTCATATACATTTTCTTCTCTGTCTTTATGCCATAAAGGAAAAACTGCTTTCAAATTAGCATTTCTGGCTCTTTCCTCAGCCCATTTTCGATTACCTTCAATATCAATATCACCAAAGCAAGCCACTTCTGCACCCATGTTAACAGCTTTTTTCAAGCTCTCTTCCATCGCCAAATGGTAAGTTTCTCCCTTTGTAGCAGTAATCAACACAGGGATGCGTAAAGCCTCGGAATATGCTTGAATCATTTTATAATCTGCTCCATGAAAAAAAGAACGACTAACTTCTTCATTGAACATAGTAATCAATGCGATTGGTTCATGACCTTGCTGAATCATGCTGTGCAATGCCAAGGTACTATCTTTGCCACAGCTGTATGCCATTACAAATTTCATATTTAATTGACCTCTCAAACTCTCATTTTCTAATTGCATTTTACCAAACACCGCATTTGAATTCAATAGGCAGCCTTAGCATAGCAGATACACGGTCACCCAGTTCTCATCATTCTCTGGCACAATATAGAAGCACACGTCCTGCGGTGCTATGCCTTGCATCTTCACATCAGCATCGATTGCTGCATAGAGTTCTGCTTCTACGTCCTCCCAAGGTTCATATAAGCAAAATCTCTTCGGCCAGACTGCCAGCCATGATGTGCCATTATATGGAGTCTTAGCTTCTCCGGTGGACATAGTACTGTCGAAGGTTACCCCCGGCCACTGCTCCAGGATATATGCTTTACTCGCTTTCACCAGGTCATCTTCCGTCCAATTAAACTCGTACGAGGTAACTGCAGAGAATTTTCCATACACTTTCTTTCCATCTGCCATCCGATATGCTCGAACCTTCAGATCGTATTCCTTTGTGGTATCCGGAATTTCTATGGATACTGCAGGTTCCTTATAGTTTCCGATAAAGCTAAATTTCTCTGCATTCCGTTCTTTCATATAAACCTGATATCCACTGGCCCCCTCTGCTTTCTGCCACTTCAAATCCAGATATCGGTAAATAAAACCCGTTGAGTCGATAGAAGTAAGCTGCACCTGCCGAGGTCTGGCATATGTACTCACCGGCTTGGAATATTTTGAAAAGAGCTTCTTACCATCCACCAGCTTATATCCACGAACCTTATACCACCAGGTTTGTCCAGTCTTTCGATTGGTATTGATGTACCAGCTCTTTTCCGGATTATCGGTAGTATAGACTCTTTTATATGTCCCGTTCTCACTGGATGACCGGTAGACGATGTATCCATCTGCTCCATCCATCGCATCCCATGACACACGGATTTTGCTGTAACTGTAACTTGCTGCCTTCACGCTGGAAGGCTTCACATTGCTTATCATAGCATCTCCTTTCTCTGCATCAGCATAGGCCGGAACCACCAATGACAGGCATAATACTAGAGTTAAAATCAAAAGCATAATTCTTCTCATATCGACTACCTCCATTTCATTTTGGATTTCTGTTAGCGTTCCATTTCTTTGGACCTTTTCTTTCGTTTCGGCACATCCGCCAGGCCTTTCTCCAGAACTTCTTCCATCAGGAAGCTGTCGTCAGCTCCCAGCTTATTTTTCAGGCACCGGTATTCCAAGGTCAGTTTCTGTATAGTGGATTCTGAAGACAAAACTTTTCGTGCACTGATATCATGCTTCAGTTTGAATATCTGTGCGTCCTTCAGATTTGCATCAATTTCCTCGAGAGTCTCAATGATATATTCCCGGTCGAACTCACCCTGCTGTGCAAAATATGCACTGCTCAGTTCTTCCCTCGTCAATGCGATGCTTTCTTCGTTTCCCTCAATCACCCTGCGGATTTTGAAATTGCTTAATTCCGCTTTATCAGCGTCGAGCTGTTTCACCGGTGATACTTCCAAACTGCTAATCAGTCCATTAGCTGCCATACTGTAATGTTCTGCATTCGGTCCCACAATAATATGGTCGATTACCCGGATTCCCATGATCTTACCAGCGGAGATAAGCTGACATGTCACAGAAAGGTCAGTCACACTTGGTTCCACATTATCAGAAGGGTGATTATGCAGAATGAGGATTCCGGCTGCTGAAGACAGAACTGCACATTTAAACACCTCTCTGGGATGTACATATGTCCCCGTCATATCTCCCAGGCTGACAATGCTGGCATTGATAGGCTTCCCTTTTGCATTCAAGTTCAGGATACAAACGGCTTCCCGATCAAGCTGAGATAGTTCCCCTTCCAGCAATTTCACCGCTGCTTCAGCACTTTCGATTGCTGTATCGCTTTTCAATTTATAGTCCGGCACCAGCCGTACCTTCACCATATCAAGATTCTTCATTTTCAAACCTCACAATCAGTGTTTCTCCTGGCTGTATCTGCTGCAGAGCATCCCGCAGATTCACAGGTTCGACTTCCTTCACAGCAACTTCATCCCCTGCAAAATCAATCTGCAGCACTTCATTTTCTCCCATCACATGGAGACATTGTCTGATTTCATTCATTTTCTTCTTACCTTTCCTGTGCCTGACGTTCTTTATGCTTCGCATAGAAGGTCAGGGCCTTAATGATATAGTCTTCACGTTCTACAGCCTTTAATGTCTTCGGCAATAAGCACAGTATTTTATCACTGCTGATAGTCAGCTTTTCTTTCTGATTTGGCTTCGTTTCAGTGATAATGTCAGCTATAGTATCCGGTGTCAGATTTTCTTCTTTCGAAAGTTCCCGCATACGAATTGTCTGAGCATGAGAAGGAGCACAGGCTTCCTGCTGCATATTCTCGTAGACATCATACTGTTCGTCCACAGTTAAGTAGGAGAGTTCTACTGCAGGACGTAGTGCAATCTTCCCTTCGTCCACCAGTTCCAAAAGTTCTGGAATTAATTCGGTGAGTCGAATATATCTACGTACCTGTTCATGACTCTCACCAACCTCCTCAGCCAATAAACTCCTCGATTTTCCCTTTAACAAATCGGGCACCAGTGGTGCCCCATTTTCCTTAGAAGGTCGTCCAGCTTTTCTTTTCATCGCATCCAACCTCATTTTATATGAAAATGCTTTTTCACTTGGCAGTATGGTGGTTCTCTGCAGATTGCTGTCTACCATGAAGATGGTTGCTTCGTCAAAATCTAGGTCCACAACTTCTGCTCTGAGAACCTCCAGCCCTGCCAGCTCACATGCTCTTTTACGGCGATGACCTGCTATCAGTTCATAACGGCCATCTTCTTTCTGCCGAAGAATTGCCGGTACCAGGATACCATTTTCCTGTATGCTTTCCACCAGGTGCATCATATCCTCATCATCTCGCACCTTAAACGGATGGTTCGGAAACTCATCAATTAGCTCCAGTGGTATTTCCCTTATCTTAGCCAGGCTTTCCTCTTCTCTTGATTCCTGGCTGGAAAACAAATCATCGAGCTTCGGCAGTCCGACACTTAATTCTCTTTTTCTCGCCATTCTCGTCTACCTCCTTTGCGAAATTCATATATGCCTGTGCTACATTCCCGGCCTCATCGTAAGAGAAGATACTCTCACCAACCATGGGCGTCTCTGCAGCCGTGATGCCCATCGGAATTCTCGATGTGAAGATTTTGAGATAAGCTCCGTAGCTGCGGCACAGTTCTTCTTCAATCTTCTTAGCCAGAGAAGTACGGGCATCTACCAGAGTCAGCAGTACACCCTCAATCCGCAGGTCCGGATTGATATACTTCTGCACCTTATTTATGGAAGCGAGCAGCTGCGTCATCCCTCTTGCCGGCAGATAATGAGACTGAACCGGAATAATCACACTGTCAGCTGCAGCCAGTACATTAATCGTTATCATGCCCAGAGATGGCATGCAATCGATGAGTACGTAGTCGTAATCATCTTTCACCGTGTTTATGTACTCCTTCATGATTTTCTCACGGTTCATTACGTTCACCAGACTCATCTCCATGGTAGAAAGGTCCAAGTTGGACGGCATCAGGTCAAAACCTTCCTTATGCTGCAAAATCCCCTCTCCCGGCTTTACCGCTGCTTCTGCAATTACCTGGTGCATGGCATTTGCCAGGGTAAACTCCAACTGATCCTGCCGCTTATACCCCAGGAAATCTGTTAGGTCTCCCTGTGGGTCTGCGTCAATCAGCAATACCTTCTTTCCAAGCAGTGTCAGTGCAGCCCCAAGGTTTGCGGTTGTGGTTGTCTTCCCAACGCCACCTTTCTGGTTGACCACTGCTATCACTTTCGTTTTAGAATTCATCTTTTACCTCCTTACACTATACCTGCCGCTATATCATGCTGTGCAAGCGATGAATAATAACTGTCGATTGTCATCGGTGCATTATACAATGCTGCCAGCAGGTACTGTTTCATGTTCTTCACCTTTGTCGTATTCTGTGCCATGCAATCCAGCACATATTCAATATGGTCTATTCGCAGCAGGAGTAAGTTTGCCTGAACTTCCTCAATTGGCTTATCATCACTTGCAATTCGAATAAATGACCTTTTACTGCATAACGTATCCGTCAGCAATGCTACAATTTCACAAATCAAAGTTTTCTCTTTCGGACGGTTTTGCTTCAGCACGTCCACCTGCAGGTTCTGAATTAACAATTCTTCAACTTTTTTTCTGTCTTCCCTTCGAATCCCTTCCCCTCCAGAAGAAAGGATAGGATCAGTATTATTAAAATCAGTTTTATTATTATTAGTATTATTTACATGTGATTTTCGTGAGTCTGGATTCATGGATATCATGAGTCTTGAATCATGAAAATCATGAGTCTGTGAATCATGAAAATCATGAGTCTCAGCCATCGTCTGTTTTTCAACATTCATCTCAATTTGACTGGAAAAATTTTTTACATAAATCAGTGTGGGTTTCCCCTGCCCCTGTCTCTTACGTTCAATCAAATAGGCCTTTTCCTCCAGCTCACTGATCAGCTTGGTTGCTTTCTGATTTGCACAATCAAGTTCTTGCATAATTTCCTCTAAGGTGAAAATGATGTATACTCTTTCCATATCATCAATCCACCTGTTTCTGACAGAAAGAGATACTCGGTCCAGCATGAGACCGTAAAGGACCTTGGCATCAGTACTGATGTTTTTGAACCGCTTGTCCTTAAACAGCACTTTTGGTATTCGGAAGAATGCGAACTGCTCCGCCTGATCCGGATAGAAATAATCAAATATCATTCAATACAACCTTTCGTTTAAATAAAAAATGAGCTCATTTTGAGCTCATAAAAATCATCTATAAATAAAAACCGTACGTGGGAATTTTGATTACACTTTTTGATTACACTTTTGCCCTATAAAACAAAAATGGCTTGTTTTGTTGGTTAGAAGATTTCTGTGCGGTTCGAGTCCCATGTCCTCCGCCATTAAAAATAACTGACATCCATTGGGTGTCAGTTATTTTTTTATGTTTGAACGCGTGGGACGAGAACCCGCGAGGGCGCGAGCGTAAAGCGAAACCATTCAGTGAATGGTTTCATAGCGAGCGGTCCGCAGCCGCCTGGAAGAGGCGGCGAGGAAGCAGTACACAAGCGAAGCGAAGTGTACGGTCGAGTCCCATGTCCTCCGCCATTAAAAATAACCTGTCCATTTGGGCGGGTTATTTTTTTATTTACTGAAGATGAATGAGGCTCCGCCAATAAAAAAACAACACCCAATCCGATTGGGTGTTGTTTTTATTTCATCGCTATTCTGTTGGATTTGCCGGTACAGGCAGTTTTTCACTGATTGCCTGCATCAGGCTGTCTGTACATGGAAGCGGATCTACCAGCTTTCCGTCATCCACAGCCACGAGTGCAGCTCCGGATTTCGGTGCCAGAACGCCTCCGGAACATTCATTCAGCACAGACTTTCTGTAGAATTCCACATTGCAGGACATTTCATAGGCTATATCC
>JAEIGA010008913.1_pt1 | contig 15175 bp, 17 predicted proteins | sample 9270691 | NCBI WGS metagenome assembly JAEIGA01 (sample SAMN17057246, study PRJNA624740) | gut metagenome | biome: biome; isolation source: fecal sample | host: Bos grunniens | place: China: Xizang | collected 2019
AGCGGATTTTGCATATTTCACATCACTTGCTGACAGTGAGTCGATGATTTCTGTCGTCTCGCTCGTAAGAAGAGGCTCCGTAATTATCTCATTCATCTGCGGCGCCATCATCTTCAAGGAAAGGAATCTTCGGGCAAAGGCCCTCGACCTGGCACTCATCCTGGCCGGAATGGTCCTGATATGGCTAGGAACCGTCAAATAGAGGCAGAGAGATTTTACCGCAGGATGACAGAAAACGCGGAAGATTTCTTAAATTTGCGAAGATGTTATGACATGAAAGGCTTCAGACTACATATAATCGCCACAATCATCCCGCTGCTTCTGCTGGCCGGAGGAGCGCAGGACTGTCATGCCCAGAGAAAGACGCGCAAGGCAGTTCCCGTCGGCGCACAGGCCGTCTGGGGAGAAAAGAAAACGGATTCTGACGACGACAATACATTGAGATACATTGTTGATGGGAACGACACCATCTATGTAGACCACATCAGGGCATCAAAGGTATACTCGAGACTGCCACGGCAGAAAGGCAAGGAGTGGAGGAAATACTACAAGCTCGTACACAATTTCAGCAAGGCCTATCCGTATGCTCTCGTCGCCAGAAAACTTGTGCATGAAGCCGACAGCACTATTGCCGCGGACAATCTTAAATGGGCAAAGCGTGACAAGTACGTAAACAAGATCCAGAAGGAGCTGTTCGAGGTGTTTGAAAGCCAGATGAGGAAAATGACTGTAAGTCAGGGCGCACTCATGATGAAACTGATAGACAGGGAGGTCGGAAAATCTTCATACAGTATAATCAAGGACTATAAGAACGGCATTGCCGCCGGGTTCTGGCAAGGTATAGCCAAAATGTTCGGCACAGACATGAAAAAGCCGTACGACCCGGAGGGAGAGGATAAACTGACGGAAGAACTCGTCAAGATCTGGGAGGCAGGAGACTTCCAGGTATTCTATTTCTCAATATTCTGGAAAGACCCTCCTGTAATGCCCATTCCGGAAAAATACCTGTAAAAATTTGACAAAAACGGCAGATTATTTAAAAAGTTATTCTATTTTTGTCAGTCTGACTAAATACTTTTTATGGACTTTACCGTTTATTAAATAGATGAGGAAACTATTTGTCTTTTTGGGGGTTGTCGCAATGACAATCGGCTCTGCACTCAGAGCGCAGGAAGTTGACAGTACGGCGCCATTGCAGAAGTCATCCTGGGGGGATGCAAATGAATGCGAAATCACTGAATATATTCCGGAAATCAGGCTTGATGCCAGAGGCGGATACTATCAGGATTTTACGGACAAAGCCGGCCGATTCTGCGGCGACGGTCTTTTCCTTGATATCAACGGCAAGATAAGTCCACATTTTTCCTACAGTTTAAACCATAGGATTGCCGGTCCGGAGGGTAGCGATGCCCTTGGTTTCGGCAACACCAACTGGCTTCTTCTCACATTCGAGACAGAACATTTTTCAATTTCAGCCGGAAAGGATGCCATCTTTGTCGGAAGCTTCGAGTACGACGCATACGACCTCGATTCATACGGCGAAATGAATTCCATGTTCTGGAACACAATCTCACCATGGCAATGGGGAGTATCTGCCGCATGGTATCCGGCAGAAGGTCAGTCCCTGAGCCTGCAGTGTCTCAATTCTCCGTTTTCCGACTATGAAACCCCGAATCTGTTCTCTTATGCACTGGCCTGGAGAGGAGAATGGGATTTCTATGAATCCTATTGGACAGCAAACCTGTGGCAGTATGATACAGGAAGTTATGTCAAGGCTCTGAATCTCGGAAACAGGTTCTATTTCGGAAATTTCACATTTGACCTTGAGTTCGCGACCAGAGCAGACCAGTTGAACGGTCTGTTCAAAGATGACATCACTGCCATGTTTGCACCGTCTTATGAGTGGGAGTGGGGCCGCGCTTTCGCCAAATACGGATGGGAAAGAATCACCGTGGACACAATGGGATATGATTTTACGGGAGACAACATGTTTTATGGCCTCGGAATCGAGTTTTTCCCACTAAAAGGAAACAAAGACATCAGAATCCACACGGCATGGATGTCCAACACCAACTATACGGGATGCCATGTCCTTGACATCGGACTGACATGGAAAATGAATCTTACCGAAGCAGGTAGACGACTGTTCAACAGATTAACCAATAGACAGAAATGAAAAGCAACGAAAATATAATCGAGATAAAGAACATATCCAAAAGCTTTGGAGAAAAGTGCATCCTCAATGACGTAAGCATTTCCGTCAAGAAAGGAGAGTTTCTGACGCTTTTGGGACCATCAGGCTGCGGCAAGACAACCCTGCTTCGAATGCTGGCAGGTTTCGGTCATCCGGATTCAGGCGAGATACTTATCAACGGTATCGACATCACAGATGTACCGCCTCATGAGAGACCTGTGAATACAGTTTTCCAGCGCTACGCCCTCTTCCCACACCTTGACGTATATGAAAACATCGCCTTCGGTCTGAAGCTGCAGAAAGTTCCGGAGGATGAGATCGACAAGAAGGTACGCAGGGTGCTTAAGATGGTGAGTATGACCGACTATGAGGACAGAGATGTCGATTCTCTTTCAGGAGGTCAGCAGCAGCGCGTCGCCATTGCCCGTGCAATCGTCAATGAGCCCAAGGTGCTTCTTCTCGACGAACCGCTGTCAGCCCTCGACCTGAAGATGCGTAAAGACATGCAGATAGAGCTTAAGGAAATGCACAGGAAGCTCGGCATCACCTTCATCTATGTGACTCACGATCAGGAGGAAGCCCTGACGCTTTCTGACACCATTGTTGTCCTTGATGACGGTAACATAAGGCAGATCGGAACCCCGACAGACATATATAACGAGCCACAGAACTCTTTCGTGGCAGATTTCATCGGCGAATCAAATATCCTCAACGGTAAAATGATTCAGGACAAGCTGGTAGAATTTGCCGGACACCAGTTCGAATGTATTGACGAAGGATTTGGAGAGAATGTGGACGTGGATGTAGTTGTCAGACCTGAAGACATATATATAATGAAGAAACTTGAAGGTGCACAGTTTACGGCAAAGGTAAAGTCGTGCACATTCAAGGGTGTACATTACGAGATGTTCGTAGATACCGACAAGGGCTATGAGCTCATGATTCAGGACTACAATGCGTTTGAACCGGACTCGGAAGTCGGTCTCATCATCAGACCTGCCGACATCCAGGTAATGAAGAAGGAAAGGCTGCTCAACACTTATGAAGGGGAAATGACTGCGGAGAACAAGGTGGAATTCCTTGGCGAAGAGTGGGAATGTCTGCCACAGGAAGGTCTGGCTGCAGGAGACAAGGTGACCGTCGAGGTCAAGTTCTCAAAAGTCGACCTTATCGACCATCCTGATGACGGAACCCTTGAAGGAGAGGTATATTTCCTCCTTTACAAGGGAGACCACTATCATTTGTCCATCAGAACCAGCCATAGAGACTACATCTGGGTGGACACCAACGATATCTGGGACAAGGGAGACCTTGTAGGTATCAACATCGCTCCTAAAGACATCAAGATAACAAAGCGCAATGACTAAACGAAGTACATGGGCTCTGCCCTATGCCATATTCCTCGTGCTTTTTGTCGCACTGCCGCTGATCCTGATCATGTTCTATGCATTCAGGGACGGCAGCGGATCCTTTACATTCGCAAACTTCGTCAAATTCTTCACTGACGCAGACGCAATCGGCACATTCGCACTCTCTTTGGAAGTTGCCATTGAAAATACGGCAATATGTATCCTACTGGGTTATCCTGCCGCATGGATTCTCGCCGACAAGAAGTTGAACAGAAGCGCTGTGACAATCGTGCTGTTCATCATGCCTATGTGGATAAACGCCTTGATGAGAACTCTGGCCACTGCAGAACTTTTCCACATGCTCGGATTCCAGCTCGGCAAGGGAACTCTTCTTACCGGTATGGTGTACGACTACCTTCCGTTTATGATCTACCCTATCTATAACATTCTGGAAAAGATGGACAAATCATATTCAGAGGCGGCATCCGATCTTGGAGCAACACCATGGCAGGTGTTCTGGAAGGTTCAGGTACCTCTTTCACTTCCAGGTGTAATCAGCGGAGTCATGATGGTGTTCATGCCGACAGTCAGCACTTTCGCAATATCTGAGTTCCTGACCAACAACAAGATCAAACTCTTCGGTACTATCATTCAGGAAAACATCAATTCAGGCATGTGGAATTACGGTGCAGCCCTGTCACTTGTCATGCTCATCATAATAGGAATAACAAGCCTTCTGCAGGACAACAAGAAGGATCTTAATGAAGGGAGGGTATAGGTAATGAAAAGATTCTTCGCACAATGTTATATATGGATACTGCTGATCGTGCTTTATGCGCCTATCGTATTCATTGCAGTATTCTCATTTACCGAGAGCAAGGTTCTCGGCAACTGGACAGGATTCTCCACAGAACTGTACAGCAACCTGTTCACCGGCAACATGCAGGGCACAGGCTCGCTGATGTCTGCAATCAGGAACACATTGGTGATTGCCACCATAGCGGCTGTCGTCTCTACTATCCTCGGAACAATCGCGGCAATCGGCATTCACAACATGAAGGGAAAGAGCAAACAGGCCATGACCTTCCTGAACAATATCCCGATGCTCAATCCGGACATCATCACCGGTGTATCCCTCTTCCTGCTCTTCGTCTTCCTGCATGTGAGTCAGGGATATGTGACAGTAGTACTCGCACATATCACATTCTGCACTCCATATGTCGTGTTGAGCGTGCTTCCTAAACTTACACAGATGAATCCTAACATATACGAAGCTGCACTCGACCTCGGAGCGACACCGTTCCAGGCCCTGAGAAAGGTTCTGCTTCCTCTTCTGAAACCGGGAATGATTTCAGGATTCATCCTCGCATTCACAATGTCACTGGATGATTTTGCCGTAACCTTCTTCACCAGAGGAACAATAGGTCTGGACACACTCTCGACATATATTTATACAGACGCGCGCAAAGGAGGACTTACACCTGAACTTCGTCCTATGATCACCATAATGTTCCTCGGTATCCTTGCCCTTCTGATCATCATCAACCTCAGGAAGGCACGCGCCGTAAACAACGCTGCAAAACGATGAAAAAGATACTTTCACTGATTGCGGCCATAGTTGTGCTGTCTGGCTGCTCTGAAGACAGAAACAGCATTCTCAAAGTCTACAACTGGGCCGACTATATAGATGAAGAACTGCTCGGGGAGTTCGAAGAATGGTATTTTGAACAGACTGGAGAAAAGGTCAATATAATCTATCAGACCTTTGACATCAACGAGACAATGCTCTCTAAAATTGAACTTGGACATGAAGATTACGACGTTGTCTGCCCTTCAGACTACATAATCGAGAGAATGCTCAAGAATGACCTCCTGCTTCCTCTGGATTTTGATTTCGGTGACACTCCGAATTATATCAGCAATGTGGCTCCATACATCAATGAGAAGTTTGCAGAGATCGAAGGTTCCGGAAAAGATGCACGCGACTACTCTGTAGGATACATGTGGGGAACTGTAGGACTCATCTATAATCCGAAATATGTCAATCCGGACGAGACTCGAAGCTGGAATGTACTCCGTAACCCAGCGTACAAGGGAAAGGTTCTGATGAAGGATGCATTCCGCGACGTATACACAGCCCTCAACATAGGATTGAACAAGGAAGCTCTTGATGCCGGCACAAAGGAGTTGAATGCTCTTTCATTCGACACATCAGAAGAGTCAATCAAACTGGTAGAGGACTTTCTCAATTCCTTCAAGGAGTCTGTTTCCGGCTGGGAAGCAGATTTCGGAAAGGAGCAGATGACCAAGGAACTCGCATGGATCAATCTGTCATGGAGCGGAGATGCGCAGTGGGCGATCGACGAGGCCGCAGAAATCGGTATGGACCTGCGTTATTCAATCCCACAGGAGGGAAGCGCCGTATGGTTTGACGGCTGGGTTATACCGAAGTACGCCAAGAACATCAAGGCTGCAAGTTATTTCATCAACTTCATGTGTATGCCGGAAAACGCCCTGCGCAATATGGACATGACAGGTTATGTAAGCGTAATCGGAGGAGAACACGTACTTGAGGAGATGACGGATGAAGAAGAGTACGAGCCGGTTGATGCGAGTTATTTCTTTGGCGAAACAGCGACTCAAGCATGCCTTAACCCTATCATGTTCCCTGACAAGACCACTATAGAGCGTTGCGCAATGCTGCACGACACAGACACAGATGCACTCCTTCGCATGTGGTCGCGCGTAAAAGGCAGCAACGCATCTGCATGGACCTATATAGTGATTATTCTGGTATTGGGCGGACTTATATTTGCCGTTGCTTTCAAATATTATCGCAAGAACAGCAGAAAAAGAAAATACAGCAGGAAAAAGTGAGATAATCAATCCTTCAGACGGATGATCCTCTGATTGGAACTGCCTCTGAAAGGCAGGTCTGTCGTACGAAGATCCATCACAAAAGGTCCTTCCACCAAGACATCTATATAAGGAAGAATCTGCGAAAGGCGTTCGTCTGCAAGGACTTCCTCATAAGTAAATCCGGTATAGCACCATATATTCTTGCCCGTTTCATCCTTGATGCGACGGGCAAGTTCCGTAAATGCCTCAACCTGATAAAGCGGGTCGCCTCCGGAAAATGTCACATTGGCAAACTCATCATCCTTTACAATATCGAGAAGCTCCTGGACAGACATCTCCTTTCCGCCCATGAAGTCCCACGACTGGGGATTGTGACAACCGGGGCAATGATGAGCACAGCCTGCGCAATAAATCGATGTACGCAGACCCGGACCGTCAGCCATTGTCTCATAGGCTATATCCAATACTCTGATTTTCATTGGCTGCTATTTAGAAGTCTCTACTTCACTCGACATGACAGAAGGGCAAGTTTTGTCAAGCGGTTTCGGGCGCACGTCGTCCCATGATCTGATAGCCTCGTAGGCTTCCCGCGAGCCATAATATGCCTTGAACTTCTCAGGATCATTGTTCACCCACCACTGAGTGCCCATTCCTTTCTCAAATGCATACGGCTTCATGAACAGCTTTACTGCCCATGCCGGAGCAAGGAAAGCAAGAGAATAGAACCACGGAAGTTTAGATTTCATCGTAGCAAAATACTCATCAACAGGAGTATTGTCCCTGAAGTGCAGATACTCGTCAAGTTTATCCGCATCAGTATACCACATACCATGGAAGTTCTTGAGCGCAAACCATTGAGGTTCAAACACTTTCTCCGGACCAGGAAGTCCAAGTCCATTGAGAAGCCGTGTTTCAAACTCATAATTTGTCATACGGTACTGCTCTCCGCTGCTGATGTTGTAGGCCTTGTTCCAGAATTCTTCCGGAACCCAATCCTCGCACACCTGGGCAAGCAGTCGTCCCGAATCCTCTATTGTAGCCCATTCCAGCACTCCTCCGACAGGCACATGAAAGGCTGTCGGATTTACAACCTTCAGGATGCCCGGATAAAGGATTCCTGTCTGACGGAGAGCCACCCAGTTCTTCAGGCCCGCATTTGCAAAGATCTCCTCAGAACGTATTTTGGAAAGGGCGTACATGTCATATTTTGCCGGAGTCTGAGGCTCATCGGCACCTCCCCAATGATAAGGAGGATTCCTGTCTCCATATTGAGCTACAGAGCCTATATAAACTACCTTGATGTTATCTTTATCCGGTTGCGCGAGAACTGCATTGACCACATTCTACGCTGCACTTACGTTTACCTTCAGCGTCTTCTCGGGAAAATAATCCGCTGCGGGCGAAACCATGCCACCGACATGAAGGACATAATCGGAACCGGTAACCCCCTTCAACACATCTTCATAATCAGTCAGGTCTCCCCATATCACGGTTACAGACGGATCTGCAAGATATGCCTTAAGCATCTTGCGGTTCTTCCTGCTGTCCCTTGCCAAAAGCCGCAGATCAAACCTGTCCTTCCTTTTGTATAGTTCCTGAAAACCAGCCCAACCCATGTTGCCGGTACCACCTGTCAGAAATACTGTCTTCTTTGCCATCGTATATTGCTTTATCTGAGCCACGACTCCGGGTTCTGAGGCTTTGTACCTTTCCAGACCTCGAAATGTAACTGCGTATCGCCGTTAATAGTATCTATTTTTCCTAAAACGTCTCCTGTAGAAACCTTCTGACCTGCCTTTACATTGACAGACTTCAGCTTACAGTAGAAAGTAAAATAATTTCCATGTTGAATCAAGACACACTGATTGTATCCAGGCATCACAAGAACCTGCTTGACCACACCCTTAAACACAGACTTCACCTCCGCTCCCTTGGAAACCGCGATATCAATTCCATTGTTAGGAGGCAACTCCAGATTCTTGAATACCGGATGAAAATGCTTACCGAAGCGACCGACAACCGGACCGTCAGACGGCCAAGGAAGCTTGTCCTTGTTTTTTGAAAACTCCTCCGCGAGCTGGTAATCTATCGGTTCAGATTTCTTGCCTGATTTACCGGAAGTTGTCTTCATCGCCGCGGCAACAATACGTTCGATTTCCTTATTCAGGGCAACCACTTCCTTCTTCTTGGCAGCAAGCTGATTCTGATATGTCTTTCTGTTCTTCTTGAGTTTTCTTACCACTTCATCCGCCTGCTTTTCCTCCTTGCTCAACTTTTCAAGTTCGCTGACTCTTTCCCCCTTTACTGCCTGGGCCTCTTTCTTCATTGCAGCCAGCTGCTCCTTTTCCTTGACAAGTTCTTCCTGCATCTGCCTTATCTGCCTTGCCTCCTGATTCATCTGGCTGGAAAGATTCTTGAAATATGAGTATCTGCGGAACGCCTGACCAAGGTTCTCGCTTGCAAGCATGTACATATACCAGAGCCTTGTATCCCTGTTCTTATATGCACTTAAAATCAATCGGGAATAATGATTGGTCAAGGTATCTACCCTTGCCTGAAGACGGTTTATCTGACGTTGCTTCAAATACATCTTATCAGAAAAGTCCCTGATCTGTCTGTCGCTTTCCTCAACGAGAGTCCTTCTGTTCGCAATCTTCTTCCTGATCAAGGTAAGATTTGAAAGCATGGCAGTGCTCTTTGAAGAATTCTCCGCAAGCTGCTTGTCTATTATGGCAATCTCACGCTCAAGACGAGCCTTCTTCGCCTCCTGAGCACTTGTATCCTGAGCATGAAGTCCCAGAACAGAGGTCAAGAGGAAAAGTAAAGTCAATATGATTCTCGTATATAGGGTCATTTCGTCTTCTTTTTCATCTGTTGCCTGCGTTGGCTTATCCTTTCTTCCAGATCCGCTATTTCACCATTATTCTTGCGCAGAGCCTGATTCCAATATACCATAGCCCTGTCATATTCGCCAAGGGCAAACAGAACCTCCGCATAATGATCAAGTATGACTGCACTATCCTTTCCTCCATAAAGCATGGCATGCTTGAAATGTGGCTTTGCCTCTTCTGCCTTCCCCATCAGATACAATATCCATCCGAATGTATCAAGATATGTCGCATTATCCGGTTCTGCCTCTACTGTCTTCCGGCTCATGGCGTAGGCCTTCTTCATATTCTTCCCTTCCATACTCAGATAGTAGGCATAATTGTTCAGGACATACACATAATCCGGATTTATCTTCAATGCATTTTCATAAGCCTTATATGATTTCTTCGGCTCACCAAGCTGATGATATATGTCTCCCTTTGTTGACCATGCCCTCAAGGTCTTCGCGCTATCAGCAGGAGCAACATCGAGAATCCTGTCACACAGTTTAATTACCTTATCATAGTCTTTCAGGTTATAATCCCCCATCGATGCCATCTCCAGAAAAGCAGGCTCATAAGGAAACCTTTCATACGCCTTACGTCCCTCCGCAGAAAGTTCTTCCCATCTGTTGTCAAGCATGAGATATTCCACATAACCTGCAGTTGCAGAGAGGCTTGCCGGATTTTGTTCCATGTTTTTGCGGAAACTCTGCACAGCCTTCTCCCTTCTGTCTGTCGAATGATAGTACAGACCGGAAAGATACAGGACACTGCTGTCTGACGGATGGATTTGCGTAATCTTTTCCATCACATCATCGAAGTCAGACATGAATGTCCGGATGAATTTCCTGTCAGACCTTTGAATGACAGCAGTCAGATAATCGGTCTTGGACTTTGGCATATCAGACGGAATCACGACAAAATCCTTGAGTGCATCAAAATACTCATCATACCTTCTGGTCATCCTCAACGCCTCCGCCTTGCCCAAAAGAGCGGGCAGGTAATCCGGAGCTATATCCAAAGCTTCGTCATAATAAGCTACTGCCGTCGAATCATTATACATCGAAAGCTGATATTCAGCGAGAGTCGCAAGCACATAAGGAGATGAATACCTGCTGTTGTACTCTTCAAGCGACTTATATGCCTCTTCCTGCCTTTTCATCCGCATCAACAGATTGAACCTGTACATTGCAACGGACTCGGTAATGCCGAATACTGCCTCTATCTCCTTCAATGTCTCGAGAGCCTTTTCATTCTTACCCTGCGCTGAATACATTTCCGCAAGGTCAAAATAAAGATCACTCCTTTTAGGAAAATCGGTCAGCAATTTCTCATATATCTCCAAAGTAAGATCAGTTCTCGAAGTCGCCGCATATATCCCCGCAAGACGATACCGATACCAGAAATTTCCCGGATCCAATTCCACTGCCTTGCCGAGACGGAATTCCGCCATTTCCAGATCATTTTCAGCTACCGAGCATAATGCCAGATAGTACCACGCGGCATCATTCGAAGGCTCCGACTCCAGAATGCCTCCAAGTATGGATTTCGCCTTGGGAAGGTTCCCTGCATTATATTCGTTTACAGCAGAAATGATCATATTGCCCGTCTTCTGCTGGGCAAAGGCTGCTGTAGACAGAAACAGGGTAAAGATCGCGATATATATGATACGTGTTATTCTCATTCAAAAAATGCACAGAAAACATACAAAAATAACACTCTATTTCGGGAAAAATGCAGAACTTTGGGAAAATTGTATCCAAAATGCAACATTACAGGCCCGGTCTGCATCTTTTTGGGGTACGCGAAGATTCGTTTTACATAAAGGGCCTGACATTTTGAATGGTGGCAGAAACCTTTGACATCCAGCTGATTGAAGCGTGCAGAAAAGGAGACCGGGCCGCCCAGAGGGCTTTGTATGACCGTCTGGCGCCCCGTATGTTTCCTGTGTGCATACGCTATATCGGCGACAGGAGTCTTGCCGAAGATACCCTTCAGGATGGTTTCGTGACATTATTTACCAGACTGGACAGTTACAAGGGCGAAGGATCCTTTGAGGGATGGGCCAGAAGAATATTTGTCACTACGGCACTGATGAGTCTCAGGAAAAAGGATGCCCTGAAAGTGAGTGACGAACTTGAATTTGCCAGAGGTATTCCCACCGAACTTGCCACACAGGTGGAGAATCTTGGATACAAGGAACTTATGGAGCTCATAACAGGCTTGCCGGCAGGTTTCAGGACAGTCTTCAACATGTACGCTATAGAGGGATATTCGCATAAGGAGATCGGTGAAACTCTGGGCATCAGCGAAGTGACTTCAAGAAGCCAGTTCAGCAGAGCCAGAGCACTTTTGCAAAGCAAGATAAGAGAACGGGAAAATGTTTGATGACAACCATATTGAAAAGTCTTTGAAGTCCATTCTGGAAAACGGACAGGAAGATGTTCCTGCACGTATCTGGGACGGCATTACCGAAAGACTTGACAAGCTGGAGCGACATAAGACTGTCGTTCTATGGTTGAGACGTGCAGGGACTGTTGCAGCGGCAGCAGTCATTGCCTTGATCATCATGCTTAAGTCACCAGACGACGAGATTATCGTTCCGCAGGCAACCGAAGAAGGAATGGTTGCTGTAGTAGAGCCGGAGAAGACCATAAACGACATTCAGGACAATGAGACCTTCTCACCCGTCGTAAATCGCACACTGACAGCCTTCAACAAGACTTCGGACATTGTTCGTCCGACAAAGGAGAGCACTGCCCCCGTCACTGAAAGCATGCCATGCCAGAAATCCGAGCCCGTAGTTACAGAGATTTTTCACGAATCAGCTCCCGCTCAATCAAAGACCGAGGAGGCCTCAACTTGGGTAGAGGATGAAAAGGAGTGGAAGGAGAAGAAGATAAAGGTCTCTATGGTATTTTCCGGAACTGCAGGTACCAATGACCCTCAAAGCAAGGGAGGCTTTGGACCAATGAAAAGTCCTACTTTAGGAAAGCAATATACCAAGACTACCATTGAAAGAAACGACACAGAAACAGCATACGGCATTCCGGTTTCTGTCGGTACAGGAGTGAGATTCCGGTTTACACCGAAATGGTCTCTCGGTGTGGGCATCAACTACACATATCTGACAAGCAGATTTAATGGAAAGTACATCAAAGTGAATGAGAATGGAGATGCTGACGATCCTCTATCGGCAAACATCCGCAATAATCAGCACTACATCGGTATTCCGTTAAATGTATACTATGACATCATAAATACCGACCGGATCAATTTCTACGCATCAGCAGGAGGAACTATCGAAAAATGCCTCATCGACAAATATCTGGTGCAGAACAGCCCTTTAATAACTCATTCAGAAGGGGTTAAAGGCGTTCAGACATCTGTCAATGCCGGCATCGGTGTTGAATTCATGATAGGCAGAAGCGCAGGCATATATATCGATCCGAGTCTGCGATATTATTTCAGGAACGGACAGCCTAAAAGCATCCGCACCGTTCAGCCTCTGATGTTCGGCATAGAAGTGGGACTTAGGTTCAGCCTATAGTTCAGAGTCACTTTCGACCGTTCTTCTCGATTATGTTACGTGCGAGAGTATTAGCGCAGACAAAATCACGAAGAGGCTCACAATCCGGTTGGAGGATGGAATGACGGTCTCCCTGCCACACCATCTCACCCTTGTATATGAATCCTATCTTGTCTCCGATCTCAAGGATTGAGTTCATGTCGTGCGTATTGACGACTGTAGTCATATTGAACTCCTTGGTCAGGTCGTAGATAAGGCGGTCAATGAGGATTGATGTATACGGATCCAGACCGGAGTTCGGTTCGTCACAGAAAAGATATTTTGGATTAAGCGCAATTGCACGGGCAATACCCACACGTTTCTGCATACCTCCGCTCAATTCATTCGGATATTTGTCATCAGAACCTGTCACATTGACCTTTTCCAGACAATATTGCGCTCTTTCGCGTCTTTCTGCATAAGACCAGTCTGTAAAGAACTCCATAGGGAACATGACATTTTCTATGACAGTAGCGAAATCAAACAATGCGCTTCCCTGAAAAAGAATGCCTATATTTTTCCTGAGTTCCATTCTCTGTTTATAGTCAAATAAAGACATCCTGCTATCATCATATGATATTTCCCCACTGTCAGGGGTCATCAGACCGATGAGATTCTTCAGAAGGACTGTCTTGCCGGAGCCGCTGGCACCGATTATCATATTGCATTTGCCAGGCTCGTACTCAACATTGATGTCTGTCAGGACCTGGACTCCGTCGAAACTTTTATATAGATGTTCAACCTTGATCATAATCCTAATAAAGCATAAGTTGTGTAACAATAAGGTCTGCCAGCAGGATGAGAATGCTTGTCACGACAATAGCTCGTGTACTTGAGCGACCCACTCCCAAGGAACCTCCCTTGGCATAATATCCCTGAAATGCCGCAATCGAAGATATCATGAAGCAGAACAGCGACATCTTGAAGCAGCTGTAGAATATATAATATCCGTTATAGAAGGCCTTTATTCCGGTTATATATGACGGTGGCGGGATGATATGAGTGGCTTCGACTACTATCCAGCCGCCGACCAGACCGAGAGCAAGACTCAAAAGCATGAGCAGAGGGCTCAAGATTGTCGATGCAATGACTTTAGGCAACACAAGAAAGCCAGCAGAGTTGACACCCATCATCTCCATGGCATCGATCTGCTCGGTGATACGCATGCTGCCGATTTCAGAGGAAATGTTCGAGCCCATCTTTCCGGCAAGGATCAGAGCCACCATAGTCGAACAGAACTCAAGCACAAGACTCTCTCTGACCATGTATCCGATGTACATCTTATCAATGATAGGATTCTCCAGATTCGATGCGGTCTGAATGACCAGCACTCCACCGATGAACAAGGATATGACTCCTACAAGCAGAACTGATGACAGCACCAGTTTGTCAGATTCTATTATGAACTGCCTCCAGAATATCTTCCATTTTTCAGGTTTCTTAAAAACCATCTTCATGAAAAGGAAATATTCTCCGACAGATATGAAGGCCTTCTTCAACATTACTATTCATTATTTCAGACTGCGAAGTTAAATATTTTGTATTACCTTTGGGTCATGATTGACAACTAAAATTCAAAAATATGAAAGTATTACTCGTTAACGGCAGCCCTCACAAGGAAGGATGCACATACACAGCCCTCAAGGAGGTTGAGAAAGAACTTATAAACTCCGGAATAGAGACTGAAATCATCTGGCTCGGAGTAAAGCCGATTTCCGGCTGTCTGGGATGTGCTCAGTGCATCAAACGCGGTCCGAACGGCGAACCTGCATCGTTAAGATGCTTCATGAACGACGCTGTCAACGAGTTTCTTGACAAGGCAGATAAGGCAGACGGATTCATCTTCGGAAGTCCTGTTCATTATGCAGCACTTTCAGGTGCTCTCACTTCATTCATGGACAGAGCCTTCTATGGAAAAGGTAAGATCTTCCGTTACAAGCCTGCTGCAGGCATCGTAAGCGCACGCCGCGGCGGCACAACAGCAGCCTTCGACCAAGTGAACAAATACTTCACAATATCATCTATGCCTGTAGTATCGTCAAAATACTGGAACATGGTACACGGAAGCACCCCTGAACAGGTCGTGCAGGATGAAGAAGGCATGCAGGTGATGAGAGAACTCGGCCGCAACATGGCATGGCTCCTCAAATGCATCGAAGCAGGCCGCGCCGCCGGCATCCCTGACCCAGTAAAGGAAAAGCCTGTGATGACGAATTTTATCCGATAGTCCGATTCCGGTGCGAAGCACGAGGGGCAGTTTTTAACGATTGCCCTATTTTACAAAAGCCTGATAATAAGCACTTTGCTTTTATCAGGTTTTATTTTATGTTATTTG
>JAEIGA010008914.1_pt1 | contig 15174 bp, 13 predicted proteins | sample 9270691 | NCBI WGS metagenome assembly JAEIGA01 (sample SAMN17057246, study PRJNA624740) | gut metagenome | biome: biome; isolation source: fecal sample | host: Bos grunniens | place: China: Xizang | collected 2019
ACCTCAGCCCCGGCGATATTCTGTTTATCGACGAGATCCACCGTCTGAATCGGGCGGTTGAGGAGATATTGTATCCGGCAATGGAAGACTTTGCCATCGATATCATCGTGGGCAAGGGACCCTCTGCCAACTCCATCCGTCTGGACCTGCCCAAGTTCACCCTGGTGGGCGCAACTACCAGAGCCGGTCAGCTTTCCGCACCGCTCCGTGACCGTTTCGGCGTGAATTTGCGGCTGGAGCTGTACACCCCGGAGGAACTGGCAAAAATCGTCACCCGTTCGGCAACCATTCTGGGTATGGAGATTCACCCCGACGGTGCTATGGAGATCGCCTCCCGCAGCCGCGGCACGCCCCGAATCGCCAACCGCTTTTTGCGCCGGGTCCGGGACTTTGCCCAGGTGATGTGCGGCGGCGTCATCACCAAGGAAGCTGCCGATCTGGCCCTGAAGCGGCTGGAAGTAGACCAGCTGGGCCTGGACAATATCGACCGCCGGATGCTCACCGCCATTATCAGGAACTACGGCGGCGGTCCTGTGGGTCTGGACACCCTTGCCGCCACCATCGGAGAAGAAGCCATCACCTTGGAGGATGTGTACGAACCCTACCTGATGCAGCTGGGATTTTTGACCCGGACCCCCCGTGGCCGGTGCGTCACCCCCCTTGCCTACCAGCATCTGGGCATCCCCTTCAATGGACAGATGCAGTTCGATGTTTGAGTATTTTTTCATAAAAACACAAAAAATTCCAAGAAAATCTTTATTTAGGATTGACAAAAGTTTCCCTTTTGTGTATAATCCCTACAGTGACGCAAGTCGTCACCATATCACTTTGACCCTGCGTTATACCAGTTAATATTTCACGGGGCATAAAAACCGAAGAGAGGTAAAATCCAATGTACGAAGACAAGACTTTAGTTTGCAAAGAGTGTGGCAACGAATTCGTTTTCACCGCCGGTGAGCAGGAATTCTACGCAGAGCGCGGCTTCCAGAACGAGCCCCAGCGCTGCAAGGCCTGCCGTGACGCCCGCAAGAACGCTGCCCGCGGTCCCCGTGAGTTCTTCACCGCTACCTGCGCACGCTGCGGCGGCGAGGCCAAGGTTCCCTTCGAGCCCAAGACCGACCGTCCCGTATTCTGCAGCGAGTGCTTCGCTCAGATGAAGGCAGAAGGCTAATAAACGCAAACAGAAAGCAGCTCCGGAATCGGAGCTGCTTTTTTGCCGTTTGTAGGGGAGGCAAGTTGTTACCCGGAAACGGATGTCCCTACAAAATAATTGACACAAAAAATTTTTCCGTTTATAATGACAGCATCTTGAAAGAAAGCCGGTGACAGTATGGATCATACTTTAAGTTGGGACTTTACCATGGCAAATTACGGCGCTGTGTGGTCGTTTTTAGTGCAATTGGGATTGCTGCTGCTGTTTTTGATGCTGGGCAACATTCTCCGACGGACCAGTCCTTGGTTCCGGAAATGCCTGATCCCCTCTGCCCTGCTGGGCGGTGCGCTGCTGCTGGTGGTGGACATCATCGCCAAGCAACTGGGCTTTACCCTGGTGGATAACCGGATGATGCAGGTCATTACCTATCACTGCCTGGCCATCGGCTTTGCCGCTATGTCCCTGAAAACAGAAAAAACCAATGTGAAAACCAACGGCACCCAGGTGGTGGAGTATGGCGCATTACAGGGCGGCACCTATATGCTGCAGGCCTCTGTGGGTCTTGCTATCACCATCGGTTTCTTCCTGTTGACCCGGCACTCCGAAAAGGTCACCTCTTACATCGGCGGTCTGCTGCTGCCCCTGGGTTTCGGACAGGGTCCCGGCAACGCCCTGACCTGGGATATCAATTTTACCAACACCCCTGCCGCCCAGTTTGCCGGCAATGGCAGTTTCGGTCTGTCCCTGGCATCTATCGGCTTCGTGGTAGCATCGGTGTTCGGCGTTCTGTACATCAATATTTACAAAAAGCGGGGCGATCTGAAGGTCCGCAACGATGTGCCTGTGGGTCAGTTTGTAGACCCCACCAACCCCGACGGCGACGAGATCCCCGACAACGAATCCGTGGACAAATTCTCCATTCAGATGGGTTTTGTGGCCCTGGCCTATGCCATTGCTTTTGGCTTTATGTTCCTGCTGGGCAAGCTGAGCAATTTCACAAATTCCATCGCCTGGGGCTTTAATTTCCTGTGGGCCTCCCTGGCGGCTATGGCCATCCGGGCGGTGGTGAAGATCCTCCGCAAGAAGAACCTGATGCACAGGAATTACATCAACAACTATCAGATGGACCGGGTCTCCGGCTTTGCCTTTGACCTGATGATCGTGGCCGGTGTTTCTGCCATTGAGATCAACGACATCAAGGGTTACATTCTTCCCATCGTCATTCTCAGCGTGGTGGGCGCAGCTATCACTTACCTGTATATCCGCAAGGTAGCAAAACACTGCTTCAAGGGCTTTGAGCATGAGTTCTTCCTCATGAGCTTCGGCACCCTCACCGGCACCGCCTCCAACGGTATGATCCTTATGAAGGAAGTGGATCCGGGCCTCAAGACCCCCACCTCCAGCCTGTACATTTTGTCCAATTTCCCGGCTATGGTGATGATTGCGCCGCTGCTGTTCCTCTTAAAATTCGCCGGCAGTTCCTTCCAAAGCGCCTGCATCGCCTGCGGCATCTTCTTTGCCCTGTGGGCAGTATATTCCATCTTCCTGTTCCGCAGAAAGATCTTCAAAAAGCGCTTTGCCGACAAGCCGGTAAAGGTTTGGACCGAAGAATAACAACAAATCGCCTTCCCCTATGGGAAGGCGATTTTTGTGTAATTGCAGGGAGAGGCCCTGCCAGCGGCGCAGCCCCAAAGCCTCCCTTGTGTAAAGGGAGGTGGCCCCCAGGGCCGGAGGGATTGTACTGCTCGTTAACTTGCAATCCCCCAGTCTGCTTCGCAGCCAGCTCCCTTTACACAAGTGGGCCTTTTTACCACTTGGTCGGTGAGGTGCCGGTGAGCTGCTTAAAGCACCGGGAGAAGTAATACACATTGGAAAATCCGCACTTTTGGGCAATTTCCGAGATGGTATACTGATCCGTTCTAAGAAGATTTTTTGCGTGGAGGATGCGGATCTCGTTGAGATACTGAATGGGCGAGATTCCGTACACCCTTGTAAACTGCCGGGCAAAATGGGAAGCCGAATACCCACTGATGGCAGCCAGCTCCTCCACGGTGATTTTCTCCCTATAATGCTGCTCCATATAATCCGATGCGGCTTTTAAGGAGCTTAAGGCGGTATTGCTGCCGAAATGCCGGGTCACATTCTCCCGCAGCAGTTCAAATAAAATCTGACCGATCATGGCTTTGGTCTGAATCTTATAGCCGAAAGCGCAGGCAGACCACACCGAATATGCCTGCCGGAACAGTTCTTCGAAACGGTTGCCGTGAGCCGTCTTATGAACCCGGTCCAGCGGAAAAGAACCCGGGTCCTCGGCAGTACGGAAAGCGATGACGATATGCTCCCAGGGCGCTTCGGAAACCACCCGGGCGGTGTAGCCTATATGGGGTGGGAAGAACAGAATATCCCCCGGCTGCACGGTAAACGCCCCATCATCCAGTTCATACCGGGCGCTGCCGCCCAAGATCAGCGCCATGGTGCAATAGTCCTGGTCACCCTTGGAGAACAGGAAATTCTGCGGCCGTTTCATATAAAAGATATACTCCGTGTCCAACACGGTAACATCCCCATCTGCAGGGTAAAACTGCATGGAATTCTCCATATTCTCCCTCCTTTTCTATCAATCTTAGCAGGATTTTTCGGCAATGTCAATTCCCGGTGATGATAGAATCGGACAAAAAGAGAATTATATTTTATATTGCAATCCGCAAAGTGAAAAAGTATAATGGACTTAGTTATGGTCGGGTTTTATGCCGACCACACAAAAAATACAAACAGGAGGAAAACTATGAACGCTGAACAAATCAAAAAACTGGCGTACGAGTGCGGCGCAGACCTGTGCGGTATCGCATCTATGGACCGCTTTGAAGGCGCTCCCCCTCAGATGGACCCCCGGTTCATCATGCCCGAAGCCAAGAGCATGATCGTTATGGGCTTCCGCGTGATGCGTGGCTCCCTGCGTGGTATCGAAGAAGGCACTTTCTTCTCCAACTACGCCGCTATGGGCTACGGTGGTCTGACCTATATGTACATTCCCATGACCGTCATCAATATGTGCCGTGTCATTTAGGATCAGTGCTACGAAGCCATCCCTCTGGGTCACCAGAGTGACTGGCGCGGTATCGACAACGAGGGTAATCTCCGTGAGAAGTACTCCAAGCCTGTGGAACCCGGCAAGCCCCAGCCCGATATTATGCTCCACTTGCGAATTTGCGCATACCTGGCAGGTCTGGGTGAGATCGGCTATTCCAAGATGTTCCTGACCCCCGAGTTCGGTCCCCGTCTGCGTATCGGTGTCATTCTCACCGAGATGGAGCTGGAGCCCGATCCCATCTACAACGGTCCCAAGCTGTGCAACAAGTGTAAGGCCTGTGTCCGTGAGTGTCCCGGCAACGCCATCAGTGGCGAAAAGACCGTTAAGGTCACCCTGGCCGGTCACGAAGTGGAGTGGGGCGAACTGGACTGCGACGCCTGCGACATCGCTTTCCGTGGCGGCGAGCTGTGCGCCGAGGGTGAAGGTACTTACCAGGAGGGCCGTACCGATGTGAAGCCCGGCTCTCACTCTCCCTTCTACTTCAAGCCCGCTAACCTCTACAACACCGGACAGGCTGTCTGCGGTGCCAAGGGTTGTACCCGTGCTTGTATGATCAGCATGGAAAAGCGTGGCGTTATGACCAACAAGTTCCACAAGCCCTTCCGCAGAAAGCCTCTGTGGAGTGTGGACTGGTCCGACTACGAGCCTCTGGAGGGTGGTAACACCGCCGTCAGCGGCCTGGGCGCTATGGCCAAGGTCAAGGCTGCCCCCAAGGACGAGCAGAACGAGCTTTCCAAGAAACACGAGAAAGAAGCTGACTGATTATGCCTAAGCTTTCCGTAGGCTATCAATACAATGAGGATCGCCCCTTTGCCGATGTGATCCGGGACTATGCTCCCAAGATCGAATCCGTCTATTTCCCCTGGGTGGATACCGCCAGCGGCCGGTCTAAACTGAGCGGCTTTGACGGTTACTTCGACTACAATTTGCAGGAAGCACTGGTGCGGGATTTGGCGGAGATCAAGGGTATGGGCATTGGCCTCAACCTGCTGTTCAATGCCAACTGCTACGGCGCCGACGCCATGAGCAAGGCCCTGGAGGGCAAGGTTTGCAGCATCATTGACTATTTGGGTCAAAAAGATCTGCTGCCAAACGCCATCACCACCACCTCCCCTGCCATCGCCCATATCATCCGGGAGCATTATGAGGACGAAATCGCCCTCACCGCTTCGGTGAATATGAAGATTGGCTCTATCAAGGGTATGGAGTATGTGGCCCACCTCTTTGACGGCTACTGCATTGCCAAGGAGTGCAACCGGGATATTCCCCGGCTGACCGCTATGAAAAAGTGGGCGGAAGAAAACGGCAAGCGCATCACGATTTTAGCCAACAGCGGCTGTATGCGGGATTGCAGCGGCCAGATCTTCCACGATAATCTGGTGGCCCACGAGGCAGAGGCCTCCCAGCAGAAGAACATTCAGTTCCTGCCTTATATGTGCTACACCTATCTGAAAGACCCCAAGCATTTTGTGGCGGTGCTGCAAAACACCTGGATCCGTCCGGAGGATATCCACCGCTATGAGGGCCTTGCCGATACGGTGAAGCTGGCCACCCGGGCGCACCAATTGCCGGGTATGGTCATCGGTGCATACGCAAGAGGCTTCTATGCCGGCAATCTGTTGGATCTCTTTGAGCCCAGCTACTCCCCGGCCTTTGCCCCCTATGTCATCGACAGCACCAAGATCCCGGAAGATTTCTGGGCGCATACCACCGGTTGCAATAAAGATTGCACCAAATGCAATTACTGCAAGGGTGTGCTGCAAGAGGCACTGGTCACCGCATTTTAACATCATAGCAAACCGCCCTGTGGAAACCCCACAGGGCGGTTTTTCTCGTAGGGACACCCGTCCTCGGGTGTCCGGATAAATCGCATAAATTCCAACGGACACCCCGGGAGGGGTGTCCCTACAGATTCTACCGTCTGCCGCATTTTAATCAAACAACCGCCGAGCGGAATACCCCACCCGGCGGTCTTTTTTATTGTAGCTTTTTCCGCACTTCTTCCAGTTTTTTCAGAGTTATTAAGGTATTTGTATGATTTTCACCCTGCACCTTGCAACGCAACTCATAGACCCTCTCATATAATTCCAGCGCTTTCCTATCATCAAGACGGATAACCTCATAGCACCAGGCCAGTTTTTGCAAGGTCGCTAAAGTATGCAGATGTTCTTCGCCCAACACTTCACGTTGCAACACATATAGTTTCTCACACTGTTCAGCTGTCTTCCTGAATTTCCAAGTAGCGAGAGACAACTCGACCACGCTTTTTAAGGGGCTCAAATTATCCGAATGCATTTCTCCCAACAATGTACATTGTAGCATATATTGCTTCTCATACCATTTCAGCGCCCTCCTAAACTTGCACTCAATGTAATAAAAATAAGCCAGTTTTTGCAAAACTCTCAAAACGTCCGGGTGTTTTTCGCCTAATACCTTACAACGCAGCGCATAGACCTTCTTCAGCAGTTTTGTTGCTTTCGTATACTTCCTGCAATCGCCATAGAAATCCGCCAAATCGTATAAGGCTGTCAAAGTATTCGGGTGTCCTTTACCATAGTGTTGCTTATTATGTTCTACGATGCGCTTGGCCCATTTGACGGCTTCCTTGTAATTCAAAATGAACCCGACACCTTCACGGCACATGGTGAACAGCTTCGCCATAGCTTCACACAGGTCGGCTTCGGCGGCGGCGGTGATCAGTTTCATACCCCGCTCACGGTCCACCTCCACATCGATGCCGTCCAAATAAGCCAGGCCGATGAGGTAATTGTGCTCCGGGGTGTCGTTTTCGGTGGTGGCCACTTTGGCGATGGATTCCAGCAGGCGGGTTTTAAATTGATCATCCTCACAATGGAGATAGTCCCGGATCTCAATTGCCTGCAGTGCCTCCGGGTCGGTGGTTTCCATTTCCACCGCCAGGATCTCCGTTCCCTTTTCCTCTTTCTTTCTGCGCGCAAGGGGCAACTCGGTGGAAATGACATAGTTATCCCGTTCCACACCGTTTTCATCAATGATCTTCTCCAAAAGCTGGGGTGTGACCAACAGTGTAAACAACTGACAGTCATCCAAGGCCTTTTCGATATTCTTTTTAAAGCTCTCACCGGGGGTAAGAAATTCATCAAACCAAATGGCAATGTCCCGGCACTGGGGGTTACTGTGAATCAGGCGCATCAGTTCGTTGGCAAATTTCCGGTCCTTTTTCCGGTAGCTAAGGAAAATGTAGGCATCAAAAGCCGCCCGAACCCGGTTGGCCAATTCATCGCTGATGAGGACGGATTCCAGATATTTTTTCAGCTTGGCGTTATAGGATATTTCCGTGGTGTCCATGCTGTTAGGGGTCAGATACTGCAGGGCGTCAAATTTATCCGGCCGGGAATAGATCGAATCCAGGCCCGGTTCCATCATAAAGGGCAGCACCGGGATATGCTCCTGCAGGGCGTAGGGAATGTCCTCGTCCATCGCCCGGTTGGGAGTAGAAAGCAACTTGAATGTTACCGGCACAACAAACAGGTTGTTCCGGCCCAGGTCGGTCTCTTTTTCGTCCTCGGCAATGGCAGCGGTCATATCTTCGGTATAGTAGACCGCACAATCATGGGTCGCAAAAATATCCTGGCAGATCTTCCCAAAATGCTTGTCAAAATCCGCCGGATGGCAGGTAAACCACACTCTGGGTTTTTTCTCTACTTCTGTTTTGTTTTTGCTCTCAACCTTAATGATCGCCATAGCGCCAACCTCCGTGTTGTATTTCTGTCTTTACTATAGCACAAAGGAGACTGCACCGCAATAAAAACCGCCGGGGTAAGACCCGGCGGTTTTTGTTATTCTTCGGTGGTTTCGGTTTTCTCAGCGGATTCTTCTTCGACGATTTCTTCTACGGTTTCTACATCGGTTTCTTCGGAAGGACCGTCGGGGACACCGGTCTCTACATCCTCTTCTGCCTTGGCGGCCTCCAGAGCTGCGACCTTATTCACATAGAGATTCTCAGGTTTATGCTCCCGGAAGGCCATAATCACCAACACCGTCACTGCGGCAAAGCAGCTCAGCGCTGCCAGCATCTGGCTGACCCGGAAGGGACCCCAGTACAAGCTATCCGTCCGCAGACCTTCAATAAAGGTTCTGCCCAGGCCGTACCAGGCCACATAGCCCAACGCTACCTGGCCGTCATACTTGCGGCGCTTGGAGATAAAGTGCAAAAGCGCAAAACCCACCGCATTCCACAGAGATTCATACAGGAAAGTGGGGTGATAAAAGTGGATCTGGGTGGTGCGGATCCGGTCCCCTGTGAGATACAGACCCATCCGCAGGAAGTTCCCGGTCTCCGCGCCAAAAGCCTCCCGATTGAAGAAATTGCCCCAGCGACCGATAGACTGTCCAATGAGGAAACCCAGGGCGGTAATGTCCAGAGCAGTGCCGATGGGCATCTTCTTCACCAGGCAGTACGCCACGATGCCTAAGGCTGCGCCGATGACACCGCCGTAAATGGCAATACCGCCCTGCCAGATATACAACACCTCAATGGGATTGGCCTTGAATTCGTCCCAGGCGAAGATGCAGTAATAAGCCCGGGCGCAGATAATGGCGAAGGGGATGATCATCAGCGCGCCGTCTAAAATATCGTCCTGAGTCAGGCCGAATTCCTTGCCCCGACGCAGACCGTACCAGCAGGCCAGCAACAGACCCACGGCGATAATTACACCGTAGAACTGGATACTGAACGCACCGATGCCGACGCCCTCAGGGGGGTTGATCTCAAATCCCAATCCCGGGAAAGAGATAGAAGAAATACTTTCAATCCATTTCATTTATGTGTCCTCCTTTGGGTGGATGACCGCCATGCACATATTATGGGGGTCAATGACAGTTTGAATAAATTGCCGGATGTCCTCGCAGGTAACTTGGGAGTAAATATCCGGAATGCAGAAATAGTCAAACTTGGAAAAATGATAGGCGCAGATACGGAAACAGGTACTGTCAAAGCTGTCCATATTCCGGATACGGCGGCCCAGGGCGCTGCGCTTCATCCGCAGGAAATCCGTTTCATCGATGCCGGTTTCAGCAAGGATTTTCGCCTGGGCCAAAATAGCATCCCGGACGGCTGCCGGGTCTTCACTGTCGCCGGTGCAGGTGAGCATTGCCATACCCTCCACCGTCTCAAAGCCGCCGCCGAAGGAGGCGTCGATCAGGCCCTGCTCATAGAGTTTCAGATACAACGCAGAGGATTCGCCAAAGAGCGCCTCTGCTGCCAGATCACCGATGATCTCCTGCCGGACGCCTGCGTCCCCATCGGGCAGAGGCTGACACTTGAAGCCCAGGTGGAACATAGGCATAGCCACTTCCATCTGCAGTCGGGTTTCCGGGGTGCGTACGGTCAGCGCCTCATCCCAGCTGCGTACCGCAGTGACCTGGGGGTGGGGCATATTTTGGAGCATTTCTTCCGCAATTTCTGCGATTTGGTCCGGGTCTGCATCGCCCACCACGCACAAAAGCATATTCTCCGGCCGATAGAATGCCCGGTGGCAATCCGTCAGTACCTGGGGCGTAATTTCCGCAATCGACTCCCGGGTACCCAAAATGGGGGTGCGAATGGGGTGGGTCTCATACATCGTCCCCATCAGCAGCTCAAAGAGCCGATTCTCAGGACTGTCGGCGTTCATACCGATCTCCTGGCCGATGATTCCCTGCTCCTTGGCAACACTCTCCTGGGTAAAATAGGGGGTGGTGACAAATTCCAGCAGCAGCCGGAGATTCTCATAGAAATGCTCCGTGCAGGAGAAGTAATAGGCGGTCATATCATAGCCGGTGAAGGCATTGGGTACGGCGCCCAGGCTGGAGAATTCCTCCACCACATCCCGGCCGGGCATATCAAACAGCTTATGCTCTAAATAATGGGCAACGCCTGCCGGCACGGTATATTCCTTGCCGTCCACAGTAAAGGCGGTGTGAATGGCGCCGAAATCCGTGACGAAATAGCACAGTTTTTTGGTAAATCCCGGTCTGGGCAGCACCGCCACGGTCAGACCGCAGGGAAGTGTTTCCTTGTAAAGGGTCTCACCCACCTGGGGGTAAAATTTCTTTTCCATTACACAGACCCCCTTAAAAAGTAGACGGTGTGCAACTTGACCTTTTGGGCGGCAGCCGCCACATCCTGAGCAGTGGTCGCCTCCACCGCCCGGATATATTCTTCCGGGGTCAGGGGCAGACCGCTGAGGGCGGACACGGCATAGTAGCCCTCGATAGCGCCGGGGGAATCGTGGGTGGACCGCAGCTGGTTCAGGAGGGCTTGCTTGGCAGCGGTCAGCTCCTGCTGGGAGAAATCGCCCTTTTGGCAGGCCTCCAGCTGGCGGAGAATTTCCTGCCGTACCTTACTGTCCATATCCGGGTCAATGCCGGCAGACACGGTAACAATACCCTTGCTGCCGTGGTAAGAGGAGGAAATATCGTAGCACAGGGACATCTCCTCCCGAATTTTCATAAAGAGCTTGCTAATCATACCGCCGCCGAAGATCGTATTGAAAATCTGGGTGGCTACGAAGCCGGGATCACGCAAGGTTACCGGTGTCACAAAACCCATACAAAGCTTGCCCTGGGCAACATCCATTTCCTCGGTCTTCTCACCGCCGCCCATATCATGGAAGGCGGTCTGGGCAGGGAGGGCCACCGGACATCTGTCCAGTTTGGCAAAGGCAGGCCGCAGCAAATCCGCCAGTTTTTCCGGGTCGGCGCCACCCACATAGAAGATCTGCACCGGGCTTTCCCGTAAAAGCTTTTGGTAATGGGCCCAAAGGCTCTCCGGGGTGATGGCCTCCACATCAGCCTTCTCACCTAACCGGGGAATTCCAAAGGAATCGCCCTTGCACATGATTTTCAGCATTTGGGCGGAGGCATAGGAACGCTTGTCATTTTTCTGGGCAGCGATGGCGGACAGAAGATTGCGCTTTTCGCTGTCCACAATTTCTTTGCAGAACACGCCGTTTTCCGTCAGAGGGCAGAACATCAGCTCCTGCAAAAATGCCACCATGGGGGCAAAAACCGCATCCCCGGGAAGGGCGTATTTTTCCTTCATCACGCTGCAGCTTAAACCTGTGACCTGATAGTCACCTACCCGGCGCAGTTGCGCGCCCACCGCAGCGCCGTATAAATCATCCAGCCGTAAGGTAATGGCCCGCAAATCCGGGGCGCTTTCACATCCACGGAGCAACACCGTGGACAACAACGCATTCAGCGCCGCCTCTTCACAGCACATCGGCCGCACCCACTGCAGACAGATGCCTTCCTGCTTAAATCGGTCATCGGAAAAGCACCGCAGCACGATTCCGGGAAGTAGTTCAATAGTACGGATCATAGTTCCTCCTGAAATTAAGTGGCTTCATTATATACCAAAATTTCCTAAATGGAAAGTACTCCACAAAAATTTTACACATTTGCCAGTTGTTATTTTGTGCGTTTTACGATAAAATGATGTAAATATGTGTTTTATCCGTCCAATATATGTAGGGGCGACCATCGGTCGTCCGCTTGTATTGTGTTGATCTTGGGTAACGGACGAGCAATGCTCGCCCCTACGATTTCGATCTATTGAGGAGTCCCTATGAACTATTTAGAATTTACCATTCATACCGCCACCGGGCGCATTGAAGATACCGCAGCCGCCCTGACCGCCGGTGGCTTTGCCGATCTGGTTCTGGAAGACCAGGGGGAATTTGAAACTTTTCTGGAAGAAAACCGAGCCTGCTGGGACTATATTGACGAAGAATTTCAGGAAAAGCTTCAGGGTCTTTCCTGCATCAAGCTGTATTTGGAGAACACTGACACCGCAGGTCGCGGCAAGCTGGAAGCTCAGTTGGAAACACTGCGGCAGCGGGGTGATTTGGGCGAGCTGGAATTAACCGTCACCACCCTGCAGGAGGCCAACTGGGAGGAAAGCTGGAAGGAAAATTATCCGCCCCAGCCTGTGGGCAATCGGCTTTTGGTACTGCCCTATTGGCTATCCGACAATGATACGGAAGGCAGACTGCCTGTCATTTTAGACCCCGGCCTCACCTTCGGCACCGGCGCCCACCCCTCCACCCAGATGGTGATGGAGACTATGGAGGAAACCCTCAAGCCCGGCGCCGCCTGTCTGGATTTGGGCAGCGGCAGCGGCATTTTGTCCATCACCGCGTTGCGTTTGGGAGCCGGTTCTGCCATCGGTGTGGATATCGACCCCAAGGCGGAGGATATTGCCCGGGAGAACGCCGCCTACAACGGTTTCCATTCCCCGGAATTCACCGCCTGCACCGGCAATGTCACCGCCAACAAGAAGCTGATGGCAACGCTGGCGGAAACGCCGTATGACATCGTATTGGTGAACATCGTGGCCGATGTAATTATCGGTCTTGCCCCGGTGCTGCCGGACTTTATGAATGAAAACACCGTCCTCATCTGCTCCGGCATTTTGGACACCCGGCTTTCCGATGTCAAAACCGCCCTGGAGCAGGCAGGACTTACCGTCACCGGCACAAAGGCCAAGGAAGAATGGCGCTGCGTCCGGGCGAAAAGGAGAACATTATGACCATTCCCTACCGCACCCAACGGGTGCTGAAACGGATACTGACAATTCTGCTGGTAATGCTGGTAGTACTGGGCGCTATTTGGGGCTGCTGGCTGCTTTGGGTGCAGCGGTACATCGTCTACACCGCCGACGGCAAAGCCAAGCTGGATTTCAACCTGCCCCCCATCGCCACCGGTCAACTGGCCATTCCCCCGGAAAAGGAGGACATTCCCATCCGTTTTGACCAGAATGACGAGATGCTGGGTTCTGCCACAGAGCTTGCCCAGATGGAGGGCTACTATGTGGAGCTGACGGAGTTGCAGGATATCCCTGCCCTCAAAAGCCAGATCACCAAGCTGCCCTCCGGCACGCCGATTATGGTGGATGTAAAAAACATCAAGGGCGCATTCTTCTACAACTCTGCCGTGGGCGCCACCCGGAACTCCCAGATCAACACCGAGCAGTTTGACGATCTCATTGCCACCATCAAGCGCTGCGGTCATTACGCCATCGCCAAATTCCCCGCCCTGCGGGATTACAACTACGGTCTGAACCATGTCCCCGACGGCGTGCATCACTCCTCCGGCCAGTACCTGTATATGGACGATGACGGTTGCTACTGGCTCCACCCCGGCAGCCAGGGGACCCTGTCCTATCTGACCCAAATTATCATGGAGCTGAAGGGTTTGGGCTTTGACGAGGTGGTTTTGGAGGATTTTGCCTTCCCACAGACCACCAAGATTTTGGTCAACGGCAACCAGGAAGAACTGCTCACCAACGCCGCCAAGGTACTGCTCAGTGCCTGCTCTACGGACCGGTTTACCGTGTCCTTTGTGAGGACCGCGCCCTTTACTATGCCGGAGGGCCGCAGCCGTCTGTACCTGACCGGTATGGATGCCGCTCAGGCCGCAGCCGCCGCCCAGTCCAGCGGTGTTGCCGACACGGCGGTGAAGCTGGTGTTCCTGACGGAATTGCACGATACCCGTTTTAATGTTTATAGCGTCCTGCGCCCCATCTCCGGCGCCGATGTAGGCGAATAAAAACAAAAAATGTAGGGGCGAGCATCGCTCGTCCGTTAGGCATTCGTACAAGCGGACGACCAATGGTCGCCCCTACAATGCATAAAAAAGGAGTTTTCCTATGTTTGAAGGTTTTTCCCCGGAGACGGTGGATTTCCTGTGGGGCATCCGCATGAACAACAACCGGGATTGGTTTCTATGCCACAAGAAAGATTATGTAAACTATCTTTACGAGCCAATGAAGGCGCTGGGCCGGGATTTATTCCAGCCTTTTATGGATAAGCCCGGCAATCTCTTGAAGGTCAGCCGCATCTATCGGGACGCCCGTATGCACCACGATGTACCCTATAAAGAAAGCCTGTGGGTGTGTATCCGCAAGGATGTGCAGTGGTGGGCAGAAGCTCCCTGTTTGTTCTTTGAGATTCGCCCGGAAGGGGTCAGCTACGGCCTCATTTGGCTCAAGCCCAGGGTATCCACTTTGGAAACCTTCCGCCAGACCATCGCCGCCAAGCCACGGGCATTTTTGAAATTGATAAAAGACACGGAAAAAGCCACCGGAATGTCCATCTCCGCCAAGCTTTACAAGCGGCCCAAGGAAGCGCCCAGCGCCGACCTTGCCCCCTACTTTGCCTGGAAGGAATATATCGCCTGCATCGTGGACGAGCCGGTAGGCCCGGAGATGTTCGGCCCGGATTTGGGCAAGCGGGCAGAGGAATTTCTCACCAAGCTGATTCCCCTGTACGAATATCTCAACCAATTTGGACAATAACCCCACAAAAATAACAATTCATAACAAATATAACAATAATTCACAAACCCTGTTGATTTTTGTGATATTTGCGCTATAATGGAGATTGATATGCTGCGGCTTGCCGCTGCACAGACAATTTATCTACCCTATGGGAAACTGAAGGAGAAATGGTAAATGATTATCACACAGAAAAAACCCATCGAAGAGGTTATGGCTCTGGTTGGTAACGCAAAGACCGTTGCCATCGTCGGCTGTAACAGCTGCGCTACCGCTTGCCAGACCGGCGGCGAAGCACAGATCAAGGAGCTGGCTGCCATTTTGGAGCAGGCCGGTAAGAAGGTCGTAGCCACCACCATTGCTGACTACTGCTGCATGAACCTGGGCGTCAAGGCTAAGATGAAGCCCATCAATGCCGCAAACCCCGACTGCGTTATCTGCATGTCCTGCGGTGACGGCGTGCAGTGCGTTGCCAAGAACGCACCCACTATCCCCGTCTACCCCTCCAACAACACCATGTACTTAGGCGAAGCGGTCCGCTTCGGTGTTTGGGAAGAAGCCTGCCATTTCTGCGGCGAGTGCGTCCTGGGTCAGACCGGTGCCGTTTGCCCCATCACCCAGTGTGCCAAGAGC
>JAEIGA010008915.1_pt1 | contig 15172 bp, 12 predicted proteins | sample 9270691 | NCBI WGS metagenome assembly JAEIGA01 (sample SAMN17057246, study PRJNA624740) | gut metagenome | biome: biome; isolation source: fecal sample | host: Bos grunniens | place: China: Xizang | collected 2019
AGTTATTTCAACATCTGTAGTATTGTCAATCGCAGGAGCATACCATTTGTATTTTCCAACATAAAAACGTACGCCTTTAAAAGAGACTGACTCGGATGTGTTATTCCTTACCTGAACAGTCATTGTGCTGTAATTTGAATAATTTTTATCTGTATCATTAAAGGTTTGTATTTCTTTCTTGCGATCATCTTCAACCTCAAGTTCAAAGGCGGGGTTAATTGAAAATTCACCTGTTCCTTTAACCGACAAGCCATTTGTGCCACTGTACGCGTGATTTTCTGAAAATGATATTTCTGCATTTTCACTTTCCCAAACAGAATAAAAGTTGCTTGTAAAATCTGTATGGAAATGCCATGCCGTTTCATTTTCGCAATCTATCCATGGCTTTTCAATCCAATGCTGAACAGATATATCATTATTTGTAACAAATGGTGAAACGGGAAGTGTAATTGCCCCGTTTTCAGAAGAATACAAATTGGAGTGGGTGTTACGCACACCATAAGCATAAGCAACAGATTCAGGCTTCTCTATTAGCTCATTGTATACCTTAACAGTATTTTTATCTGTTATTTCTGCCTGTGCTTCAACATAAATTCCATCTGCACCGCATATTGTAAAGCCTTTAAGATGCTCACCATTTATACGTAGACCGTCTCCTGTATTATTTAATGTAACAAACACGTTATTGTCTGTAATCGTAGTTTTTTTAACAGTTGGTGCTGTATAACATTTGCGCTTACCATAGACAAGACCTTCTGCGGCAAATGCCATTCTTTCGCCGATAGGCTTCTTTGTTTCAGGGTGAATGGAGCCCACTTCCTGTATATATGTATTCTCTAAATCATATATGGAAATAACCGCCCTGGAGGATGGCTCTTCTTTTTGCCATTCAGAAAAGGCAATGTTTCGCTCCGAAAGAGGGAAATCATCACCATAATAGTACTGTGCAAGCTGTGTGCAAACAATAGGAAGTAACTCGTTTTGATAATTAAAAAGTTTGGTGTATGAATGCTGAAGAAGTGATAGGCAGTTAAAATAATCATCTGCTGAATCAGCTATATTGCCCTCACCCTGATACCATATCATACCTGATAGGCGGAAATTTTTAACCGGATTTATGCGTTGATTAAAGTTTGTGGCAATATCAGTATAAACATCCTGTTCATCTTCATTCCAGTCGTCTTTTTCTATATAGGTTCCTTTTTCAACAAGGAAGTTTTTGACCTCTTTATTATTATCAACTGCATCTCTTGAAAGCCAGGATTCCACAAGAGAGCCACCTAAGGAAAGATTGAGAATTCCAACAGGCATATTCAGATCTTTTTGAAGCTTATCGGCGAAGAAATAGCCTACTGCACTTACGCCGTAAATTTCATCATTTTCGCCTGTTACCCAATATGCATTTTTAATGTCGTTCTGGGGTTCAACAGGAAGCTTTTCTTCTGAGCCATTGTATTCAATATATGGGGGAGTATAAAATGCTCGTACCCACGGGTTAAGCTTTGTTTGACTTTTCTGCCAATCAGTACCCACCTTGGATTGACCTAACGGGTACATCATATTACTTTGACCACTTGCAAGCCACAATTCACCAAAAACAACATCAATAAATTTCTTTGCTTCCTTGCCATCCTTTTTGATAATAAGAGTGTATTTATCATATGAGCCTGCAGGTGCCTGAAGCACTATTTCAAAACGGCAATGTGTTGCTTTGCATTTTCCTTGTGCTATCAGCTCCTCACCCTTATAAAGCTCTGCACTTATTTCGGCGTTGCGTGGGGACTCACCTTCAATTACCATAGGTTCATTTTGTTTAAAAAGCATATGAGATGAGTATTTTGACGGCAATATAACAATTTTAGGCTCTGCTGTTGCGAAAGAAAACGGCATAAGAGAAATGCAAAAGCTTAAAGAGAGAATAAAGGATAGAAATTTTTTGCTCATAAAATTACCATCTGTTTTCAACATACTCGCAGAAGGTGAAAAGGTCCTTTATTTTAATTTTTGTGCCGTCGTCAAGTGTAACATCGCCGTTCCAGTTGCCGAAAATCTGATGGCAGTTCATTCTGCCAACCTTAAAGTCAACATCTGTGTGGTTATCCAAGGTAGGCGTCATTGTCATATTGAATCTGCCGTCCTCGGAAATAAATTTCCATTCCTCAAGGAATCTGTCCTTAGGGAATTTTTCAACGTCTACCGCACCTATTTTATGCACCTTGCCGTCATAGAAAATGCAGGTTTCCGTTGCGTTGGATTCATCACCGATTGCCCAAGTAATTTCGAAGCCGAAAAGGTGCTTTTCGCCATTTTCGTCGGTAATATATTTGTTACCGCTCCCCCAGTACCATACCATTTTATGAACAGTATTAACTCTGCCCCAGTCAAGAGTGCAGAAGGAGTTATCCATAGAGAATTTGTAGGTATAATCTCCGAATTTGAACTCACCTTCGCAAGGCATACACATTTGCTTTGTGGTCATAAAATATTTTGTGTTATCTTCGTTAAAAGGAAAAATCGTAGTAATATTTTCAAGACCTTCAGGGATTTCCATTTTAACATTAACCTCAACAGGCTTACCTTTATATACACCCTTGTACCAGAGTGTACGCTCTGTTTGCTTAGTATCAAAATCAAATTCAGTTTTGCCGATTTTGTCTTTATAGCGGTTTGGAACATCGCCCTTTGCAGGTGGAACATGCTTGTTTGCACCAAGAAAATACTGAATGGAGTCGCAGATAACCTCACCTGTTTTAACATTTGTAAGCTTAGCGGCAACATATCCACCAAGGTTAATATTAGCAAAGCTTACGAGAACCTGCATTTCGTCCCCGACAAGAATGTTATAAAAATCCCATTCCTTACGGCTCATAATACCTGTTTTAACAAGGTTTCTATCGTATGTAAAATGATTTTTTCTTGCCCAGCCCTTAGCGTTTAAGGTTCCGTCAGGATTGAGAAGCGGTGTTTCTTCAGTATATTCTGTCTGCTTTGACTTTTCTTTCCACTCTGTAAAGCTTTTATATGTTCTTGGAAGCTCCTTGCTCATTATAAACTCTCCTTTAACCATTTGATTGTTTTTTCACCGGCTTCTCTTAAGCAGAAGCCTGTTAAAAGAACACCATCGGAATTATATTTTTTAAGATTCTCTTCTAAAATCTCCAGATTCTTTTTTGACGGAGATTTTTTTGCATCATAAATATTCTGAAGCAAATCGCAACACATACCAAACTTTCTTACCCACTTTTTAAGCTCGTCAAAAAGAGGTACAGATGTATCGCAAAGCATATTGTAGCAGTCATATATATTCTTAATATACTCACTAAGATATGCCAGTGCTTCCTCTTTTTTGCCGCTTGCTTCAAGAAATGCTACGTGACTGAGAGTGTTGCCCATAAAAGCGGAGCTGTATCTTGAAAGACAGGAAACGCCTAAATGGTCAGCAAAATATGCGAATCGCTGTGCGTTTTCACCTAAAATTTCCTTGTGAGCATTTTCAAGAGATTTTTCAGGATTATAGGAAACAGGATTCCATAAGAAATCCCCAATTGTGAGAAGAGGAATTTTTGAACACTCCGCATATTCCATAACATTTGAAATTATACCTTCGCAGGATTTATAAAGCTCCTTATCTCTGCCGATTATTGCCCCCAGATGCATTTCCTGAAACATCTCACAGTCATTAACAGGGAAATTATCCCAGTAGAGAGGCTTGTGGTGGGTGGCGTTTGCTAATTCGTCTGCTTCCCTTACAGTAAGCACTCTTGAACATATTTCTGCGCCTGTCCAGAAAAGGTTTACATCAGAGGGGATTCCTGAGCCGAATTTTGAAATATAATAGCCGTTTGCATCGCCACTGTATTGAGTCGGGCAAACAGTAAGAGAAATTGATGGGTCAAAATCCTTGAGAGTCTGATAAGCTTTATTAATCAGGTAAACGTGGGCGTCAACTATGGAATCAAATTCCTTTGCATCCTCGTCATACTGAAACTCCCAGGGAATATCGTCAAGAAGAAGGCCGAAATTTCTTACCCCTAAAGCGTAAATGCTTTTGATTTTATTTATAAGAAGCTGAAAATCCTCTTCCGATGTGTATTTATATGTAAGACCGGGACCAACTGCCCAATGAAAATCAAGATAATTTTCGCAAGCAAGGTCGAAAAGCGCTTTTAACTCTGAAAGCTCTTTTTCTGGATATAAATCTCTCCATTTTTCTCTGTGGTAAATATCGTCTTTAGGGCCATAGAAGAAAGTATTCATTCCATAACGCGCCATAAGCTTCATAACAGAAGCTCTTTTTTCATTCTCCCATGTATGACCGTAAAAGCCTTCAATATACCCTCTTTTTTTGAAAAGAGGGTAGTCCTCAATTGTGCCTTCACAAGCTTCGTTTGCAACAATAAGCTTTGCAAGAGTGTTAGCACCTCTGAAAGCACTTTTTTCGCAAGAACAGACTACAACAATTTCATTTTTAGTTATTGTGATTATATATTTTTCATCTGTAAGACGGCAGATTTCCTCTGCATATGTAGTTCTTTTGCTGTTTTCATATCTGAATACAACATTGAAACCGCCATCAACAGAAATTCCGTAATCTCCAAAAACTTTTTCGGCAATTCCTTTGAAATCGCCTGAAACAGACAAGGTCTTTATTTCGATTTTCTCACCATTAAGGTTGACTTTTTGTGGAACAGGATAAATCACAGGTGCTTAATCTCCTTTTTATATTTTTCAATCAGCTCATTATTCACTTGGTCTCCGCCATCAACGTTAGCGCTTAAAAAATGCTCAGGGCAAAAATCTTTTTCGGCACATATTTCTACTGCCCTTGCTACAACTGCATTCAAAATAAGCGCGCCTGAAACAGTAGACGTAGCGCAGATTTTTCCGTTGACACCATCAACCTCTATACAGGCATCACCAAGGCAACCGCAGTTATCGAGAACAATATCTGCAATTTCGCAAAGGCGTTTTCCACTACGGTGGCGAGACTCTCCTGCAAGAGAGTGGTTAAGGCTGGTAAGAGCAATAGCTTTAACATTTTTTTCTTTACAGAGGAGCGCCATATCAACTATAACACTGTTTCTGCCTGAATTGGAAATTATAACGATAACGTCATTTTCGCTTATTCCGTAATCGGAAAAAATCTTTTCCGCAAGGCCCTCCTCACGCTCTTTTTCTGTGCTTTCTGAAGCGGAAATATGGAGCATAAGCTCACCAATGAGAATAGGCTGAATGTTCAAAAGACCGCCTGCTCTGTAGAAAAGCTCTTCTGAAAGCATATGGGAATGACCTGTGCCAAAGAGAAAGATTTTGCTCTTTTTTATAAGAGCTTCCGAAAACGCTTTTGCAGCATCCTCAATATTTTCTGAACATTTTTCTTCAATTTGTTCAATTATTCTCTTTACATTTTCTATGTATTCAAATTGCTTTTTCATTTTAACTCCATTGACGCTTTCAATGCGCCCTCTTCTGCAGGTGTTGTGAGTGAATCAATTATAGTTTCAGGGTAGCTTTCTTTAACCTTATTGCAGAATATCTCACGGAAAAGAGAATTATTAAACACACCACCATAAAGAGAAAGGTGAGCACCTTTTCCTAATTGAGATATAAGAGAGATAACAGTATGTGCAAAAGCAGCAGCTTCCGCCTCTATAATCTTCTTGCAAGCTTTGTCTTCTTGGGCAAGGCTTCCTACAATTCCCGCGAAGCCTGCAATGGAGTCTTTAGCGGTTTCGGGAGAGTAAATAATATCAATAATTTCTCTGAAATTCTTTATACCGAAAAATTTTATTGCTTCATCAACAAGAGGAGTTTTAATGCCTTTATCGTAGCAAATGCAGCATTTTTTAAGAGCAGAAACAGCAATTGAATAGCCTGAGCCCTCATCACCTAAAATATGTCCCCAACCGCCTTTTATGATTACGGAGCCGTCTTTTGCTTCACCTATTGCCATGGAGCCTGTTCCGCATATTGCAACAGAATTACCCGAGGCTGCTTTGAGAGCCACAAAAACATCACTGTTCATACCGATTTTTTCGGCATTTATTATTCCGCCACAAAGAGCATCGATTGTTTTCTTGTCAGCTTCTGTGTCAAGGGCGGAGCAACCTATAAAGGCAGAGTAAAAATCTTCAATACCTGTCTTTTCTTGTATTTTGGTTATTATTACGGCAAGGTTTTCTCGTGCCTTTTCCATTCCTACGCCATAGAAATTTATTGACTTGCCTTGAGCTCTGAAAAGGATTTTTCCTTTTTCGTCTGCAACAACGGCAGTAGTTTTTGTACCGCCACCGTCTATTCCGAGATAGTGCTTCACGCTTTCACCTGCTTTCATTTTACAGATTTTATCAGGTTAAATGTTTCGTCAAGAATTGTACGCGCCGTATCAGGACCGGTAGAGTTTGTTTCCTCATAGTGCCTTCTGTCGAATCTGTCTTTAGCTGCGTCAATGTATGGCGTTTTTTCATTTAATAAAAAGTCGTTATCAGGGATAATATAACCTAACTCGTCGTTACAAAGACCAACAACAAAATTGTGGTCGCAATCAGTCATTGGGGACAAGATGTTGTATTCCGCTTTTTTACCTGTTGCAGATTCATCAGCAGATAAAAACTGACCGTTCCACAGCTCAGGGAACAACTCGCCTGGGATAAGGAAAGCACCAATCTGCTTGCTTCCTAATTCAAGATATCCCAGCTCTGTTGCAACATACGCTTCTTTTCTTTTATTACTGCGCAGGCAATCGTTATTGATCACATTCATGAGCCTTGCAAAAATAAGAACAAAGTTATCTGCCTTTATTTTAACAGGAACAGATTTAATATTTAAAAGTGGTATAAGCTCTTCTTCATTTGTCATAGAATTTGCAAGCTCACCTAAGCTTTTTCCATATTCCTGAGTATACTTAAGGCAATCAAATTCGTGGCGGTAAACCTTTCTTATTTCCTTTGCAGAAATCATACCGCCGATTGCGCCATTTATGTAAACAGCGTTTGTGTTTTCGTTGTTTTCTTCAATTTCCTTTATCATATAGCAAGGAAAATCTGCGCTTATACTGTTACTTTTACTGCCGAGAAGCTCTGCGTGGCAGGCAAAGTTTATAACCTGAACATTTTCAGAACCGTCAAAGCTTTCAAAACGGAGCTTTGTAAGATTTTCGTCGTAAGCGTCAGGTAACCTGTAATCGCAATGCATATCCTTTGTTTTGCAAACAGAGTAAAAAAGCTTACCGTTTTTTCTGTTTTCGTAAGCCTTTATAATTGCCTCGGCGGTCTTTTCCTTAAAGAATTTCATATATTCTTCATTTCGTCCGCTTTTAAAAATCTTTTCACCCCACAAGCCCTGAGTATCTATAGCTGAATGAGTATGGGTTGCGCAGACGGAAATTGATTTAAGATTTTCTGTTTTACCGCTTTGGAGAACTATTTTACGTATATCGTTTATATCACGTCTGCTAAGACCAACTGCGTCAACAGCGCAGATTACTGCACCGCCTCTGCCTGTGTTATCATCTATAAAAAACGCACGGGCAAACATATGGTCGAGCACACTTTTTGCAGCGTTATTTGAGCCATAGCCTGCAATATAATATGTTTTTTCGTTAACATCCTTGGGTGTAAGGTCAGCCTTTCCAAAGCCACAGGTGAAAAACTCGCCTTTATCCGAAGAAAAAACGCTATCACCTGAAAGCATATATTTGTTTGCTTTTTCGGATGTAGTAAAATATTTTTTCGGCATACAACTGATTACTGCATCTGCAAGTGTTTCAATAGCTTTTCTTGTGATTTTATCTTTATTCATACAATCAATCCTCAAAGGAGTTTGTTTTTATTCCAAAAGCGATTTCACCCTCGCTATCCTTTTGCTCTAACAATGTAAAACCACATTTTTTATAGAATTTAACGCCGTTTTCATTTTTAGAGCCAACGGTAAGCATAACACCGGGAATGCCTTTTTCGCAAAGATGCTTGCATAATGCTTTTATAAGCTGTGTACCAAAGCCCTTGTGGTGATATGGGGGAGTAAGGTCTATATGAAGGTGAGCAGGGTATTCGTCTTTATATTTCTCCTGAAGAACAGTAGAATTTTTTGCCCAGTTGTAAAGACCCTCGTCAAGATGGGCGTTGAGAGGAAGATATTTTTCATCAAAATTCTTTTTGTAGTTGTCGTAATTTTCTGCACAGATAACATAACCTACTGCTTTACCGTCGTCATCGAGCACGAAGCAGTTCTGTGGCTCGTTATCTATATAATAATCGCAGAAGGTATGAAGAACAAATTCCTGTAAATCAGGTGGGTCCTCAGGGCCATCCTCACAATGCAGGCAAACGTACTGCACATCCTTATAATCCTTGTCCTCGTATTTTCTTATTGAAAGCATAATATATCTCCTAAAAATTTTATATTAATATGATACACTAAATTAATAAAGGTTGCAACTGCAATATTACATTATACAACACCTGTTTAATGTTTCGCTTTTGGGGTAAAATTAACATAAAATGCCTTGACTTTATAAAAAATAACACGTATCATCATTTTAGTTTTAAAAGGAGGCGAGAATATGGGGAAACCATGCGAATACCTTTCAAAAATGACACCTGTTCAGTTGGCAGAAAACATTGAATATGAGAAAAAATGGCTTCAGTACTATGGTGAGATGCCTGAAAAATTAGATTATCACCAAGGCTCTATATACGATATGCTTTATGACGCAATAAGAGCGTATCCTAAAAGCCTCGCAATGGAATATTTTGATGTTGAATTTACTTACAGAGATTTAAGCGAGCACATAGAGCAGGTAGCTCAGGCTCTTTTAGGGCTTGACGTTGTGCCCAATGAAAGCGTAACAATTTGTATGCCAAATATGCCTGAGGCGATCTTCCTTATTTACGCTATTAATAAAATTGGTGCGGTTTGCAACGTTATTCACCCTTTAAGCGACCACGACGATATTGTAAAAGCCGTTGAAGCAACAAACTCAACTCTTGTTTTCACAACAGATGTTTCTGCTCTTAAGGTTGAGGGCGTGAAGGCAAAGGTTGTTGTTTGTGAGGTTTCAAATTCGATGAAACCGCTTCTCAGAACGGCATATAACCTTAAAAACAGAAAAGCTCTCAGGTATCCTGCAGAGTTTATCCGATGGAAAGATTTCCTTAATATGGGCGTTGCTTACGGTCCTATTATTAAGCGTACTAAAGATGACCCTGCAGTTATTATCTACAGTGGCGGAACAACAGGTAAATCAAAGGGTATTGTGCTTTCAAACCTTTGCTTCAACTCTCTTGCAACACAGTGCTACGCAGTTTGTAAAGAGGCGAGAGCAGGTAACTCTATCCTTTCTGCTCTTCCTATTTTCCACGGTTTTGGATTATGCGTAAGCATTCACGTTCCGTTGACGTTAGGTCTCAAATGCATACTTCTTCCTAAAATCAGCGTTGGCGATCTGAATAACACAATCAAGAAGAAAAAGCCCAACCTTCTTCCTGCAATTCCTACAATGCTGAAGGCTATGACGAATAACCCGCCTTTAGGGCCTGACAGCCTCAGCTCAGTTAAGGTTATTCTTTCAGGTGGCGATTACCTCAGCGATGATGTTCGCGAAAAGGTGCTTGAATATTTTAAAGGTTGCGGTTCCGATGCTCATATTCAGGTTGGCTACGGTCTTTCCGAGGCAACAGCATTTATTGCTGCTACCGCAGATACAATAGAGGAAACGGACAATCTTGGTATTCCTAACCCTGATAACATCATTAAAATCTGCGACCCTGAAACAAATGAAGAGCTGCCTGCAGGAACTGTTGGCGAAATCTGTGTTAACGCTCCGACTGTTATGATGGGTTACCTTAACGAGCCTGAAGAAACCAAAAATGCATTAAGAGTTCACGAGGATGGCGTTACTTGGCTCCACACAGGCGACCTTGGCTTTGTTGATGACAGTGGCGTTCTTCACTTTACATCACGCCTTAAGAGAATGATTATTTCAAACGGCTATAACATTTATCCAACAGAGCTTGAAAACGCAATCAACAAATGCAGATATGTTGCATCAAGCGTTGTGGTTGGCGTAAAAGATAAGGTAAAGCAAGAAGCACCAAAGGCAGTTATTGTTCTCAAAAAAGGTGTTCAGCGTACCGCGGAGGTTGAAAAGGAGATAAAAGAGTTCTGCAAGCAGCACATTGCGAAGAATGCACAGCCTACAGAATTTGAGTTTACTGACGCTTTGCCAACAACAAAAATCGGCAAAGTGAACTACAGGGAATTTCAGAAGGAAACGGAAGAAGAAAGTGAATAATAAAAATGAGCGTTATCTTTTTCGATAACGCTCATTTTATATGTTGTTTAATTATTTAACAAAACCGGTAATTGTTCTGAGAAGGAACTTGAGGATTGAACGGATAAGAGCAACTGCATCAACAGGAGCAGGATTGTAAGGTCCTTTTGTTGCGATTTCGTCCATATGGCCGTCATCGCAAACGAAAGCCTGTGTAAGAGTTGTACCGCCTTTACCGTTAAGCTCTGCACGAACGTAGCAGCTGATTTCGTCAGAATAGTCTGCAAGCTTGATTGTTGAAGCAACAACACCGTTTGTTGAAACTGTATCTGTCTGAAGTGTAACACCGTCTGCAATCCATTTAATCTGATCAGTGTTTTTACCGATAATTGTGATTGTATCAGCATCGTCATCAACTATGATGCATGTTACTGTAGGATATGCATCCTCTGTTGCGATTCTTTCGCCAGCTTCGTATCTTGAAACAGCAAAGAAAGCACCATTTTCCATAGCGGAACGAAGGTTTTCAGGTGAGTACTCAGGAAGAACGAAATCCATAAATGCTGTATCAACATCGTAATATCCGTGAGCATCGTTGTTAGCAAAGCCCCAAACGTTTCTGCCTTCAGGAATTGTAACCTTAAGGAGCTCATCCCAAAGAACGCGGTCCTTAGATGTTGGACGGTCGAATGAGTTGTAAACCTCAATACCAAGGCAGGATTTGTACTTGCGAAGAGATTTAGCAAAGAACTGAACATTACGTGGATCTGTTGCGATCTGGTAGCCCTTTGTCATTTCGTCACCGTTAGGTGTAAGCATAACATTGCCGTCTTCGTCGTAAACTAACTCGCCGTTTGCTGAACCAAGCCAGTCACCAGGGTGGTTAATGTGGGAGATACCGCCTGCATCCTCAATCATACCAAGCATTGTGTCGAAGTCGCCTTCATCACCAAGAATGCCTTCTGTTCTGTCGTCATTCATAAAGTAACCATTAATGTGGTTCTTCTGAGCAACAAGCATATTAGCCTCAATAGCACCTGTTACACATTCCATACCATTTTCAACAGTACGTCTTGTATGGTCATCCTTATATGTACCATTAAGAATACCTTCAAATTCTTCATCTGAAAGGTGAGACTGCTCGTTGAGCATAACATGGTTATACTGATAGAGAGGAATGAGAGTTGGCTGTTCATTCCAAGGCTTACCAATAACACCATGGTCAGCCATAGCGAGGATATCAAAGTTCTGATTATAGTGCTCCTTAACCATTGCGTTTAAATCGATATATGCATCGCTATAGGTTGAGTGAGTGTGAAGATTTGTTTTGTAGTGGTTATCTTCATTTGCAAGTAAAGAAGTTACGCTTGCATATGGGTTGGTGATTTTGTATGTTTTAACTGCAGCGGTAGCAGAAATCTGCATAACGCTGAAAAGCATACAAAGAACCATTACTAAAGATAAAAGTTTAAATAACGATTTTTTCATAGGATAATCCCCCTTTATAAAAACGATTATACCATATTAATTAATAAAGTCAAGATGGGGATTTAGCAAAATTAGGAATTCAGGGGAAGCCCTTATAAAGCTGCCAGAGCTTCGCGAAGGCTTTTCGAAATAAAAATAGCTATGCCTTACGACACAGCTATTTTTTTATGATATAAACTTTTCTTGTGTGCCATAGGCACATATCGCATCGAAGATATATTGAGCCGTCAGGCATATTGCAAATCCTGCAAAGGATTTATATCGCTGAAAAACGTACAGCGTTTTTCAATTAATACATTCCGCCGCCCTGAGCTGCTGCCATTGCAGCTGCGCTTGCTGCATCTGCTGCAGGATCCGGTTTATCTGCCACAAGGCTTTCTGTTGTAAGCACCATTGCAGCAACGCTTGATGCGTTCTGAAGAGCTGAACGAGTAACCTTAGTTGGGTCAAGGATACCTGCCTCTGCCATATCTGTGTATTCTTCAGTTGCAAAGTTGAAGCCGTAGCCTGTTTTTCCTGAACGAAGAATACCATCTATAATAACTGAACCTTCAAGGCCTGCGTTTGCAGCAATCTGGCGAACAGGCTCTTCAATTGCCTTGCGAACAATTTTTGCACCTGTGATTTCGTCTGCATCAGCAAGGGAAGCAATATATGCATCAAGAGCTGGGATTGCATTAAGAAGAGCAACGCCACCACCTGCAACGAAGCCTTCTTCAATTGCAGCCTTTGTTGCAGCAAGAGCATCTTCAATACGAAGCTTCATTTCCATCATTTCGGTTTCGGTAGCGGCACCAACGCGGATAACTGCTACACCGCCTGCAAGCTTTGCAAGTCTTTCTTGAAGCTTTTCTCTATCGAAATCAGATGTTGTTGTTTCAATCTGAGCTTTAATCTGATTAACTCTTGCAGCGATTTCGTTTGTATCGCCTGCACCGTCAACAATGATTGTGTTCTCTTTAGAGATTTTAATCTGTCTTGCGCGACCGAGCTGGTTAACCTGAGCATCCTTAAGGTCAAGGCCAAGCTCTTCTGTGATAACCTCGCCGCCTGTAAGGATAGCAATATCGCGGAGCATTTCTTTTCTTCTGTCGCCAAAGCCTGGCGCCTTAACACCTACGCAAGTGAAGGTACCGCGGAGCTTGTTAACAAGAAGAGTTGCAAGAGCTTCGCCCTCAATATCTTCTGCAACAATTACAAGCTTTTTACCTGCCTGAACGATTTTTTCAAGGAGAGGAAGAACCTCCTGAATGTTAGAAATCTTTTTATCTGTAATAAGAATGAATGGGTCATCAATAACTGCTTCCATCTTATCGGTATCTGTTACCATATAAGGTGAAATGTAGCCGCGGTCAAACTGCATACCTTCAACAACATCGCAGCTTGTTTCTGCAGTTTTGCTTTCTTCAACTGTGATTACGCCGTCTGCAGTAACCTTTTCCATTGCTTCTGCAATAAGGTTACCAATGCTTTCATCTGCAGATGAAACTGTTGCAATTCTTGCAATATCGCTTGAAGATTCAACAGGCTTTGAGTTTGCCTTGATTGTATCAACAACATTTGCAACTGCATTTTTGATACCCTTTTTAAGAACCATTGGGTTTGCGCCTGCAACAACGTTCTTCATACCCTCGCGAACAAGAGCCTGAGCAAGAAGAGTAGCAGTTGTTGTACCGTCGCCTGCAACGTCATTTGTTTTTGTAGCAACCTCTTTAACAAGCTGAGCGCCCATATTCTCGAAAGCGTCTTCAAGCTCAACCTCTTTTGCGATTGTAACGCCATCATTTGTTATAAGAGGAGCGCCATATTTCTTATCAAGAACAACGTTTCTGCCCTTAGGGCCTAATGTAATTTTAACGGTGTTTGAAAGCTTATCAATACCTGCCTGAAGGGCGCGGCGAGCTTCTTCACCATAAATGATTTGCTTAGCCATAGTAAAAACCTCCGTGTATATTTAATATGAAATAATTATTCAACAATTGCAAGAATATCATTCTGACGAACAACAATAAGTGTTTCGCCATCGATTTTAACTTCTGTACCTGAATATTTGCTAAGGATAACCTTATCCCCAACCTTAACCTGCATCTGAACCTCTTTGCCGTCTACAATTCCGCCCGGGCCAACTGCAAGAATTTCAGCAGTCTGTGGCTTTTCCTGAGAAGCGGCAGCAAGGATAATACCACCCTTTGTTGTTTCTTCTGCTTCGCAGAATTTAAGAACGACTCTGTCGCCCAATGGTTTGAGTGTCATATAAAATGCCTCCCGATATATATAAATTATTATTTCTGTCTTTAGCACTCCAATGTTTCGAGTGCTAAACATATAATATACCTTTTTAGAGAAATTATCAAGTATTTTTAGGGAAAAATTTAAATAATTACCAAAGTTTACAAAGCGTTAAAACATTTATTGCCATATATATTCAATTTATGCACGAAGAAGAGCAGAAATTCAAAAACACGAGTACAAGAAAACAATAAAATTTCATAAAATTTCTCTTGACACTTGCGCTTTGACATAGTATAATGCATATCGTATTATGAGAATTATACCTTTGTTGGTAACAACGGAGGGAGGGAACTATAAATGAGTCAGGTAAAAGTTAAAGAAAACGAATCTTTAGATAGCGCACTTCGTCGTTTTAAGAGACAGACTTCAAGAGACGGTGTTATCCAGGAAGTTCGTAAGAGAGAACACTATGAGAAACCTTCTGTAAAGAGAAAAAAGAAATCAGAGGCTGCTCGTAAGCGTAAGTTCTATTAAAAAAATGAGAGATGAACCTGATTGGTTCATCTCTTTTTTTATATTTTTTATTTACCAAGAACCTCGCCGATAATGTTATAAAGATTTTCGAGCTCGTCCTTTGTAAGGCCAATACCCTTACCCATTTTTGAATGGTCAGGTGCCCAATCGCGGATATCGTATTTTGGTGTTCCTTCATTCCATGATATAAGGTTTAATTCTCTCGACCAGCCGTTTGCTGATTCGGATAAAACACCGATATTTTCCTTAATTTCGTACTTGAATTCTGCCATAACTATAGCCCTCCTGTTAAAAAATCGTGTTGGTTTCTATACAGTAATCCACACGTGATTTTTATTTTTACACCTCTAATTATACCATCATTTCAGAAAAATGCTACACAAATTTTTACTGATTTAATTATACATTACAACGAAAATTGCAAGGTAACCCAACCTTCAAGAATGCATCTGACAACTTTTTCATTTTTTATATTTATTTTTCTGACTTTGTGTGTTATATTTAAAATAGGTTATTTTGGGGGTGTTTTTATGGCAATCAGAGAAAAAGATACCACTATAAAATACATGTTTCACGAAGTGAATGATATTACGCCTCAGGTTGTAAAAGAGCTGGGGCTTGAAGCAATTGTTTTTGACCTTGACA